>ENA-OPBL01002968-OPBL01002968.1-human-gut-metagenome-genome-assembly--contig:-NODE-2968-length-11309-cov-5.222499_pt1 | contig 11309 bp, 7 predicted proteins | sample MGYA00241073_ERZ501461 | MGnify/ENA primary metagenome ERZ501461 (study PRJEB25962, sample SAMEA2042630) | human gut metagenome | biome: human gut; feature: human-associated habitat; material: faeces... | reverse complement strand
AATTGAGATTATGCAAGGACTATCTGGAAGTCTTGGTGTTGTATTAACAGTACCGATCACAGCGTTGATCGCATCATTTCTTGCAGTGCGCAAAAAATAAATTTTATAATTCATAAAATAAATCATAAATACGGTCTATGGATTTTATAAAAAACATCTATAAATCTATTGACACAGAAAAAAAATTCATGTATCGTAAAAATATCAAAACAAGGAGAAACTAAGATGACAACAAGTAAGATGAATAATTGCACATTTTATTACTTTAGCTTTCAGGGTTATTATTTTTATCCTGACTATTTTTGTTGCAATGAATCATCGCCAAAACTTATGTCACTTTAAACCGACAGAGTAAAATATTTAAGGCATGCATTCTTGCAACAGAGTGCATGCCTTTTCTTTTTACTCAAAGAAACAAAGGCCGCACCAGAGAAGCAAGATAGAAACGACTTGCCAGGAAAGGACGAACATCATGATTATTATTTTAAAGAAACAGGCAGAAGAAGCAAAGATCAACGCATTAAAGAAAGAGATGGAAGAGCAGGGACTGGGAATCCACGAATCCGAAGGTGTTAACACAAGGATCCTTGGATTAGTGGGAGATACATCTGTTGTAGATATGCGTCATATCATGGCAAACAGCATCGTTGAAAATGTACAGCGTATTCAGGAGCCATACAAGAAGGCCAACAGAAAATTCCATCCAAACGATACAGTTGTTGATGTAAACGGAGTAAAAATCGGTGGTGGAAACTTCCAGGTGATCGCAGGACCATGTTCTATTGAGACAAAAGAACAGATCACAGAAGTCGCAAACGATGTGAAGAATTCTGGTGCAGGATTATTAAGAGGAGGAGCTTTCAAACCAAGAACTTCCCCATACTCTTTCCAGGGACTTCATGGAGAAGGATTAAAATTATTATTAGAAGCTAAGAAAGCAACAGGACTTCCAGTTGTTACAGAGATCATGGATGCAAGTCATCTTCCATTATTCGAAGATGTGGACCTGATTCAGGTTGGAGCAAGAAATATGCAGAACTTTGAATTATTAAAAGAATTAGGAAAGATCAATAAACCAATCTTATTAAAGCGAGGACTTGCAGCAACGATCGAAGAATGGTTAATGAGTGCAGAATACATTATGGCAGGTGGAAATGAAAATGTAATCCTTTGTGAGAGAGGAATCCGAACATACGAAACAGCCATGAGAAATACATTAGATCTTTCTGCAATCCCTATGATCAAGAAGAAATCCCATCTTCCAGTCATGGTAGATCCATCTCACGCAACAGGAATCAGAGATATGGTAGAGCCAATGGCATTAGCAGCGATCGCAGCTGGGGCCGATGGATTAATGGTAGAAGTTCATAATGATCCAGCCAAAGCATTATGTGATGGACCACAGTCACTGACACCAGAACAGTTTGATACATTGATGAAGAAGGTAAATAAGACAAGAGAATTCTTTCAGGCATTATAACTAGAAAAAATCTTGCTGAGAATTGTAAATTGGGATATACTATAACTAAGAAAGAAAAAGACAACCCGGGAATCCATTGATTTCCGGGTGTTTGTCAGTTTTATAGATTCTATGGAAAAAGGAGAGATATCTTATGAAAGTAATCGTCGGACTGGGGAATCCGGGAAAGAAATATGACAACACAAGACACAATATTGGATTTGAAGCCCTTGATTATATTGCAGACAAAGAAGGCATAAGTATAAATACAGGGAAACACAAAGCATTGATCGGAACTGGTTATATGGGAGGAGAAAAAGTCCTTCTTGTGAAACCACAGACATTTATGAACTTAAGCGGGGAAAGTCTTCGTCCAATCATGGATTTCTATAAATTAGAGCCAGAAGATTTTATCATTATTCATGATGATATCGACCTTGATGTTGGAAGACTGCGTATCCGAAGAAAGGGAAGTGCAGGGGGACATAATGGACTGAAAAGTATCATCAGTCATTTAGGAAGTATGGATTTCCCAAGGGTGAAGATCGGTGTTGGAGAGAAACCAAAAGGATATGATCTGGCAGATTATGTATTAGGACATTTTACAAAAGAAGAACAGGCAATCTTTGCGGAACGTTTTGATGAAGTGTACGATGCAGTACAGCTGATCGTTATGGGCGACATCACAGAAGCGATGAACCGCCACAATAAGAAAAAGTAGGGATAGAAAGTGTTAGAACATATATTAAAAGACGATCCGGTATACAGACAATTAAAGGATGAGATCGAAGATTACTGTGGCCCGGTTCTTGTATCAGGATGCACCGATACAGCCAAATGGCATCTGACCAGTCTGATCGGAAATCATAAGAAAAAGCAATTTAAGATCATCATCGTACCAGACGAGAACAAAGCAAGACAATGGGTTGAGGCAAGTCATTTCTTTGGAGAAAAGGTTCAGTATATTCCAGCAAAAGATCCATTATTCTATACAGCCGATGTTCATGGAAATGCAATCGCAAGAGACCGTATGCTGGCAATCAAGAAGATCGTGGATGACAAATGTGGAACCTTTGTGATGATAATCGATGCTGTGATGGATCAGGTTGTTCCATTAAGTGATATCAAGAATCATAAGATGACGTTTAAAATGGGAGAGATACTGGAAGAGGCAACGATCGCAGAAGAATTTGTTGCCAGAGGATACGAAAAAGCACCATTTGTTGAGGCTCCAGGCGAGTTTGCTGTGCGAGGAGGAATCATTGATATTTTCCCATACACGCAGGAAAGCCCATATCGTATCGAACTATGGGGAGATGAAATTGATTCGATCCGAAGTTTTGATAAAGAAAGCCAAAGATCCATCGAAGAAGTCGATACTCTGACCATTTATCCGGCATCAGAGATCATTTTAAACCAGCCAAGGATTGAACATGGTCTTCGAAATATGGAAGAAGATTATGAGAAGTTATCACAGAAGTTTAAAAAAGAAAAAAAATATGATCAGGAAGCCCGCCTAAGAAAAGAAATGGACCGTGTTCGTGAGGAATTAAGGGAACTTCATATGTTGATCGGAGTAGAAGGTTATCTCCCATATTTTTATGAAAATACAGAATGCATCTTAGATTATTTTCCAGAAGAAAGTATGATCTATCTGGATGAACCAAAACATATCAGAGAACGTGCAGATGCATTTTATCTGGAATTCTCAGAGAGTATGAAAAGTCGTCTGGAAGGTGGGTATCTTCTGCCTAAACAGGCAAATACGGTAACAGATTACGAGAGCATTTTATATCAGATTGAGAAACATAAGATGCTGTGTTATTCAATCTTATCTGCTGAGATCAATGATTTTAGAGTTGCTAGAACCTTATTTATGGATACAAAATCCATTCAGTCTTATAACAACAGTTTTGAGCAGTTAGTCAAAGATCTTACCAAATATCAGAGTAAGGACTACAGGATCGTTGTTGCTTCTCCATCTGTTACAAGAGCGAAACGTTTAAGCAGTGATCTGAGAGAAAATGGTTTGGTTGTGACCTATGATAAGGATTTGAAATACGGAGTGGAAGCAGGGCAGATCGTTGTCACAGCAGGAAAGCTTCTGACAGGAATTGAATATCCGGCAGCTAAATGGGTATTAATCTCAGAAGGAGACATTTTTAAAGGAAGAGAAGAAAAAAAGCGCCGAAAGAAAGAGAAGAAAAAACAAGGAGAAAAGATCCGAAGTTTTGCAGATATCAATATCGGTGATTACGTTGTTCATGAAAAACATGGAGTCGGCATTTATCGCGGTATCGAAAAGATCACAACAGATGGGGTTGAAAAGGACTACATCAGTATTGAATATCAGGGCGGTGATAATTTATTTATTTTAGCATCAGCCCTAGACCAGATCGCAAAATACGCAAGTGCAAATGCAAGAAAGCCGAAACTTCATAAATTAGGTGGAAATGAATGGAAGAAGACGAAAACACGTGTCAAAGGTCAAGTCAAAGATATTGCGGAAGAACTCGTGCAGTTATATGCACTAAGACAGGCAAAAGAAGGATATGTCTATGACAAGGACACTGTATGGCAGAAAGAGTTTGAAGAATTATTTCCATACGATGAAACGCAGGATCAGTTAAATGCGATCGATGATACGAAAAGGGATATGGAAAGCAAGAAGATCATGGACCGACTGATCTGTGGAGATGTCGGGTATGGCAAGACAGAAGTAGCGATCCGTGCAGCATTTAAGGCAGTAGACAATGGAAAACAGGTGGCGTATCTCGTACCAACCACGATCCTTGCACAGCAGCATTACAATACATTTGCACAGAGATTTCATGATTACCCGATCACCGTACGCATGATGTCTAGATTTTGTACAGCAAAAGAGCAGAAAGAGACGATCGAAGGACTCAAAAATGGAACGGTAGATGTTGTGATCGGAACGCATCGCTTATTGTCCAAAGACATGCAGTATAAGAATCTGGGACTGCTCGTAATTGATGAAGAACAGCGTTTTGGAGTGACACATAAAGAAAAGATCAAGACAATGAAAAAAGATGTCGATGTCTTATCATTATCTGCTACACCAATTCCAAGAACCCTGCATATGAGTCTGATCGGAATCCGTGACATGAGTGTATTAGAAGAACCACCGCATGACCGAAGAGCGATCCAGACATATGTTATGGAATATAATGAAGAACTGGTCAAAGAAGCGGTCTACCGCGAAATGACACGTGGCGGGCAGGTATATTATGTGTATAACCGCGTCAATAATATCGCAGAAGTGACAGCCGAATTACAGAGATTGCTTCCAGATGCGAAAGTTGCATTTGCCCACGGACAGATGAAAGAACGCGAACTGGAAGAGATCATGATGGGATTTATGAACCATGAGATCGATGTATTGGTATCCACAACGATCATCGAGACAGGACTAGATATTCCGAATGTAAACACAATGATCATTCACGATGCCAACCAGCTTGGGTTGTCCCAGTTGTATCAGTTAAGAGGACGTGTCGGAAGATCGAATCGAAATGCATTTGCATTTTTGATGTACAAAAAAAACACACTGTTAAAAGAAACCGCAGAAAAACGATTACAGGCAATCCGGGAATTTACAGATCTGGGATCCGGTTATAAGATCGCAATGCGAGATCTGGAGATCCGCGGAGCAGGAAATCTCTTGGGACAGGCACAATCCGGTCATATGGAAGCAGTTGGATACGATCTGTATTGCAAGATGCTGAATGAAGCAGTCTTGAGATTAAAAGGCGAATTAAAAGACGAGGATGAATTTGACACAACGCTCGATCTTGATATCAACGCATTTATTCCATCAACGTATGTATATAATGAATATCAAAAACTGGAATTATACAAACGTATTTCATCCATTGAATCCAAAGATGAAATGGAAGATATGACAGATGAGTTGATCGACCGCTTTGGGGAAATGCCGAAAGCAGTCTACAATCTGTTATATGTTGCATATTTGAAATCATTAGCACACCACGCTTATATGACAGATGTGAAACAAAAAGGAGAAAAAGTCTCATTTGAAATGAAACCAGATGCAGCTGTGGACGTAGAAAAAATTCCAGTGGTATTAGAAGAATACAAACGTGAATTATCCTTCCAGGCAGGCAAGAATCCGACATTTGTACTGGATCTGTCAAAGACAAAGAAAGTGAAGCAGTTAGAAAAGATTGAACATTGTGTGAACTCGCTCAATTCATTGATAATCCGATAAGTTTGTGCTATAATATCGCCAGACATTAGCCTAATATAATCATAATATGAAGGAGAAAATGAAATGAAGAAATTAGCAAAGAAGTTGCTATGTTTAACTGCAGTTCTTGCGTTAACTCTTTCTTTATTTACAGGATGTAAAAGCAAGAATGAGAAGACATTATTTGAATATGCAGGACAAGAAGTAACATTCCAGGAAGCACATGTATATGCAAGAATCATGCAGTATCAGGCAGAAGCTCAGTACGGAGCATACTTCGGAGACAGCATGTGGTCTATGCAGGTCGGAACAGACAGCAAAGGAAAGAAGATCACAATGCAGCAGTCTGTCAAAGACAGCGTTATCAACCAGTTAAAACAGATCAAAGTTTTAGCAGCACACGCAGACGACTACAACGTGAAGTTAACAAAATCTGAGAAGAAGCAGATCAAAGAAAGCGTAACTGCCTTCGCAAAAGACTCAACAGGTAAGAAAGTCATGAAGAAGACAGAAGCAGATAAAGATATGATCCAGAAACTGTACGAAGAAAGCACGATCGCAAGTAAAGTTATGCAGGCGATCATCAAGAAAGCAAACGTTACAGTAACAGATGACGAAGCCAAAACTGTCAAAGTCTACAAACTTGTTTTCACAACAAAGACAACAGACAGCAAGACAGGAAAAGAAAAAGACATGACAGCCGCTGAGAAGAAAGATCAGCTAAAGAAAGCAAAATCCGCATTAAAGATGATCAAGAAAGGTCAGAGTATCAGCTCTGTAGCTAAGAAGTTCAGCGTAAACTCTGACAACGAAGAATCCTATACAAAAGGAAAAGCCACATTAGGAACAAAATTCGAAACAGCAGCAGCAAAACTTAAGAAGAACCAGGTAAGCGGAGTCGTAGAATTAGACGATGCATACGTGATCATCAAGATGTTAAATCCAAACGACACAACAGCAGCTGCATCAAACAAATCCACACTGCTTCAGGAAAAACAGCAGGCAGCATACGAGAAAGTCTACAAGAAGTGGACAAAAGATGCAGACAAGAAATGGGATGACAAGAAGTCTGTAGATCAGGATCTGTGGAAAGAAGTTAAGTTTAAATATAAAGCTACAACAGCATCTACAGCAGCAACAACTACTACTACAACAGCAGCTAAGAACACAACAACAGCTGCGAAGAATAAATAATTACAAGAAATAAAAAGGCCGGAGATAACGGGAATAGTTATCTCCGGTCTTTTTGACTTTCTGTGATCACACAGGCACCGAGTTGTTCATATGTATGAATGCATTTTTCTGAGATTGAAGAATTCGTAATAAGATTGCGACCTTTTCCAAGTTGACAGATGTAGATAAAATCTTTCTTCATAAGTTTGGTTTCATCTGCGAGAAAATAGATTTCAGGAACCATGTGACAGAGCAGGCGTACAATTGATGCCTCAGCCATACTTCCTAAAAAGATATTTCCTTCTTCATCAACAGCATTAACTCCAATAAAAGCACAGTCAAGCTGGAATGAATTCAGATTCGATTCGGCAATCTGGCCAGTTGTAGTAAGTGAATTATGACGTATTTCTCCACCCAGAGAAATTAGATGAATATTAGGATATGAACTTAATTCGTAAGAAATATTGACTGCATCTGTAACGATATTTAAGGTGCCAGAATCTTTGAGCATTGTAGCAAACATATGGACTGTTGTTCCAGAGGCAAGGAAAATATGATGTCGATTCTGAATGTAAGGAAGAGCAGCTCTTGCAATAGATTCTTTCAATTCAATATTTTGCGTCATACGCTGATGAAAAGGAAGAGTGGTATCGTGAATCGAAAGAGAAGGAAGTGTTGCACCTCCATGTGTACGGATCAATTTATGGTCATTCTCAAGTTCCTTTAAATCTCTTCGTGCAGTCATTGGCACGATGTCAAATATTTCACAGATTTCAGAAATTGAAATCCGTTCAAAATGAGATAAATAATCTAATATTTTTTGTTGACGTATATCTTTTTTCAACGAAATAGCTCCTTTTATATACTATATAATTATCTTTTATTATACTTTACAGAAAAGGAAAATTCAAGAAATAAGAGAATAATAAAAAGTTCTAAACGAACATTTATATAGACAAAACGAACATAAAAATGTTAATATGAAACAAATATAAGTGTTAGAAAGGATGTTTTATTATGAAATGTGTTGCAGTAGGAGATATGATGATTCCGTCCATATATTTTAGGAGGGAATTAGAAAAAAGTTCGATCATTGATGAGTTTATATGTAAATCCTGGAAAGAAAATAGTAGTAAAGATGATTTCAGGGAAGTTATCCGAAAGATAGAAACACAGGGAGCATGTGCATTTGAGATAGAAGATGAGATTACAGAGCTTATGAAAAAGGCGGATGTTATTTTTGTACATCAGTGTCCGGTTAGTAAGGAAGTGATCAAAGAAGCAGAAAATCTAAAGTATATTTTATCCTGTCGTGGTGGTGTGGAGAATATTGACATGGAAGCGGCAAAAGAAAAGGGTGTGAAAGTTATTAATTGCCCAGCTCATAATGCATATGCAGTTGCAGAATATACGATTGGAATGATTTTAAATGAATTAAGAAATATCACAAGATCTTGTACAGCATTAAAGAATGGTGAGTGGAGAGAAAAATATCAAAATTCTGAGACACTGACAGAACTAAGAAGCCAGACGATCGGAATCATTGGATTTGGAACGATTGGTCGTCTCGTCATTGAACGTCTGAAAGGTTTTCATCCAACTATCCTTGTTCATGATCCATTTGCAGATGAAGATAAGATTCGAGAAGAAGGATGCAAACCAGTTACAAAAGAAGAACTGATCAAACGATCAGATGTGATCACGATTCATGCAAGGATCAAGGCTGGTGATCCACCAATTATCGGAAAAGAGGAATTTAATCAGATGAAAGAAACTGCTTATTTGATCAATACAGCAAGAGCAGTCGCAGTTGATATGAAAGAACTTTATCATGCACTTTCAGAGCATAAGATCATGGGAGCAGCAATCGATGTATTCCCGACAGAACCTGTTTCAAAAGATGAACCATTGTTGAAATTAGACAATATTACAGTGACAAATCATCAGGGAGGAGCAACCGTAGAATCATATGTGAAGGCGCCAGAGATGGTTCTCGATATGTTAAAACATAGTCTAGAATAAAAAATACAATTACAAAGTATAAAAAATAGCTGCTTTAACAATTATTTTCAAAAAATTGTGAAAGAAATTGTCAGCAGACTATTTTTTTGCATTTTTTTTGAAATACTTGAAACTGTTTTTTGAAAAAGTACGATGCTATACTTTAGTTACAGATGAGGTGAACATATGAATAAGAGATCTCGAGAAATATTATCTCAGCTAATTACAAAAACAGAATATAATCAGACAATATCGATTCAGGAGTTGGCAGATACATTTAAAGTTTCAAGCCGAACCATCCGATACGATATTGATCAGATCAATGATTATCTGAAAGAAAATCATTTACAACCATTAAATCTTGGGAAAAGAGGTGTGATCAACACAGAACAAGATATCACAAAGGCAAGAGAATCTCTTTCGGAAGAAGGATTTTATTCTTTTAAACTTTCAAGAGAAGAAAGGGTCAGTTTTGCAGTTGTATTAATGATCGGTTCTGATGATTACATTACATTGTCAGAGATTGCAGATCAGCTGTTTGTAAGCAGATCAACGATCATTCAGGATTTGGAACATATCAAAAACTTTTGCAGAGAGAGACATTTATATGTACTTTCTCATTCCAATAAAGGGTTACTGCTTGAAGGAAGAGAAATTGATAAGCGAAACTTATTGCTCGATATGATTCAGTCAGGAAATAGTATTTTCAAGGTAGAGCCAATTTTTCAGCATTTAACACAGTGCCTTTCAAAGAACTTAAAGATAAATCTGGAAGATATTTCGATAATCGAGAAGATCATCAATGAAGCAGAACATATTTATGGAAGGTTTTTGACAGATCGGTCATTTGTTCAGTTAAGAAATTACTTTCAGCTTTCGCTTTACCGCTTAAGAAAATCACATTATGTGGAATATGGTGGTAAAAAGAATAGCAAATGGGAAATGGCGAAGGGAATGATCAATCAGATTCAGCAGTTTATTGTAGAAGAAATACCAGATACAGAAATATATTATGTAGCAGATGTCCTAAACCGGATGAAATACATCAAGAAAACGACTAGTAACAAAGAAATCGTTAAGATGCAGGTTATCACAAGAAATTTCATCCAGAATATATCAAAAGATATTCGTATAAATCTTCAGGGAGATTACATCTTTTACGAAAATCTGATCAACCATTTGGAGTCAACGTTTTCAACGCTTGGTGATAGATTTGCAATTAATTCTGTTGTTGACGAAGTACTTCAGAGATATCCAGGAGTAAAGAAAGCCACAGAAAAGAATGTTCATGTATTGGAAGAATATGTTGGAAGAAAGTTATCAAAAGAAGAAATTGCTTATATCGTAGTTCATATTTGTGCAGCGATTGAGCGAAATAAGAATGAAACCGTAAGATATTCCGTAGTTTTAGTGTGCAACGGAGGAATCGGTACATCTCAGTTACTTCTTGCAAGATTGGAAAAATTTTTTCACTTGGATGTGATAGATATTATTCCAGCACATGATATTGAGAATATGAATATGGAAGATGTTGATGCAGTAATCTCAACGATTTCATTGGAAGGAAAAGGGATTGAATACATACAGGTTGATCCATTACTGACCGATGAGGATTGCATTAGAGTTGGTGAGAAATTATCAAAGATCACTCCGAAGACAACAGTAAAAGAAACTGTTTCTGAGGAAAAAACAGATTCTTTTAAATCTCTGGAAAAGATAAAAGAGATTTTAGAAGATAAGAATGATGAAGATTCATTGATTAAGATAAGAACAGTCATTGATACATTTTTTCAGAAAAAAGAAGAAACTATGTTAAGCGATCTTCTACCAGCACAGGCAATTCAAATCGGGGTTGAATGCAGTGACTGGAAAGAAGCAATCAAAGCTTCTGCACAGTATCTTATAAAGAAAGGAGCCATCAATGAACATTATGTTGATGCTATGATCCAAAATGTCATGGAAAATGGTCCATATATTGTTGTTGCTCCAGGATTTGCACTTCCACATGAAGCATTAAATGCAGGAGCCAGCAAAGTTGGAATGAGTCTGATCAGGCTAAAGACTCCAGTTCCTTTTGGAAAGGAGGAGATGGATCCAATCGAATGGGTATGTTGTCTGAGTGCGATCAACAAAGAAACTCACTTAAAAGCGATGTTTCAATTAGTAAACCTTTTTTATAATCAGTCTTTTCGTGTGAAGATTAAAGAATGTAAGACGGGAGAAGAAATTTACAAGATTATAGAACAATTTGAGTATGAAACGAGGTAGATACAATGATTTGGGAAGACCTGAATGAAAACTTGATAGTGCCTGATCTTGAGGCAAAAAGTTCCGATGAAGTATTTGAAAAACTTGGAGGCTTATTTATAGTAGAAGGTTATTGTAAAGATACTTATATCGATGCTTTAAAAGACAGAGAAAAAGATTTTCCGACTGGAGTTAATA
>ENA-OPBL01002964-OPBL01002964.1-human-gut-metagenome-genome-assembly--contig:-NODE-2964-length-11321-cov-5.625954_pt1 | contig 11321 bp, 10 predicted proteins | sample MGYA00241073_ERZ501461 | MGnify/ENA primary metagenome ERZ501461 (study PRJEB25962, sample SAMEA2042630) | human gut metagenome | biome: human gut; feature: human-associated habitat; material: faeces... | reverse complement strand
ATATTCTGTTGTAAAATATTTCTGACAGCGTTTTATGTAGGGAAATAGAAATGCTGTCAGGTAACTAATCCATTTTCACAAACAAAATAGGAGAAATAGGGATGCACAAAGAGGTAGATTTTATAGCGGAATACAATGAAGAAATGAAGGAGCTGCTGGCGGAACCCCAGACGTCCCCAAGCGAACGGGAGTGGCAGCGGTTTCGGCTGTCCATGGAATTGGTCAATGCCCAGGAATCCCAATATACCAGGGTAAAGAATGAAGAACGCTGGAAACGACTGGAGCAGGAATTTTATCCGGCCTTGTGCGTGATTGCAAAGACTCAGGGAGGCCGTGTGGAATTGAACATCAAGGAAGATACCTTGATCGGTCAGCTTGTTTACATAGGAGAAGGGCTTACGTTAGGCAGCTCAAATCCAGAAGGACTGGCTGCGTTTTCGAGGATTGTCGCAGCGGCGGAAGATATTTTTGTCTCCATACATGACGGGTGTTCAAAGTTTCAATTTATCTTCTGCCTGCACGATAAGGTTTTTGTGGAAGATCATGCGGAGCAGATTGCGAAGATAAAAGAAAAAATCCGGCTTCACCGTATGGAAACTATGCGGCTTCATCGGATGCTTTCAGGCAAGGATTAAGGATAGAGAATCAACACGCATACTTCAAAATTCAAAAAACATCCATGGACTGCGGCCATGAAAATATGCTATACTAACCGTGGTTTGCTTATGCTAACCAGGGAGGAAATACAAATGAGCGAACAGCAATTTACAGACTTTTTTGATCCGGAAATTCAAAAAATTGTCAGCGAAGATGGCTGCTCCATTTACAGAATGAAAAACGTAACTGGAGAGGGTGTTATCACTCGTTATGAAATTCTTCCGGGTATTGAATTATTCTATAATGATTTTCACATGAGCGATGGACAGAATCAAAACAAGCTTCCGCACTCTGATGTACTTGAAATCAATCATTGCCGGGAGGGACGTTTTGAATGCGAATTTGCTAATGGAGATTATCAGTATGTCGGTGCTGGCGATCTTGCAATTAACCGCCTGACAAACGAAACTACATCAACTTACTTTCCGTTGTCGCATTATCACGGCATTTCTATTACCATTGATCTGCCTACGGCAGATCAAACTATGAAGCGGATAGAAAGTGTGATTGGTGGGCTGAATATAGATGTCTTTTCGATTGCAGATAAATTTTGCAAAAATGACACCTGCGTTGTATTAAGAACCCAAAGCGAAATCGAACATATTTTTTCGGAACTTTATCGGGTGGAGCCTCGGATGATTGCTTACTATTTGAAAGTGAAAGTGCTGGAATTGCTGATGTTTCTGAATCAGGTTTCGCTTCAGGATTACCAGGAAGAACGAAGATATTTTGCAAGAAATCAAGTACAAACAATAAAGAAAATGCAGGAATATATGACAGCTGATCTTCGCAACCATTATACTTTGCAGGAGCTATCAGAAAAATTTGAAATTCCTCTTACCTCAATGAAGGTTTGCTTCAAGGGCGTTTATGGGTGTTCTATTTATGCTTATATGAAATCCTATCGTATGCAGGCTGCTACGATCTTGCTTCGGGATACTTCTGACAGCATAACAGAAATTGCGGCTAAAATGGGATACGATAATCCAAGTAAATTTTCCGAAGTATTCAAAAAGGAATTTGGAGAACTGCCTTCCGAGTTCCGAAAAAAGTTGTCCAAATAGAGGATGTTTGGTCTTTTTAGAGTGGCGGCAAAATACCAGATACAATATACTATCATCTGTACTAGCAGATGATTTAAGAACGTCGTGCAGACGCTCTTTTTTTTGAATAGAGGTTAGATTGTTCTAACCCGCGAAGGAGTCGGTATTATGAAACGGGATATGAGAAAATATATCCTACGGAAACTGGTTGAGCTGATATTTACTTTATTGTTTGTAACTCTACTGTCTTTCTTGCTGATGAGACTGTCATCCGTTGATCCAGCCACAGCTTATGCAAAGAGGATGATCGGAAACCCCACAGCGGAACAGATTGAAAAGATTCGGATTCAGTTGGGGTTTGATAAACCATTGCTTGTCCAGTATGGCCGTTGGGTATGGGACTTACTGCATTTTGATTTAGGCGTTTCTTTGGCAAATGGACATGATGTTTGGACGGATATTGCCACAGCCTTTCCGAAAACGCTTGGAATTGTAGCTCTGGCATCTATCTTTCAGGTTGTTTTCATTGTAATCGTTAGTTGTATTGCCTTTTTACTTCCCTGGAAACTTCCGAAAAAGGCAGTCAGGCTTTTGTGCATTTTGGGTGTGTCCATACCCTCTTTCTATTTGGCAACCGTTTATCTGGATTATTTTGCTGTTCAAAAGTCCTTAATTTCTGTGGCAGGAAATACAACCCTACTCAGCTACATATCTCCGGCAATCTGCATTGGCGTATTCGGGGCTTCTTTCTATACGCCGCTTCTGATGGATGCTCTGGAGCATGAAAGCAACGAGGATTACGCATTTTATGCCCGTTGCCGTGGGCTTTCGGAAAAAAGGCTTTTGCTGTGCCATTTTTTTCCGCGGGCAGCGATGGGTTTAGTTCCAAACTTTTTACAAAGCATTGGTTTGGCACTGGCTAACGCAACGGTGATTGAATCCATTTTTTCAATTCCGGGATTTGGTTATCTGATTGTAAACCATGTGCTTGATCGCGATACTCCCATGATACACGCCGAGGTGTTTTTTCTGGCGCTGGCGATTGCTCTTTGCAACATTGCCGCTGACTTGGTGCAGTGGGCAATCGGGCGTAAAAAGGGGGTGGCGTAAATGAAAACGAAGCGTTTTCGGAAATGGTGTGCGATTTTCATTCCAACCCTTGTGATTATTTTCTTTTTTGCCGGATTTTTATTTGCACCCAACGATCCAATGAAATCAAACTTGTTGGAGAGATATGCTGATCCCAGCGCAGAATATCCGTTTGGTACGGATGCTTTAGGGCGCTGCATTCTGTCACGGATTCTTTATGGTGGCTGGACAACGCTGGGGATTGTATTAGGAGGCTCTCTTATTGTTTTTCTGCTTGGCACTGTTATCGGAATGGTGACAAGCCGGGCCGTTATGAAAGAAAATGCACTTATTGATGGCCTGATTAACGCTGTTACAGCCATCCCCCCGATTGCGTATTTAATTGTGTTTATTGGAGCCTGGGGCAGCGGAGCGAAAACTACTCTTGTCGCGCTCACTGTGTCTTACATTTTGAGATACATAAAACTGGTTCGTACCCGTACCGACATGGAAATGGGAAAAGCCTATGTCATGTGTGCAATCGCTTCCGGCGCTTCAAAGCTCAGAATCATGCTGATTCATATTTTCCCGAATTTGATTGCCGAAATGATTCGCTTTCTGTGCCTTTCCTGTGCGGATATGATTCTGGCTATTACCGGATTTTCCTTTATTGGATTAGGGCTTGGTGATAATGTAGTAGATTGGGGAAGTATGATTTTAGACGCAAGGGGTGCTTTGGTTCTTCACCCGACCATGATTCTCTATCCAATAGGGGCGGTAATTTTATCGACACTCTGCTTTAACGTCATTGGCAGGCAGTTGACAACGAAGGAGGCAGAGTGATGTTAAAAATTGAACAGTTAGATGTCAAGGAACGGTCAGGCCGCTACCTTCTGAAAGACATATCTATGGAAATTCCTGCAGGCCGTGTGATTGGACTTACAGGTAAAAGCGGCTCTGGAAAAACAACTTTGCTGCGGAGCATTTTGGGAATGCTTCACACAAGCTGTCATATTGATGCCGGGAAAATTTTGTTGGACGATATAGATTTATCACATCTTTCCCGCAAGTCACATCGTGAGCTTTGTGGGAAGAAGCTTGGATTTATCCCCCAGAACCCTATGACGGCTTTTGACAGCCGATTAAAAATCGGTTATCAGATGCGGGAAACCTTTGTCAATCGTTTGCATTTGAATACAAGTGAAGCAACTGACCTGGCGAAAGAGAAACTGGTTTCCGTAAATCTAAAAGACACGGATCGGATTTTGGGTGCGTATCCTGAACTATCAGGCGGAATGCTACAACGAGTAGCTGCGGCAATCTTATTGGGAATGTCGCCGGATTATGTTTTAGCCGATGAACCAACCGCTGCATTGGATGAAGAAAACAGGGATTTGTTGCTTCTCATCATGCAGGAGCAAATGAAGGACAAAGGCATATTATTTGTATCCCATGATGTGGCCGCACTTAAAAACTTATGTCAGAACGTTTATGTTCTGGGAGCTGGAAAAATTATTGAGCATGGAACGATGGATAAACTCTTGTCAAGTCCGCAGACAGACTGGATGAAACAATTTTCCGCGTTGAGCCATAGGGAAAGTCGGGGTGAATGGAAATGGGAGAAATTGTAATCCAGAATGTAAATCAGGTATATCATAATGCGAATCAGGGAGATTTTAATGCGCTTTCGGACATCAACCTCCACCTTTGTAAAGGTGAAAGTCTTGCTATTGAGGGAGAAAGCGGATCGGGAAAAAGCACGCTGGCAAGACTTCTGATCGGCATTGAGAAACCAACTTCTGGCAAAATATTACTGGATGGTGAAGATATAACCTGTTGGAATTATCGAACATGGAAACAGCACCGTAAAAAAATACAGGCTGTTTTTCAGGATTCTTCCGGCACTTTAAATCCTGCCAGGTCTGCATACGCAAATGTAGAAGAAGCACTGGTGAACTTAACTGATAAGAAAAGAGCCGAAAGAAAAAAACATATTTTAGATTTGATGGATGCCGTACACATGGATTATGGGCTTTTGGAAACGCCTGTCCGTCAGCTTTCGGGCGGCGAACAGAGGCGGCTCTCTTTGCTTCGGGCGATTGCCGTGGAACCTGATTACTTAATCATGGATGAAGTAACCAGCGGGCTTGACCTGATTTCGGCAGACGCCGTACTTACTTTAGTAGAGAACTTTGTGAAGCTATCCGACAGCTCCTGCATTTTCATTACGCATAGCAGAAAGGATGCAATGCGTATTGCGAATCGGATTATCATCATGCAGGAGGGACGGATCGCCGAGCAAGGTTATCTAATAGATCAATTATCAAACCAGAAAGGACAAGGATAACATGAAACAGATTTACAAGAAACTTCTCGCCGCTGCATTGGGCGTGAGTATGCTTCTGTCCATGGTTGGCTGCGGTCAGAGCGATACCTCCGAGCAGACGCAGACTGACAGCGAGCAGACGCAAGCGGCTAATGAAAACGAAGCGAAGGTGCTGACAATCGTCACAGCAAAGGAACTGGACAACCTTACGACACTGACCATGAACAAGGAGAATAATATCGCCTGCGGTCTGGTCTATGAGACTTTGGTTGCCTACGAGGACGGGGAAATTGTTCCCGAACTGGCCGAGGAATGGGGATGGGATGACACAAATACTGTCCTTACCTTTAAACTCCGTCAGGATGTTTCTTTTACAGATGGAGCCGCTTTTAATGCGGAAAGCGTAAAGGAAATTCTGGACTTTGACCGTTCCAACCCTAATTTTAGCGGTATCAAGGGCATTTACAACATTGAAAGCGTAGAGGTTGTTGACGAATACACGGTGGCCGTTCATTATGCTGCCCCTTGCTTCTCTTATATCAATGACTTCTGCTTCCAGAATGTTGCCGGCATGATGTCCCCGAATGTGTTTGAAGCTGAAAACTTCCAGACATTCACAGATGTTGTCGGCACCGGTCCGTACATCCGCGAAGAAATGATTTCCGGTGACTGCACCCGTTTTGTCAGAAATGAAAACTATTGGGGCGAAGCTCCTTACTATGATGAAGTTGTCATAAAGTATATCCCGGAGGCATCTTCCAGACTTCAAGCATTACAGACCGGTGAGGTTGACCTGATTTATGGTGCTGACCTTCTCAGCTATGACGACTACAATCAGGCTCTTTCTCTGGATGGAATCGAGGGCGCAATCAATGATGGAAATACCCTGACCCGGAACCTGGTTCTGAATGCGTCCAGCGAAATTTTGAGCGATCTTAAGGTTCGCCAGGCGATTGCATACGCTGTCAATAAGGAAGAAATCACCGAGGGACTGACCTATGGATATGAAACTCCGGCTACCAGTCTGTTCGCACCCGGAGCGCCCTACACGGATATTTCTTATAACAGCACATGGAGCTATGATCTGGACAAAGCAAATGAGCTTCTGGATGAAGCTGGATGGGTGATGAATGAAAGCACTGGTATCCGTGAAAAAGATGGACAGCAGCTTTCCCTGAATTACACCTATTGGACTGATCTTTCTCTTGCACAGGACATGGCTCTTGCAATTAAGACCCAGCTTGCAGAGGTTGGTATTGACGTAACCACTACCGGCCAGGATCAGATGACCTGGTGGACCGAAGGCGTTGCAGGAAATTATGACATTACAACATGGAATACAGAAGGGTCTTATACTGAACCGCACAAGTTCCTGCAGGAATCCCTCGGTGCTGATCCTCATGCTATTTCCTTGCAGGCACTTGAGGATTTCCAGAGCTATTCGGATGCGGTAAATGCGTTCTCCACCTCTGCTGATCCCGAAGTGGTTCAGAGTGCGATTGCTACTGCACTGAATGTTTCCAACGACAATGTGATTGACCTTCCGATCTCCTATTCTAAGGATCTGGTTGTATATAATTCCTCCAAAATCGCCGGATATACTTTCTCCAGCGTGCCACAGTTCTTTGAGATCGATAACGTACAGCCTGCGGAATAAATATAATCCAATGTCTAAATGGAGGGTTTAACGCCCTATCAGAGTGGCAGAAAATAGCCGAATAGATATAATAGAGGTTGGTTAGAAGTGTTTAACCAACCTCTATTTTTATGAAAAGGAGCGTATGTGAAATGGACAAGAAAGATAATCCCATGTCCAGACTGATGGAACTTGCCGCTCCATATAAGGGTGAATATGTTCTTTCAGTGATTTTGGCAATCCTGGGTGTTGCCGCCGGATTGCTGCCGTTTTTTGCAGTTTCAAAAATTGTGATTCTCTTGATGGATGGAGAGACATCTGTGTCCGTCTATATGGAGTGGTGTCTGATTGCGGGAATTGGTTTCCTTGGGAAAGTATGCTTTGCAAATTTCTCTACTTTAGTTTCCCATACGGCCACTTTCGCAACTCTGGCGGAGATCCGCCTGAAACTAGCAGATAAACTTACCAGGGTTCCGATGGGCTATATGATTAACACCCCATCGGGAGAATTAAAAAATGTCTTGGTAGATCGTGTGGAGGGAATGGAAACGACCCTTGCGCATTTAGTACCGGAGCTGACAGCGAATCTCTGTATTCCGATTTGTATTCTGATTTGCCTACTGTTTTTGGATTGGAGAATGGCGCTGGCTGCATTGATTACCCTGCCGATTGGTATGTTGTGCTATAAGGGAATGGCAAATGGATATGAAGAAAAATTCCAGGGTCTTATTATGCGCGTGCGTAAAATGACCAGCACTGTGGTTGAGTATATCGGCGGAATAGAAGTCATTAAGGCGTTTAATCAGTCTGCTAATTCTTACCAGAAATATTCAGATGCCGTTGAAGATAATGCGGCCTATGCTGTGAACTGGATGAAAAGCGTGCAGCTTTACAAATCCATGCTTGTTACAATCTGGCCCAGTGTGTTAGTGTGTGTTCTTCCTATTGGCTGTGTCCTGTACCGGAACGGGAGCCTGAGCGTTCCGGCATTTGTTACCTGTATCGTGCTGTCATTGGGTATTATCACACCAATTTTAAATGCCATGAACTTTACGGACAGCATTTCTCAAATGAAATCAGTAGTCGGGGAATTGTGCGCCGTATTGGATGAAAAAGAACTGGATCGCCCGGAAACGCCGGTGTCTATTCATTCTTCCAATATTGTGTTAGAAAACGTCAGCTTTTCGTATGAAAGCGAAAAGCCGTTGCTAAAAAATATCAACCTTTCTATTCCAGAAAACAGCATTACCGCTTTTGTCGGTCCCAGTGGCGGCGGCAAGTCTACCATTACGAAGCTGATTGCGGGATTTTGGGATGTAACAAACGGAACTGTCAAGTTAGACGGAACAGATATTCGCAAAATTCCGTTGTCACAGCTTATGGATAACATCGCTTATATTTCACAGGACAACTATCTTTTTGACGAAACTGTTTTAGAAAATATCCGTATGGGAAAACCATCCGCAACGGATGAAGAAGTATATCAGGCTGCCAGAGATTGTGGCTGCTATGATTTCATTCTGAATCTGGAAAATGGATTCCATACAGTTGTCGGAGGTGCAGGAGGTCACTTGTCGGGCGGTGAGCGCCAGAGAATTGCGATTGCCCGCGCTGTACTGAAAAATGCGCCGATTGTTATTCTTGACGAGGCAACCGCTTACATTGACGCCGAGAATGAAGCCTTAATTCAAGAGGCAATGGCAAAAGTGATTGCCGGGAAAACCGTTCTGATGATTGCGCACCGTCTTTCTACGATTACCGATGCAGATAAAATTGTTGTCATAAAAGATGGGCAGATTATTGACGAAGGAACACATGAAAACTTATTGACTTCCTGTACGCTCTATCAGGAAATGTGGAAAGCGCACATGGACACAAAAGATGTGGCGTAGGAGGTGCGAAGATGATAAAGACATTAAGCAAGATTTATCAGTTTTCAGGGAAAATGCAGGGGACAATGAAAAAAGCTATCCTTTTTTCTGTCCTGCACTCCCTTTTTGATATGATGTCCTTTGGAGCATTAGCCATGGTTTTTTCGGGTTTAACAGACGGTTTTACTACGTCTATGATCTGGATGATATTTGGAATCACCCTGGCAAGTATGCTGCTTAAAATTTATTGCAGCTACATTTCAGATTTCGGCAAGGTGCAAATTGGATATTTTATGTGCGCGGAGAAACGGATTCATATTGGAGATCGCATGAAATATATGCCGATGGGGTATTTCAACGATCACAATTTGGGGAATTTGACTTCTGTCGTCACTACGACTATGGGCGATATTGAAAATAATGCGTCCATGGTGCTAACCAACATATTAGGCGGCTATATCCATGCAGCGATTATTACTATTGTTATGCTCTGTATCGACTGGCGGATCGGACTGACGATTTTGTGCGGGATTCTGCTTTTTACATGGTGCATCGGCCGGTTACAGAAAAAATCGGAAACGGTTTCGCCACAAAGACAGCAGGCCCAGGAGGCCCTCGTTTCTAATGTGCTGGAATACGTTCAAGGGATGCTGATTGTAAAATCCTTTAATCTCGGTCAAAATTCCAATAGCAAAATGAGACAGGCAATTCTGGACAGCAAGGATAAAAATCTGAAATTAGAGCGTACATTCGTCCCTTACAATATGCTGCAACAAATCATTCTCTACGGAACAAGTATTCTTGTTATAGTGGAGGGGTTGTACTTTTACCTGAATGGAACGATGGCGCTTTCCATTTGCCTGCTTATGACAGTAGCATCATTTATGCTCTTTAGTCAGCTTCAGTCAGCCGGAAATACTTCCGCACTCCTGCGGTTACTGGATGTTTCGATTGACAAAGTAAACGAAATTGACAAAACTCCCGTCATGGACGAACATGGTAAACCCGTAAAGCCTGAAAATTACAATATTGTTTTTGATGATGTTTCTTTTTCTTATGGCGAACACCAGGTTCTGGATCATGTGAGCCTGACTATACCCGAAAGAACCGTAACGGCTATCGTCGGTCCGTCCGGTGCCGGAAAAAGTACGCTTTGTAACCTGATCGCCCGGTTTTGGGATGTTGACGGAGGAAAAATTACAATCGGCGGTGTAGATGTGCGGGATTACACACTGGACAGTCTGCTTACCAATATTAGCGAAGTATTCCAAAAGGTATATCTTTTCGCTGATACCATAGAAAATAATATCAAATTCGGCAATCCAGCGGCTTCCCATGAAGAAGTTGTAAAAGCAGCTCAAAAGGCTTGCTGCCATGAGTTTATTATGAGCCTGCCAGATGGTTATGGCACCGTAATTAGAGAGGGAGGCGCTACATTGTCCGGCGGTGAAAAGCAACGGATTTCGATTGCCAGAGCAATCCTGAAAGACGCTCCTATCATCATTTTAGACGAAGCTACATCAAGCGTCGATCCAGAAAATGAAAATCTTCTGATGGGTGCTATTGCAGAACTGACAAAGAATAAAACGGTTATTATGATAGCTCATCGGCTAAAAACAGTCAGAAACGCAGATCAAATTTTAGTGTTGTCTGGTGGTCACATTGTTCAGACAGGCAAACACGAGGATTTGATAAGGCAGCCTGGTATTTATGCAGATTTCATTGGTATTCGCAAGAAAGCGATTGGATGGAAACTAAAATAGCCGTGGGAAGGAGGAGGCAATGAAACTATATGCGTCAGGCGAGGATTACTTAGAGGCCGTGTTGGTTCTTCAAAGGAAACAGGGCATGGTTCGCTCCGTTGATCTTGCCCGGCACATGGGCTTTAGCAAACCGAGCATTAGCCATGCGGTAGGCGTTTTGAAAAATGGAGGTTTTCTGACCGTGGATGATGATGGGTTCCTTCATCTGACCGTCATAGGTCGGGAGATTGCCGAGAAAATCTATGAACGCCATTTGTTTTTTATGGAGCAGTTCATCGCTGCTGGCGTCGATCAGGAAACAGCGGAACAAGACGCCTGCCGGATTGAACACGCCATCAGTGATACATCTTTCCGAAAGCTGAAGGAGAAAGTACAAGGAACCGATTAGCGCACATCGGCTCCGCTCTGCATAATAAGTTATCTGCCCCGTCCGGGGAAAGAAAAAAACCGTTGACTGGGGCAGATAATTTCGTGCGCTATTTTAAGGTTTGATCCCCTATCGGCGGTTTTGAAGGACATTTCAAGGCCGCCGTTCTTTTTGCCCTCAAAAGGGATGATGCGCTGGCGCTGGCAGATACGGCGGCTTACAGGAGGGAGCTGCCATGATACGATCTGACCGCCGACAAATTCTGACTGTATTTTCGCAACCGTCAAAAAAATCCAGGCTGTCCAGTGGGTACAGTCTAACGATGGATGCGAAAATCGTCGCTTTTTAACTGACACATTCTCCTATTTTATTAGGTATTCCAGATGCAGATATATATTGTTTTGATGATGGAAGTATACATTTATGTGAGTATGAGGAAACAGAAACTTACCAAATTACAGAGATGTTTATGAACAATAGGAAGATATTGCTAGATAGATTACTAACAGATTAGGTATAAAGATATCGAAAGATTCCAGTTTGTATATATCTTTTAAAAGGTATATGATTAAGAAAAACGGCAGGAGGTA
>ENA-OPBL01002960-OPBL01002960.1-human-gut-metagenome-genome-assembly--contig:-NODE-2960-length-11349-cov-4.950947_pt1 | contig 11349 bp, 9 predicted proteins | sample MGYA00241073_ERZ501461 | MGnify/ENA primary metagenome ERZ501461 (study PRJEB25962, sample SAMEA2042630) | human gut metagenome | biome: human gut; feature: human-associated habitat; material: faeces... | reverse complement strand
TTAGTTCGCAGCGAAGATATATATTTCATTTTTGAGCCCTAATTTGAGTGCTTACAGAGTTTCTCTATTTCGTATGTACAGGGCACTATTATCATCGGCACCACTTACTATGACGAATTCAAACCGTTCATCTGCCAATGCTACTGTGTTTCTTACATATGTGTCGATACCACTCTTCAGATTTCCTAAATGTAGAACTTTCATGCCGCAATCCTCCTTTCTTTGGGGGACTGCATACCAACAAATAATGAGAAGGTTATTTTTTATCCCCTTGCTCACATAATTTAACAATTAACCGTTCATGTTCATTTGCTACACGGCTGACGTTAAAGAATGCATTTACACGCATTGATCCATTTTTTATCACTTTTTCTCTTAAAATATTGTCGTTGTATAATTTGTATACGGCTTCTACGGCTTGGTCAACGTTGTCCGCTTCAACCAAAAGTCCATTTTCATAATCAGTAATCAAATCGGGAATGGCATCTACGTTCGTTGCTACTATAGGTTTTTCCAGTTTCATATATTCAGCCAAAACCAATCCAAAACCTTCCCAACGGGAAAGTAGCAAAGCTTGATTAAACAGACAAGCATAAGCAATCGGATTATCCACCCATCCTGTTATCATTATTCTTCCTTCCAATCCTTCATTCCTAATCAATCGCTCGATATCGGCACGCTGTTCTCCATCGCCAACAATCATAAAATAAGCATCAGGAAGAATATTCTTCAAAGCAGCAGCAACGCGTATAAAAACATCAGGAGCCTTTTGCCGTGAGATGCGTCCTACCATGCCAATCAGATAAGCATTCTCAGGGATATTCAGTGAGACACGTGAGACGATACTCAATTCCACCTCTTTATCCACAGCTTCCATATCGATTCCATTAAAAATAACTTTTACTTTATTTGCTTTAGTTACATGATTCTGTATTGCTGATAACTTTTCATAGTTTGAAATAGTTATATAACGTGTGGTCAATGATGAAAGTAGCCGCTCAATCCATAGATAAACGAAACTTTTTAACTTCGCTCCTTTCATGTTGAAAGCCCACCCATGAGGATTGTAAATGATAGGAATACCTATACCCATATTGGCAATACGGCCTATTCCTCCAGCTTTACTACTATGACAATATATAACATCAGGACGGAAATGCTTAATAAGTTCGCGTACCTTGCGTATTGCTTTAGTATCCTTTACGAAAGACAAGGAATTGCACATCTCAATTTGTATAAATTCCTCCACTAAATCTTGATATTTATCTTCAGAATAATCTGGGGAACAGATAAGTATTTGCATAAAACATTTCTTATCCATGTGAGCCAACAACATACGCAGATAACAATCTACACCACCTGCACATTGTGCGATATGGAGTAATCGGATTTTATTCATAAAAGGGAAAATAAATTATGACAGCATGCTTTATTGCATACGACCTAAAAAGAAAATTGAAAAAAGTTTCTGACTAAATATGTCATGGTAAATCCAAATTCAAATTATGAAGAAGACAATATACAGGTTCCTCCTCCACTATATTTTATGTAAAAAGGCATATAGATATTGCTATGGATTGAATTTAAATTGTGTATATTAGCAAATGCCTATTGAAGGTGAGCAAAACGCTGGCATGATCTCGAACTTCCTACAAAAAAAAACGTTGGTACAAAGGATATTGTGCAAATATAATTACGTTTCTACATCAACTCAATATAATAAGTCCTGTCACCCTTTCTCAACCATATCTTCCAAACTATTGAGTACAATCTTTGCAAACTTCGAAAAACAATATTTTTGTAATATAACCTCGCCAGATTGTCTAGGCCTATTTAATACGTTATCTAAATAAACATTTGTTTTATAAGGATTAATATAATATGCTGAATCTCCAAAGATTTCAGGAAGACATGAAGACTTAGCCACTATAATTTTAGCCCCAACACTCAGAGCCTCCAATGGAGGAATACCGAATCCTTCAAAAAAAGAAGGAAAAATAAAAGCTTTGCAACACCGCATCAAATACTTGATTTCCCCATCTGAAATATATCCCAAGAATTGCACATTCGGAAAATCGTATCCTCTGTAATTTGTTCCATAAGCTTTCAAACTACTTTTTCCAGCTATATAAAAGTTATACTGCGGATGTCTTTTAGCTACTTCCAAGATCCATTCTATATTTTTATTAGGAGCAAGGCTGCCCAAAGAGAAAAAATATGGTTTTTCAAACAAATTAGGCTTTCGTTCTTTCAAGGTTTTATCTTCTTCCACACGTTGAAAATGTTCCCAACCATTACCTATTACTATTATCTTATCAGGATTTACATGATAAATGTCAATCATCTGCTGCTTTGAATACTCCGATACCGTATAAATAATGGGAGAAAAATGCCAAGCCAACCAATACTGAAACTTATGCCATATTTGAGAAATGCGTGCATATAATGTCTTGAAATAACTAGGATTTACTTTATAACTCAAATCATGAATACATATAATTCCAGGTCTCAATACCGGCATAATAGAACAAAGATTCAAAGATACAGCACCTGTACGAAACAAATAATAAGTAAAATACAACTGCTCCCATAAAGAACCTTTAGCCTTACCAAACTTTTTAATGTTAATATTTTGCAGATTAGGCACATTGGCAGCATCTTGTGGAATAACCAATTCAAAACGTAAAAAGGAATGCTCCACTATTTTGTCCAATTCCAATAGTAATTCAAAAGCAAAGCGCTCTTGCCCAGTAAGCTTACGGTTTGTAAATTGACCGTTTATAGCTATCAGTCTTTTATCCATATAACATTTTTTTTATACTATTGAATATTCCCAATTGCGCCAAGGCTTTTTTTACATGAAAACGAACTGGAAGATATTTTGTAAAAAGATTCAAGTTCCCATCTGTTTCATTTTGTAAATCCCCAAAAAACTTTGCCCGCAACGGATGTTTTTCCACAGATTTATAAATCATAGGATTAACCTCTCCAACAGCTTTCGCTGTAGATTGCTTCATCACTCCATCCAACCTTTTTATTACATTCTCTCCTTTGGGTGTTAAAGCTATCATACAAGAACATCCCCCATTACCTGCGCCTTCAGTAGAAGCGTAAAAATCACCAACAATAATATCAGCTTGGCTATTGTCTGATTTATAAGGACAGTGCGTACAGCTCTATTCCGAATATAAAGATTGTCTGTAAATAAAAACACATAAGGATCGGCGAGGAATGTCTGCAAGCAGACATTCCTCGTACCTTGCAGCAAGGTATGTCCTATTTCTTCTCGACATTCATTCTTTGATAGAGAAGTAAAAGTGTATTTACAATAGGATGTGGAATATCCCTCCTTTGACTTATCACGCATGTTCACTCCAACTAGGTGACCTTTGTATTTCACCTCTATTGCCTTCTTATATTTTTCCCAAACCAGCGGTGACGGAACGCCATGACAGATTAGACAAACACTAATAAGTTTTGATATATCTGATTTTCCTAAAAAATGGTGTAGCCCTGCCGTCTGACACGGTGTGCCACAAAACATAACTTCCTTTCCTTCTTTTAAAAGCTTTTTAATTGCAGCAAAACATAATTCCGTATCAGACTGTACATATTTAGAACTTTGCATTCTTCGCAAATCTCTAGCTTTATTGGAAACAATATGATGCGCCTTCATATCAATATTCCAAACACATCCGCAGACAAACCCTCCATCATCTACTATGCGACGTGACAAATCATACACAAAACCTCCTGATGCTGAATCTTTCCTTTCAGACTTCGATGAATAATACAAGTAAGCCTTTTTATTATCGAAATCATTTAAGCTAAATTTTTCAATATCAACTTTTGTATTTTCATAAGGACAAACTTTGTCGCATTTATCACAATTAATACAAATCTCCTTGTTTATTTCAGGCATAAGAAACCCCTCGAAATTTGCCTTCATTGCAATGGCATTTACAGGACAACTATTCTTACAAGAACCACATCCACAACAATATTCATCAAAATTAAAGCTTATCATTTCTCTAATGAATCATATAAATAAGAAAGCGAAAATTTGCGTAACATTTCAATGTTACTTTCCACTTTTGAAAAATCAGTTTCCATAATAGTACTTAACTCCATTCTTTCCGGACTAATCAGGTGATTTTCAAGCCCTAACTGCTTCATCAGAGAAGCCCGTCTAGGATCTACCTCTCCTTTTATGGCAGATATGAATGGTTTCTTATATATCGTAGAAAAGACTGTGCCATGAAAAGAATTCGTCACGATGAATTCAGCATATTTTACTAAACTTAGAAATTCTCTTGGTCCCACATCTAACTTCCTTTGTATACCACAAAACATAGCACGTGGGGGAGGTACAATATAGAATGCCTTACAGCCTAGTTTATCAGACACCTTCTTCGTTATCTCTACAGCTTCTTCCGCCCCATTCCATGAAAATAAAAGGACATAAGGCTCATCTATTATTCTTTTCTCGGCAATTTTGTCATAATCCGTTTGCTCTAACAACAATGTCGGATCAAGTACCCATTCACATGCCATCCCTCTACTTTGTAACATTCTAACCCCACTTTCTTCCCTCATAGAAAGTGCATCAAACTGCTCTATCCAAGGTAGTAATTCTTTTTCTCGCAGGGGAAAGTTCTCTACCCATGATCCAAAGGAAGTTGCATACGTAATACGTCGTTGGACCTTTGGAAAATTCATATAATAAAGAGGTGTCTCATATCTTATATTCGGATCTAGATTCCATGTTTGGTCACTTCCACAAACAATACAATCATATTCAGCACACACTTGTTCTACTTCCCTGTCAGTAGAACAACGGCGACTTAACATTTGCATATTGTTTATAAAATCCTCAAATAATTTTTGTCTACGTAGCAGTTGATTGTAATAGGGTAAACGTGTTATATTCTTAATTATTTCTTTCGGGTGTTTAGGAACTTTGCAAAAAGGATGATTGATATCTATCAATTGCTTAGATTGATAGTCTATAATATCACACTCTGCATATCTTCTCTTTATTGATTGTTGCAAAGCATAAGCCTGAAGGCATGCACCATAATTATAACAGGCGTGATAAGTTAGGATTCCTATTTTCATAATGTGTATACTATCTTTTCATGTATTGTTTAATAGAACCAAACAATTTTATCAATTTCAACTTAACTATTAAGACTTTATAGAAGTTAGGAGTAAACATATAGACAAATATTGGATATTCTGTCTTGATTGAATTACATAACATATCCATTTTATTCACTTCCTCCCCAAACTCTGCGCTTTGTTTAACTTCTTTCGATAAACAATACGCATACACATAAGCACCATAAAGTAATTTTAAACGATAAATTCCCCAATATGGATTTACTATTTCATATTTAGACATATTAACAATATGCTCTACAATAGAGCGAACTTCCTCAAGTCGCTTAGTATGCACAATACTATTCTCACGAATAAAATAATAGTAATATTGCTTATGTATGACAGACAGTTTATTACAATAGGAAAACAACTTATAACTTGTAGCAACGTCTTCATAATTTTGCCCAACAGGAAAAGTTACCTTAGACTTCGTAAACAATTCGCTCCTATATAATTTCCCCCAAGCATAATTTGGTATTCTATTTAATAAAAGTTGAGACAAACAATCTTTTCCTTGATAGCTTGAGACATTGGCTATTTGCATATCCTCCTCAATAACATCATCACTCATAACACGTTTTTCATATATGGACACTATATCCGCATCAGTCTTGATTGCCTCTTTAATCATGACATTAATCATATTCAAATGAATCCAATCATCTGAATCAATAAATAAAATATAATCCCCCACAACATATTTAAGCCCCTCATTTCTTGCTGAAGACAATCCTCCATTCTCCTTTGTAATAATTTGCAATCTATCATCATTGTACGTATTAAGTATCTGTAAAGAATTATCTATTGACCCATCATTTACTACGATTATTTGTAAATTATTATAAGTTTGATTTACAACACTATCAATACATCGCGCTACATATGGTTCAACATTATATACAGGTATTATTATTGAAACTTTTTTCATCTTCTTATATATTTCCAATGTCCCTCAAATTGATTTGTAATGCCAGCCGATACAGCTTTAAGAAACAGATTAAACCCTTTACAATCGAGTCTGCGATTAATCATAAAAAACAATGAATACCTAAATATATAAAAGATCAAATTCAACCAGCCCTTATATGTTTTTAGAACATAAGCAGTATTCCTATATTTACAATACCTTCGTAGTTCAGATTCTACCCAAATAATCTTTTCTCTTCCCAAGAAGTCTTTATATAAAACCAACCTATCTTTAGGGTGCTTATGTATAGCATCTAACACAGTAATAGAGGTAAATCCTCTTGAATAACCCCTAGCTTCATACTCATTCTCATCTCCCCAAATAAACATCTCTTTTTTAGGAAATCCCACTTTCTCTATAAAATCATTTCTAAACAATACACCATTGAACGGATTGGCATGATTAAAAATTATACCATTTTGATATTTATCTTTTAGACTATATACATCAACACTACCTAATGTGCCAAAAGCCAATTTCGAATCATCATCTGTACAAACAACCAAAGGTGATATGTACGGATACTCATCAACATACTTTAAAAGATTACTCAGGCATTTAGAATCCGGCTCTCCATCATCATCCATTACCCATACTGCATCGTATAAATGAGTATCATAAGCTCTCTTCATACCTGTATAAAAGCCTCCTGCACCACCTATATTATGTTCTAACCTTATATAAGTTAAAGGAATAGTTATTTCTAATTCTCTCACATAATCCGAAATATTATCCGTTGAAGCATTATCAACTAGAAATAAATGATCTGGCTTTCTAGTCTGATTTTCTATTGCTTGAAGACAAGACCCAAGCAATATTTTCCTATTGTATGTAACAACAACAGCAGCTATTTTCATTAAAGTTTATATTAAATAATTAGAGTTTATATCAAATAATTGATTAAAGAGTCCTTTGACTTATTTTTGTATTCTAAAAAGGTTCAGTTGAGGCAATGTAACAGATTTATTATTCATTACCACATCAGTCTATAATTCTAATAAGATTTGAAACTTTACTAATAAACGCTTGAATATCATTAAAATAATATTTTATTATTTTTTTTTAATGACAACATAAACGAAACAAAGAGTAAAGACAGACAGCAATAAGTTATTATAGTGAAACAATATCCTACAAAAAACACTAAAAACAACATCCCAACATGATAATATCCATGTTGTCTAGATAAAATTAAAGGTTTGAGCATAAGCCCCCAAATAAAAGGGAACGCCCCATATATCCCCATTTCAGACAATAATACTAAACATGAATTACTATTTTCTTTTGTCTGACTATAGAAACCTGTACCTAATATAGTATTTTTCTCAAAAGCCAAAACACCTTTCTGCAAATGCTTCATTCGTGTTCCATACGATTGTTCATTATTGACTTTTTTATCCTCTAGGATAGTAAATATAACTATAAAACTAGCAGATATAGCAATAATAGTAATAATACCTTTAAGAATAACAGTCTTTATAAAAAGCCTTCGTTGCATCAATAAAGTAATAATAGCCAATATCATTGCCGTTACCGATGTAGTAGATAATATACCTAATATTAAAAATATTACATTGTATATTCTTATTCTACGCCTTAACATTATCTCTATTGCAAATGCTATTGAAACACAAATTGCAAACATTGGAGCCTCAGAAAAAAAAGCAGAATTCCGAACTGTCTCAATCCCTAAAAAAACATTTTTTTGAGTTTCAAAATATATATAATAATAAGATGGAACAAAATCAAAACTAGCCCAATGATTCAATACAAATTGAGACATGGGTAATATTTTTAAAATAGAACAAAGCAACCATAACACAAACGACATTAAAGAAATATACGCCATTAAGTTAGAAAAAACTAAAAAAATACGCACATTGTTTCTATAAACCCTAAAGTAAATAATAAAAAGTGGAAATGTAATAAAAAAGGTTGCTATATACAACAATTCTCTATATTGGCTGGAAAAATCATCAATATTAAAAAAAGGCAATGAGTAATAAACAATAATAAACATATACACAAATAGCGCCATATCAATTTTAACTTTTGACATTCCTGATGAAAATATTAAAAGTATTAAAACGAAAGATATCAAACCAAATAACGTTACGCCTGAAATATATTGAGAATATATGGTATTACAATTTATTATAATAAGAAAAGCAAGTATATATTCTAAAAAAGAAGTATATGTAGATGTTTCTTTATCACAAATACCAATATTCATTAAAGAATTTGACAACATATGACCCTCCTAATTTAAATAAGATAAGAAAGTTAAAAACATACAGAAATAGATATACAAATTATAATAAAAATCAGTCATGCATTATCTACACATTTTATCCAGTTCTAAAGCATAAAAGTTTTATTAGATTGCACCACGCTCTCAATCACTGGTGCCATATCATAATATTTATACTCTGCTAACCGTCCCCCAAAAGTAACATTCGTCTCTCCATCTGCAAGCTCCTTATATTTAAGATAAAGCTGTGAATTACGTTCATCATTCACCGGATAATATGGCTCCATTCCAAGTTTCCACTCCGTAGAATACTCACGACTTATCACCGTTTTGGGACAAGTATAAACCTCCTGACCAAACATCTCAAAATGCTTATGTTCAATAATACGTGTATAAGGTACTTCACGTTCTGTATAATTCACTACAGCATTGCCTTGATAATTCGAGCAATCAATGACTTCCTCTTCAAAGCGGACAGTACGATATTCTAAATTTCCAAAACGATAGTCGTAAAATTCATCTATTTTACCTGTAAAGATAATCTTGTCTGCTACCGACATCCAATGTGCTCTGTCACTGAAAAAATCAATTCCAGTCTTAGTTTCAATACCATCCAGCAAGCCTTCAATCAATTTATTATATCCCCCTACAGGGATACCTTGATATTTATCGTTGAAATAATTATTATCGAACACTAGACGCACCGGAAGACGACGAATAATAAAAGCAGGTAAATCCTCGCATTTACGTCCCCATTGCTTTTCTGTATAACCCTTAATGAGCTTTTCATAAATATCTTTCCCAATCAATACTTGTGCCTGCTCTTCTAAATTACGTGGTTCTATCACTCCATCTATTTCCATCTTCCTGATAGCTTCTGATTTTTGTTCTTCTATCACAGCCAGCGCAGCTTCCGGAGTACTAACCCCCCACATCTGATAAAATGTATTCATGTTAAAAGGAAGATTATATAGCTTACCTTTGTAATTGGCAAGTGGATTATTGGTATAGCGGTTAAACTCTACGATGGAATTTACAAAATTCCACACTTCCTTATTGGAAGTATGGAAAATGTGTGCCCCGTATTTATGTACATTTATTCCTTCCATATTTTCACAATAAACATTGCCACCTAAATGAAGACGTTTGTCTATAACTAGACACTTCTTACCTTGTTTATGAGCAAAATAAGCAAAGGTAGCCCCGAAAAGGCCAGCGCCAACTATCAGATAATCATACTGATTCATATAAAAAGAGACTTTTATAGTTTTATTATTGAAATCAATAAACATAATGATAAGACAACCATAAGGTTGATATACCATACAAAAAAATTTATCTATGTATTTTAGACAATGCCTGCATAATAAATGGATCTTTACAAGCCCAAAGATACCCGCCATAAACTGCTATCCCTATAAAAACTTGTAGCATAAGAATAAGCGTATCGGAAAAATAAACAAATTGAGAAATAAGAATTAACACAATGGACATTACAACACATCCACCCAAATAATTCAGATGGAGTCTCTTGAAAAAGGATATAGGCAAGTATTTTTTGCCAATAAAATACATGGAAACCGTAGTGACCACTTCTGCGCCCAAATAAGCAATGGCTGTACCTTCATAGGAAAAAGAAGGTATCAAGCAGATATTTAGTATAAGATCAGTGATAGCACCTATTAGACAAGACTGAATAACTAAGTTTATTTTTCCTTTAGGATAAAGTACCTGTATCCCCATCACATTGGAGATGCTCACCATCAATATGATAGGAGCGATAATCTGCGAAGAAAGTATAGATGGGATAAACTCATCTCCGCACAAAATTCTGACTATGCAAGGAGCTCCCCAAAACATACCAACTGTCAATGGTAACGCTATCGCAAGAGTAAAATCATAAGACTTCTGTATAAGTACTTTGAACTCATCCATCTGATTTTCAGCAAGAAGATTAGAAACACGAGGCATCATTACGGCTCCTAAGCAGGATGACAAGCGCATTATCATCATCATTAGTTTAGTAGCTGCCGTAAAATACCCCACAGCTAAAGTGCTTTTCATGAAGCCTAGAAGAACCGGATTCAGTTGCAGGTATATACTTGTAACTATAGAAAATGAAAATACTTGTAATACGGGCTTCAAGTGCCTTGCAGTATTTAGATTTGAAAAGACGATATTATCCTTGTTTATATACTTCCTGAGACGAAAGAAATTAAAGATATTCCCTCCTAATATACCAATGACAGTATACCAACCGTAATATATCAAATCATCCTTCGTCTTGACAAAAGCAAACAATAGAAGCATGGAAATCGACTTAACTATCAAACCACGAACAGTGATATACTTAAAATCTTCTATTCCTTGATAAAACCATTCGCAGCCGATGGTGGTGAAAAATATTGTAAGACTAAGTACCCAAAATAAGTGAATGTCAGCTTTTACTTGTGGCACAGTCAAACATAAGATTGCAACAGCAATATACCCCAAGACAGTCAACAGCATATGCAGTAGCAAAATCTCAACCGCTGTACGATTCATTTTTACCACATTATTTCTGTCTCGAGCAATCTCGCGAATTCCATACATAGGAATTCCTAGGGCCGTGAATAATGAGATATAACCAATTATCGAGGAAAAAAAGTTAACCTGTCCTATCCCGTCCGCCTGTATCACACGGCAAGCGTATGGAAAGGTTATCAATGGAAAAAGCATCTGTGTTCCCGTATTGATTAAGTTTAAAATATAATTAGCTTTTACTGATTGAGGCATAAAAACAAGTCGTTTAGGAATATATATTTGATACACTAAGAATTATTTTTCTTCCTATCCATACCATAGCCGTACCCATATCCATAGCCATATTTATGACCATACCCATAGCTACTCTTTCTTGAATTCAAATCAATACTATTAATAACCGTAGCCAATTTATCGAATTTCTTCTGATCCCGCAGCACATTAA
>ENA-OPBL01002957-OPBL01002957.1-human-gut-metagenome-genome-assembly--contig:-NODE-2957-length-11355-cov-3.045664_pt1 | contig 11355 bp, 7 predicted proteins | sample MGYA00241073_ERZ501461 | MGnify/ENA primary metagenome ERZ501461 (study PRJEB25962, sample SAMEA2042630) | human gut metagenome | biome: human gut; feature: human-associated habitat; material: faeces... | reverse complement strand
CCCACAAATTGTGACGCACATCTTGCAGAAAGCCTTTTTCAAACACGCTCTAGTACTCCATTTTTACTCCATTTTCGTAATAAATAGCTTGAAATTATAATAATTTACGTGGAATACACCACTCTCTCAACCCCTGGAAATACTGGAAAAATCAGGTGTTCCGTAGAGGTCGTATGGGGTGCTCTGGTAGACGTAATAATTCAGCCAGTTTGTATACAGATTGTTGGCATGGGCTCTCCACATCAGAAGCGGACCGTTTTCAGGGTTGTTGTCGCGGTAGTAGTTTTCAGGCATTTCAATAGGGAGCCCTTTGCCAAGATCACGTTTGTACTCGCCGTCCAGGGTGACACGGTCGTATTCCGGGTGACCCATTACAAAAATCTTGCGACCGTCTTCTGCCATGGCAAGAAAAAGGCCTGCTTCGTCGGATTCTGCAAGGACAGTAAGGTCTTTGCAGGCGTGTACAGCTTCAATAGGAACTTCTGTATGTCGGGAATGAGGTGCCAGAAATATATCATCGAACCCTCTGACCAGCGGAATTTTGCGGTTCATTACCTTGTGCCAGAAAAGGCCAAACATTTTCTTATCCAGCTTGCGTTTCTTCAGTCCATAGAAATGGTAGAGCGCAGCCTGAGCAGCCCAGCACAGGAAAATGGTAGATGTCACATGAGTCTCTGACCAGTCCATGATCTGGGTAACTTCCTCCCAGTAATCAACCTCTTCAAACTCCATCTGCTCTACCGGTGCTCCTGTAATGATCATTCCATCAAACTTCTTATCTTTCAGTTCAGAAAAAGTCTGATAAAATTTGTTCAGATGACTCCTGGAAGTATTTTTCGCCTGATGGGACTCCACCGCCATAAAACTTACGTCAACCTGCAGAGGTGTATTGGAAAGAGAGCGAAGAAGCTGAAGCTCGGTTTCCTCTTTCAGTGGCATTAAATTTAAAATCAGAATATAAATCGGACGGATATCCTGGTGCATAGCACGGTTTTCGTCCATAACAAACAGATTTTCTTTTTCCAGAATCTCCTTTACCGGGAGATCACTTTGTATTTTAATTGGCATTGCAATTTCCTCCTGCTATTATACATACTTTTTGTCATTCCTTTCGCTTCGCTCAAGGCACAAACAAGTTATGAAAAACGTTGTGCCCTTCCGCTCTTCTCTTCTGTAAAGATATATTCAATACAGTTCACTGGTAACGTTCCGCGAGGTGTTTTTTTGTGAACAAAGTTCACAGAAAACCTGAGAACCTTGTTGCGAAATCATGAGATTACATGTTTTTTACGCATCACGAAGCGTATTGCTGTAAACGAAGTAAGCAAAAAACACAGATTACCAAAAGGCATTCTGCAAAATATACCGCAAAGTACAACGTACAGATTACCCAAATTTTCTTTTAAATCCCCGCCAGCTCCAGGAAATCCTCCTCCGACAAAATCGGGATTCCCAGTTCCTGAGCCTTCTTGTTCTTGGAAGAAGCAGATGTTTTATCGTTATTAATCAGATAGTCTGTTTTCTTTGTTACAGAGCCGGTCACCTTACCGCCGCGGGCTTCGATAAATTCCTTTGCTTCAGACCGGTTGGAAAAATGCTCCACACTGCCTGTAATAACAAAGGTTTTCCCTGCAAAAACCTGTTCTGCTGAAGTCTCCTCATGAACCAGATGAAGATGACTGAGCAGATGATCCAGCTTCTGATTATTCTCTGCGCTCTTAAAATAATCAGCCATACTTCCGGCGATTACCGGACCGATTCCTTCAATCGCGCTGATCTCTTCTTCATCCGCATGGCGGATTTTCTCTATATCATCGTCAAAATATTTACAGATCACCTTGGCATTTGCAAGACCGATACCTGTAATCCCAAGACTGTAGATCACCTTGGCAAGAGTAGTTTTTTTCGCTTTCTCCAGACTCACCATCAGATTATCAAAAGACTTCTGACCAAATCCTTCCATTTCTACGATCTGATCTTTATATTTTCCAATTTCAAAAATATCACCAAAATTATGAATAAATCCCATTGCAATAAACTTCTCCAGAGTTGCCTCTGAAAGTCCGTCAATATTCATGGCATCACGGCTGGTAAAAAGGCTGAAGGACTTAATCTTCTTGGCAACACAGTCCGGATTCATGCAGTATAATGTCTCCACATCGTTTTCCTTGCGGATACGCGCCTCCTGACCACACACCGGACATTTATCCGGAATTACCAGATTGCCGCTTCTTGTAAGATTCTCTGCAATCTGGGGAATGATCATATTGGCTTTGTACACTTTAATGGTATCTCCAATTCCAAGCTGCAGTTCCTTCACAATGCTGATATTGTGCACGCTGGCGCGGCTTACTGTAGTACCTTCCAGCTCCACTGGTTCAAAAATTGCAACCGGATTAATCAGTCCGGTTCTTGACGGACTCCATTCCATATCCACCAGCCTGGTTTCCCGCATTTCATCCGCCCATTTAAAAGCAAAGGAATTTCGCGGAAATTTCGCAGTACTCCCCAAAGACTCCCCATAGGCGATGTCATCATAGGTCACAACCAGTCCGTCTGATGGAAAATCGTTGTTTACAATTGTCTTGGAAAAATAATCCATGGCTTCATCCAGACTTTCAGAGGTAACCACCTTATATTCCACCACCTCAAAGCCCTGTTTCTTCAGCCAGATAAACTGCTGCTCCCTGGAATTAGAAAAATCCACATCCTGTGCACTTACCAGGGCAAAGGCATAAAAACGCACATTTCGTTTCGCCGTAATCTCGTTATTCAGCTGACGCACGGAACCACTGCAAAGATTCCGCGGGTTCTTATATTTGGCATCTGCATCACCTATAGTCTCGTTGATCCGCTCAAACTCAGAATAAGTGATAATCGCTTCACCCCGAAGCACCAGCTGACCTTTATAAGGGATGCGAAGAGGAATATTCTTAAACACTCTGGCATTGTTGGTAATAACCTCACCTACAATTCCATTCCCCCTTGTTACCGCTTTCACAAGCTCACCGTTCTCATAAGTAAGAACAATGGTCAGGCCGTCCAGTTTCCAGGATAAAAGGCATTTGTGATTTCCTATAAATCCACGAAGCACTTCCCTGTCTTTTGTCTTATCAAGGGATAGCATGGGGCTTGGATGTTCTTCCTTCGGAAGTTCATTAACTGCCTCGTATCCTACGCGGACAGTAGGACTATTTGTGAGTACAGTGCCGGTTTCTTTTTCCAGCTGCTCCAGCTGGTCGTACAGGCTGTCGTACTCCTGATTGCTCATGATTTCCCTGTCTTCCTGGTAATATGCCTTCGCGGCCTGATCCAGCTTTTCTACCAGTTCTTTCATTCGCTGTAGAGAATTTTCCATGATGTCCTCCTGTTTTACTGTTATAATTACTGCAAGCAGACTTCCTCTGTGAAACAGACTGCCTTTTTTCTGAAATAGTGCGGGAAGCAGCTGGCTTATTTTGCCTTTTTTCTTCTGGAATTGAAGAAAAGGGAATGCTGTCTCTTCCCTGTTTTTTGGAAAATACAGGCACACTGTCCTGCCTTCTGGCTGCGGGAAGCTGGGAGGAATCTGCAATTCCACGTTCCAGCTTCTTCCACTCCTCCTGGGTGGCTTCTCTGTACTCGCCCTCTTTCAAGCCATCTATTGTCAGTTCCATGATTCGTACGCGCTTCAGACTAAGCACCTGATATCCCAGATATTCACACATTCGGCGGATCTGCCGGTTCAATCCCTGGGTAAGAATAATCCGAAAAGAATTTCTCCCTGTTTTTTCCACAAAACACGGACGGGTAATGGTATCCAGAATAGGAATTCCAGATGACATTTTTTTCACAAAGTCACTGTCAACTTGCTTATTTACAGTTACCAGATATTCCTTCTCGTGGTAGTTCCCCGCACGCATGATCTTATTTACCAGATCTCCCTGGTTTGTTAAAAGCAAAAGCCCTTCGGATTCCTTGTCAAGGCGTCCTATAGGATAAATTCGAACTGGATAATTCAGATACTCCGTAACTGTGGTCTCCTGGCGCTGTTTTCTGGTGCTGCACACTACACCACGAGGCTTATGGAATAAAAGCAGAACTTTTTTTTCTACTTTTTTCACAGGCTTACCATCCACAAATACAACTGTATCTGTTGTAATCCTTTCTCCCGGTTCTGCCACATGACCTTCCACCGTCACCCGTCCGTTCCGGATCAGGCTGTCAGCCTCACGTCTTGAACAGAATCCCGCTTCGCTTAAGTATTTGTTGATTCTGATTTTTTCGTCCATTTTTCCATTATATAGTTTTTCCCGGGCATATGCAAGGCAAACCTTGCCCCAAGCTCTAGAACACATTTAAAAAAGCTTTCCCGCAAAGTGTAATGCACATCTTGCAAAAAACCTTCTCCACACACGCTCCAAAGCGAATATTAAGCAGCCAATAAAGAAGATAGAAGCATGCAAAAAAGCCAGGACAATTTCCCCGTCAATACTCTGCAGACACTGTAAATTCTTCCACACTGCCGCAGGCATTACACAGGAAAATCCATCCCGGCTTCCACATTTTTTCTTATTTTTCCAATAAGAAAACCTTCTTTATTCCGTTTTCAGATCTGAGAACTTCATTTTCACAACACACATAGCTCCCATCATCAGTGCTACACCAATGATCAGGCACAGCGGGCTCTGGATAAAGCCGGCGAAAATGTAAGTTACAAAGGATACCACTGCTGCCACAATGGCATAAGGCAGCTGGGTTGACACATGATTTACATGATCACACTGAGCTCCCGCGGAGGCCATAATAGTCGTATCCGAAATCGGAGAACAATGGTCACCGCAAACAGCACCAGCCATACAGGCAGAGATGGAAATGATCATCAAGTCTCCCGGTGTGTTTTCAAATACATGAACCACAATCGGGATCAGAATACCAAAGGTTCCCCATGAAGTACCAGTAGCAAATGCCAGGAAGCAGGCTACCAGGAATATAATAGCCGGAAGCATATTTACCAGTCCTTCTGCTGAAGACTTCACCATTTCCGCAACAAACTCAGCAGCGCCCAGACTGTCCGTCATACTCTTTAAGGTCCATGCAAAAGTGAGGATCAGGATCGCCGGTACCATGGACTTAAAGCCCTCCGGAATACATGCCATACAATCGCGGAAGGACAGCACTCTGCGCACCATATAAAGAAGAATGGTGATCACCAGACCGAAGAAGCTTCCAAGCACCAGTCCGACAGAAGCATCACTCTGTGAAAAAGCAGTTACAAAATCTGTACCGCTGAAAAACCCTCCAGTATAGATCATACCAATTACACAGCAGATAACCAGAGAGATGATAGGGATCAGAAGATCCATAACCTTTCCTCTTGGGTTCACCGGTCCATCACCTTCGCCTGAAGCATAAGGACGAGCTGCTGTGGTAAACAGATCCCCTTTTAACGCATTGGACTCATGCACACCCATAGCACCAAACTCTTCTTTCATCAAAACCATGGATACCATCATTACAATCGTAAGAAGTGCATAATAGTTATAGGGAATAGCTCTTACAAACACAGACATTCCATCCTCTCCCGGAACAAAACCGCTAACAGCAGCTGCCCAGGATGAGATTGGTGCAATGATACATACCGGCGCAGCTGTGGCATCGATCAGATATGCCAGCTTTGCGCGGGATACATTGTGCTGATCTGTAATCGGCCTCATAACACTGCCTACCGTCAGACAGTTGAAGTAATCATCAATAAAAATCAGCACTCCAAGCAAAATGGTTGCCAGTTCTGCCCCAACTCTTGTCTTGATGTGTTTGCCGGCCCAGCGGCCAAAAGCGGCTGATCCTCCAGCCCGGTTCATCAGGCAGACCATAGTTCCAAGAATTACCAGGAACACCAGAATACCTACGTTACTGCTGGATGATAACACACTGATCATTCCGCCTGAAAAAATATGGTTAACCGTTCCCTCAAAATTACCGCCAGAGTACAAAAGTGCTCCAACTAAAATTCCAAGGAACAGGGAACTGTAAACCTCTTTTGTGATCAATGCCAGAACGATTGCCACAACTGGCGGTATCAATGACCAGAAAGTAGCGTACACAGCAGGTGTGCCAGCCTCCTCTTCTGCCGCTGCCAGAACAGTCGCCGGACATGCCAGGACAAACATCATAACAGCTGCAAAAAGAACAGATAATTTTTTACAATTGTACTTCATTATTGATTTCCTCCCTCTTTTTTCCTGAATACCAGATGACCAGTCACAAACCGGTCAGAGCGTTTTCTTAAAAGCCTCCTCTTCTTTAACGCAAAAAGCCATGAATGTACTCCCATTATGGGGACACATTCATGGCATTTATTCTTCACAGGATCTATACCTTAGATAGCGCTCCACAACAGTGACAGTCTGCCGCATATTCTGCGTCAGCCCAGAACTTCTCTCCTGGCTGAGAAAAAATCCTTCGGCAGTCTCCCCTTTCATTCCAACCAGTCCGCCATACGACCCAGAGCGTGTATCTGCGTATGCCCATAATCTGCACACAACCTGTCTCTGCAGCTGAAATTACTGATGAAGCCTGCGCCTCTATCATAACTTCCCATATTCAGTTTATTCACAAACTCAATGTATCAGCTTTTCCCTGTAAATGCAACCCTTTTATTCATAATATTTGAAAATACCGTACTCATTTACCTGACCAATCAGGTAGAACCCTTTTGTTTCCATATACAGCTGCTTCTTTTTGCTTGGAACCGGAAAAACCAGGTAATTGCATTTCAGTCTTTTTGCATTTTTTACTACCTTTTTGATCACCGGTACTTCTGCCACAAGCTGTTTATGGAGCCATCTTGCAGCTTTTTTTCCAGAGGCTCCTTTACCGCCTCTTCCGTAAGGCATTTTGATAGACGGATCATAAACTCTCACATAGGAAGCTATTTTGTCATCCGTTGCCAGGTAAATCTCTTCATTTTCTTCCTTCTGCTCATTGATCAGATTGCAGATGCTTACTACCTCATCAGGGATCTTCTGTACATTCTGAACCTTTTTGTAAAAACCATCTTTATTCAGGCCAGTTCCGCAAAAAGCCAGCACTGCCGCAATAAAAATCAGAAGTATGTACTGCCGTGGTCTGGAAGCTCCCACCTTTTTTATCAGGCAGGTTCCTGCATAAGCTATAAGCGGCACTGCCGGAAGAATCCATAATACTCTCCAGTAAACCGACCGTCCTATACATTTCTGTATAATATAAGCAGTCACCGGACAGAAAAACACAGCAAGAAAAACTACAATATAGCCGGATAAAATTCTGGATCGTTCTTTTTTTCTTCCGAATACCAGGAAATACAAACATGCAGCCAGCAGTAAATAGACATAAAATCCGTTCCCCCAGTATTTCTGCCAGGCATCCAGTGAAGCCAAAAGTGCTCGTTTCATCTCTCCACCTCCTAAAATACCAGAATGTATACCACGCCAAGTATCAGGGATGGCAGACAGCAGACTACACTCTTTAAGAATCTTCTTCCGTCTCTGAATTTCACCAGACTAAGCAGAGCAAATACTCCCATCAGAAGAGGGGCAAGCATGATTCCCATTGAGGAAAACAGACAGCAGGCTCCATTTGCCAGAAAAGCCAGGCTCCATGGATATTCCGGTTTTTCCTGCATAAAAATCTCCATACAGAGCAGAAATAAAAATGGTAAAAATACCCCTGCCAGCACAGCTTTTCCCTGCCAGATCCTGCCCATTGTAAAAATTTCTGAATTGTATACCGAATATCCGCAAAACCACAGGATCACGGCACAAAGGATCATAAAAATCCCCTGTTCTCCTGCCTTTCCCCGGAAGAATATGCGGCTGTACTGAAAAAGCACCACATATGCCAGAAAAACAAATACCGCCGGAAAAACAGTATGTGCCACAATGGCTGGATGAAGTCCTCCGCATAACCGGCTGGTCACGGCAAGAAATGCAGGAAACGGGGAAAGAATGTAACGGCTTGGCAATACATTGTAAGCGGCCCCGGTGTATGGGTTATATGCATAAAGGGTATCGGTTTCCACCGCGGTAGTGGCTGTTCCTACATAAAAAGCATCATCTTCATCCATATGGGCATAAAGCACCACAACGACAAGCTGGATCAGAATCAGAATTCCTGCCACCACAAGCTCCGGGGAAATTCCATTCTTCTGCCTTTTCTTATAAAAACTCCGGGCACCCAGAAATGCCAGCACACCAGCCACCACGCCATATGTAACGGTCAGCACATGAAGCGGCTGTTTGGTAAAAATCATGGTAAGAGAAAGCAGCTCTGTAATGGCAAACAGCAGTGTATAACCGGCCAGAAGATATTCACCGCAGGTTCTTTTTTCCCTGCGGAAATAGAATCCCCCTGCCAGGCAGGGAACCACCAGCAGCCAGATCACCACCAGTATCCCCTTAAAAATAAATCCCATATATTATTTCTCCAGTTCTTTTTTCAGAATTCCCATGGCAACCTTCTCCGATGTGATCGGCAGCTCTCTTACCCGGACACCGGAAGCATTGTAAACCGCATCTGCAATTGCAGGACAAGGGGTATCGATTACCAGCTCACCGATAGACTTGGCACCAAAAGGACCGCTCTTTTCATAGCTGCTTTCAAACTCAACCCGGATATTTCCAATATCCTCACGGCTTGGAATCTTGTACTGCATAAAAGAATTCTCACGAATCTTACCTTCTTTGGAATACTGCACATTCTCCATAAGTGCCATACCGATTCCCTGGGCAACACCACCCTCTGTCTGCACACGGGCAAGATTGGGGTTAATAGGAGTTCCGCAGTCTACAACTGCCACATAATCGATCAGGTCAATATTTCCTGTCTCTTTGTCTATTTCCACCTCTGCTGCTCCAACCATATAAGGCGGCGGAGAAATCTGGGACGAATAGGAGGCAGTCACCTGCATTTCCAGGGTATTTCCGCAGGTTCCCTTATAAGCAACCTCCTGGAGGCTGACCTCTTTTTCCCCTGCGTAGACTTTCTTTCCATCAAAGTCTGCTTCCTCAGGACTTACACCCAGCATTTCAGCACCCAGCCGGATAATCCTCTTTTTCAGCTCATTGCAGGCGTTAATAACTGCATTGCCTGTCGCGTAAGTGGTGGCAGATGCATAGGAACCGGAGTCATATGGAGAAACATCCGTATCTACACCAAATGCAACAATATTCTCAAATTCTGTCTCCAGACAGTCTGCTGCCATCTGGGAAAGAATAGTATCACAGCCTGTACCCATATCTGCACATCCAAGGGAAAGTGTATAGGATGCGTCCTCATTCAGCTTCAGGGTTGCGCCTCCCACGTCTACATTGGCAATAGAGGAGCCCTGCATCGCCATGGCAAGACCTACGCCGCGGACTTTTCCATTTCCCATATCACGGCATGGATATTTCTCATCCCAGCCGATCATCTCCTTGGCACGGGCAAGGCAGCGATCCATCGTACAGCTTGCTGTATGAGTCAAGTTTCCATCATAGTCGTACATTGGCTCGCCTTCAATTGGCATATTCAACTCTCGGATTCTTGCAGGGTCCATATTCATCTTATGAGCCAGCTCATTGACAGCGGATTCCACTGCATAAATTCCCTGTGTAGCACCATATCCACGGTATGCGCCGGATGCCTGCACGTTGGTGTAAACAACCTCATAGTCAAAAGCATAGGCATCCAGATTCCGGTACAGGGCAATTGCCTTATGACCTGTAAGTCCGATGGTTGTAGGACTGTGATCTCCGTATGCACCAGCATTGGAAAGCGCCTCTACTTTAATTCCTTTTACGATTCCGTTCTCATCTGCGCCAACTTTTACGTGTACTTCCATCTCATGACGGGGAGAAGCACAGATTAAGGATTCGTAACGGCTGTAAACGATTTTGGATGGACGTCCTGTCATCCAGGTAACAATTGCCGGATAAATTTCGCAGACCTCTGTCTGCTTGGCTCCAAAGCCGCCGCCAATACGAGGCTTGATCACGCGGATCCTGGAGGATGGGATTCCAAGGGCATTTCCAAGGATTCGGCGAAGGTGGAATGGTACCTGTGTGGAGGAAATCACATTCAGTCTGCCGAAATAGTCCTTGGTACAATATGTGCGGAAGGTCTCCATCATACACTGCTGATCAGCCTTTGTGTGATAAACTTCATCTACTGTGTATTTGCATTCTGATAAAACCTTGTCGATATCTCCCATTTCCTCATGGCCTTTTGCTGCAAGATTCCGCTTGTTATCTGCACCAACCGGGAACTTGGATTCCCAGTCTTCTTCCGGGTGGACCAGAACCGGATTATCCTTGGCTGTATGCATATCCAGAACCGGTGTTTCCACGCGGTATTTCACTTTAATGCGCTTCATGGCAAGATCTACGGCAGCTTCTGTTTCTCCTGCCACAATTGCCACTGCATCACCTACGAAACGAAGATGCTGATCCAGGATCATTCTGTCATAAGGACTGAACTCCGGATAGGTCTGTCCGGCAGAGGCGAAACGTCTCTTTGGAACGTCTTTCCAGGTAAGGATCAGTGCCATTCCTTCTACTTTCATGGCTGTGTCCGTCTTGATCTCTTCCACCCAGGCATTGGCATAGGGACTCCTTAAGATCTTGATGATCAGGCAGTCCTTTGGTGCCAGATCGTCTGTGTAAACTGGCTTTCCGGTCACCAGAGCCATGGCATCCTTTTTCTGCAAAGATTTATTTACATAACTCATGCCTGCACCTCCTTCTCCTGGATATTTCCGTTCTTCTTACATTCCAGATATTTCAGGATACTTCTGGTCTGTCCAACAAAACCAGAGCAGCGGCAAAGATTGCCTGCCAGATATTCCTTAATCTCTTCTTCGGTTGGATCTTCCAGTTCTTTTGTCATCGCAAGTACATTCATGATAAATCCCGGATTGCAGAAGCCGCACTGCTCGCCGCCCTGTTTTGCGAGATAAGTGCCAAATTCTTTTGCACGATCTTCCACTCCCTCTAAGGTTGTGATATGTGTACCGTCTGCCCTTGCCGCTAACACGGAACAGGAAAGCACCGGTTTGTGGTCGATCCACACGGTACAGAGACCGCAGTTTGAGGTCTCACATCCTCTTTTTACACTGTAACAGCCCTCTGACCGGACAAATTCTAACAGCGGCAGATCTGCTGCTATCTCGCGTGTGATTTCATGCTCATTCAGCCATACATGTATTTTCATCTTATTGTTCGTTCTCCATTTCTGATATTGTCTTTTTATAAGCAAAGACTTTCATACCTTTTTACACCAATGCCTGTCTTTTATTTTTCCAAAGAACAGATTGCTCTGCGGATCAGCACGCCAGCAACATGTTTTCGGTAATCAGCT
>ENA-OPBL01002956-OPBL01002956.1-human-gut-metagenome-genome-assembly--contig:-NODE-2956-length-11356-cov-2.847978_pt1 | contig 11356 bp, 8 predicted proteins | sample MGYA00241073_ERZ501461 | MGnify/ENA primary metagenome ERZ501461 (study PRJEB25962, sample SAMEA2042630) | human gut metagenome | biome: human gut; feature: human-associated habitat; material: faeces... | reverse complement strand
TGTGACAGCAGCCACAGGCGGCGCCGCAGTGCTGGGTGCACCGCTGATCCATGACTTCTGCCTGATCAGCTTAAGTGATCTTCTGACTCCGTGGGAGAAGATCGAGGCAAGGCTTCTGGCAGCAGCACAGGCGGATTTTGTGGTATGCCTTTACAATCCGTCCAGCAGAAAACGTAAGGATTATCTTCAGAAGGCCTGTGATCTGATGATGAAATACAAGTCCCCGGATACTGTCTGCGGCACGGTTGCCCAGATCGCACGTGACGGCGAGACTGCACAGGTTATGACACTGAAGGAACTCCGTGATACAGAAGTGGATATGTTTACTACCGTTTTTGTGGGAAATTCACAGACTAAGAATGTAAACGGCAAGATGGTAACACCAAGGGGATATAAGAATGTATAAAGCCATTGTTTTTGCAGGGACCACCGAGGGCTATGCACTCTGTGAGTTCCTTGCGGAAAATCATGTTCCGGTCTATGCCTGTGCAGCCACGGAATATGGCGGCTCCCTTCTGAAGGAAAATGAATTTCTCCATGTCAGCGCCGGAAGGCTGAAAACCGAAGATATGGAGGAGCTTTTCCGGAGGGAAGCGCCGGAGATCGTTCTGGACGCCACTCATCCCTATGCAGCAGAGGTGACAAAAAATATCCGGACTGCCTGTGAGAACGGAAGCATCCGCTATCAGCGTGTCCTTCGCCCGGAGGGGGAGAAGAACAGGGAAGCCATCTATGTGGAAAGCACGGAGAAGGCGGCAGAGTTTCTTTCCGGTACAGAGGGGAACATTTTTCTTACCACAGGAAGCAAGGAGCTGTCTAAATTTACAGTGATTCCGGATTACCAGGAGCGGCTTTTTGCCCGGGTGCTGTCCATCCCTTCCGTGATCAGCTCCTGTGCGGAGCTGGGAATCGAAGGAAAGCATCTCATCGGTATGCAGGGGCCATTTTCTACAGAGATCAACGAAGCCATGCTTCGACAGTTTCAGTGCAGCTATCTGGTCACCAAGGATACCGGTCTGGCAGGTGGATTCCCGGAAAAGATGGAGGCCTGTCAGCGCTGCGGCGTCACACCTGTGATCATCGGAAGACCATTGCAGGAGGAGGGGCTGTCCCTGCCGGAAGCAAGGGTATTTCTGGCAAAGCTGTTCGGCCTTACCCTGTCACAGAGGGTTTCTCTTGTAGGCATCGGCATGGGTGCGGAAAAAACCCTGACCCTGGAAGGAAAGAAGGCCTTTGATGAGGCGGAGCTTCTGATCGGTGCAAAGCGTATGACAGATGCCGTACAGAGGCCGGGGCAGATGGTTCTCCATGAGTATCGCAGTGATAAGATCGTGGAGTATATCAAGACACATCCACAGTACCGTACCGTAGCCATTGCCCTTTCCGGCGATGTGGGCTTCTACAGCGGTGCAAGGAAGCTGATGGATCTTCTGGATGGCGATGTCCAGGTGATCTGCGGGATTTCTTCCGTTGTTTATTTTATGGCGAAGATCGGTCTTTCCTGGGATGATGCCAGAATCGTCAGCGCTCATGGAAGAGACTGTAATCTGATCGCCCTGATTCGGCATAACCCCAAGGTTTTTTCCATTCTGGGAACAGAGGATGGGGTAGCTCGTCTGGCTTCTCGTCTGGTTGCGTATGGAATGGGGGATGTGACCCTCTATGTGGGAGAAAATCTTTCCTACGAAAATGAAAAGATCTTTCATGCCAGTGCGGCAGAGCTTACAGAATACCGGGGTGATGCGTTAAGCGTGGTAACTGCGTGCAATGAAAAGGCAGTACCTTTGCCCGCAGTTCACGGGATCTGTGATGAGGAATTTCTTCGTGGGAAGGCGCCTATGACAAAGGAAGAGGTGCGTACGGTTTCTCTGTCCAAGCTTCGTCTTCAGGAGGATTCTGTCTGCTATGATGTGGGAGCGGGCACAGGCTCGGTTTCTGTTGAGATGGCGCTTCGTGCCTGGAAGGGGCAGGTCTATGCCATCGAGAAAAAGGAAGATGCCCTTGCTCTTCTGAAGGAGAACAGGCGGAAATTTGCCACAGACAATCTGGAGATTGTGCCTGGTACTGCACCGGAAACGATGGTGGAACTGCCTGTTCCGACACATGCCTTTATCGGCGGGTCCTCCGGAAATATGAATGAGATCATCCGGCTTCTTCTGGACAAAAATCCGGGAGTACGGATCGTGATCAACTGCATCACCCTGGAGACGGTGACGGAAGCCATGAATGCCATACGAGATTTCAGCCTGACGGATGTGGATATCGTACAGCTGTCTGCGGCAAGATCCAAATCTATCGGAAGGTATCATATGATGATGGGTGAGAATCCGATCTATATCATTTCCTGCAGCGGAAGAGGGGAGGAGATTTAGGTGAAGATCCCGAGAATACTTCTTGCGGCAGGTGCCAGCGGAAGCGGAAAAACCCTGATCACCTGCGGGCTGCTTCAGGCGCTGGTGAACCGTGGCCTTAAGGTGGCTTCTTTTAAATGCGGCCCGGATTACATAGATCCTATGTTCCACAGCCGTGTGATCGGTACAAGATCCCGAAACCTAGATACGTTTTTTACAGATGGAGACAGAACCCGGTATCTTCTGGCAAAGAACACATCGGACTGTGAAATCGCAGTGATGGAGGGAGTCATGGGGTATTATGACGGTGTAGGAGGGATTACCTCCAGAGCCAGCGCCTATGATCTGGCCTCCACCACAGATACACCGGTGATCCTGATCGTAAACAGCCGTGGTATGAGTGTTTCCCTGGCTGCCTATGTAAAGGGCTTTCTGGAATACAAAAAGGACAGTCATATCTGCGGCGTGATCTTTAACCAGATGTCTCCCATGCTGTATCCCAGGATGAAGAAGCTTCTGGAAGAGGAGCTTTCCGTAAAGGTGCTGGGATATGTTCCGAAGGTGGAGGACTGTGTGATCGAAAGCCGTCATCTGGGGCTGGTGCTTCCGGAGGAGATCCCGGAGCTGAAAAGCCGTCTGCAGAAGCTTTCCGAGGTACTGGAGAAAACCCTGGATATCGATGGGATCCTGGAGCTTGCAGGGGAAGCACCGGAGCTTGCGGCACCGGAGACGGAAATGCTGATACAGAAGGATACTGCCTTCGGATACCGTACAGAGGAAAAGGTGCGGATCGGTGTGGCGGATGATGAAGCCTTCTGCTTTTTCTATGCGGATAATTTAAATCTTCTGGAGCAGATGGGAGCGGAGCTGGTACGTTTTTCCCCCATTCATGACAGAGAGCTTCCGGAGGATCTGGACGGGCTTCTTTTAAGCGGCGGTTACCCGGAATTAAACGGGGAGGCGCTGGAAGAAAATCAGGAAATGTGCACCCGGATCCGGGAAGTCATTCTGGACGGAATGCCTTGTCTGGCAGAATGTGGCGGATTCATGTATCTTCATCAGGAGATGGAAGATATGGAAGGAAAGCAGCGCAGAGTCTGCGGGGTGATCCCTGGAAGGGCTTACCGCACACCGAAGCTGAATCGGTTCGGCTATATCACCCTTACGGAAAAACAGGATTCCGGACTTGGTGAGATCCCGGCTCATGAATTCCATTATTTTGATTCCACAGATTGCGGAGAGGATTTTCATGCGGCAAAGCCGGCATCTAAAAGAGGATGGGATTGTATCCATGACCGAGGCAGGCTGATGGCAGGATTTCCGCATCTTTATTATTACGGAAATCCCAGGGTTCCGGCACGCTTTCTGAAGAACGCACTGGAATATAAGAAAGAACGGAGGCTGAAAAAAGATGCTGAAATATAGTCTTCCTGCACTGGTCATAGGATTTGTGCTGGATCTTCTGATCGGAGATCCCAGATGGCTTTATCATCCGATCTGTGTCATCGGCAATCTGATCGCAGTGCTGGAAAAGGCGATCCGGAAGATTTTTCCGAAAAATCACGGTGGTGAGCTGACGGGAGGCTTTCTGATCGTAGTGCTTGTCTGTCTGTTCAGCGGCGGGGTGCCGCTTCTGGTGCTTTATTATCTTTACCGGTATCTGCCGGTGGCCGGATTTGTGCTGGAGGTTTTTTGGTGCTATCAGCTTCTTGCCACCCGTTCCCTGAAGGATGAGAGTATGAAGGTTTATGACCGGCTGAAAAACGGAACTCTGGACGAGGCACGCTATGCGGTGTCCATGATCGTAGGCCGTGATACCAGAGAGCTTACGGAAACCGGCGTGACAAAGGCTGCTGTGGAAACCGTTGCGGAAAATGCATCCGACGGCGTGATTGCTCCCATGGCTATCGGCGGGGTGCCGCTGATGTTTTTGTATAAGGGTATCAATACCATGGATTCCATGCTTGGATATAAAAATGACAAATATCTTTATTTCGGCCGTATTGCGGCAAAGCTGGATGATGTGGCCAATTATATCCCTGCCAGGATCTCCGGATGGCTGATGGTGGCAGGAACTGTTTTTACAGGAATGGATACAAAAAATGCGGCAAAGATCTACAAACGTGACCGGAGAAATCATGCAAGCCCCAACTCTGCTCAGACAGAGGCTGCCATGGCCGGAGCGCTGGATGTACAGCTTGCGGGAAATGCATATTATTTCGGGAAATTATATGAAAAACCCACGATCGGGGATCCGATCCGTCCGGTGGAGCCGGAGGATATCAAAAGAGCTAACCGGCTGATGTACGCGGCATCCATACTGGGAGTGGTTGTATTTGGACTGCTCAGTGCGGGGATCCGGTTCGGGTTATTAAGGTAACAATAAATACAGACAGGAGAATGACCAATGACAAAACACATACATGGAGGAGACGTATATAAACATAAAGACTGCCTGGATTTTTCGGCAAATCTGAATCCTTTGGGAACACCGGAAAGTGTGAAGCAGGCCATTATCCACAGTCTGGATCATATTGCACAGTATCCCCAGGTGGGATGCGGCGTTCTCAGGGAAAGGATCGCAGAATCGGAAGGGGTAAAAGCGGAAGAGGTAATATGCGGTAACGGAGCAGCAGAAGTGATCTTTACGCTTTGTCATGCAGTAAAGCCAAAGCGGGCTCTGATCCTGGCGCCTACTTTTGCGGAATACGGACAGGCTCTGGCCAGCACTGGCTGTGAGCTGGAATATTACATGCTGACGGAAAATGACGGTTTTGTGCTCAGTGAAGCCTATCTGGATATCCTCCATAAGGGACTGGATATGGCTTTCTTATGTAACCCCAACAATCCTACCGGCATGCTGATTCCCCACAGGCTTCTGAAAAGGATCTTGGAAAAATGTAGAAAGCTGGATATCCTGCTGGTGGTAGATGAATGTTTCCTTGATTTTGTAAAGGAACCGGAAGAGTATTCTCTGAAGCGTTCTCTTTCCGGGTTCAATAATCTTTTTATCCTGAAGGCATTTACAAAAAGATATGCCATGGCCGGTGTGCGGCTGGGCTATGGCCTCTGTTCTGACAGAAAGCTGATGGAAAGGATGGAGCTCTGCGTTCAGCCATGGAATGTTTCCACCATGGCCCAGGCAGCCGGGCTCCAGGCACTTACAGAGACGGAATATGTAGAGGAGGGAAGGCAGCTTGTTTTTCGGGAGGCACAGTGGCTGAAGGATGAGCTAGTCCGCATTGGGTATAAAGTATTTCCGTCGGAAGCAAATTATATTTTCTTTAAAGGACCGGAGGAGCTCTTTGACTTCTGTCTGCGGAAGCGGATCCTGATCCGTGATTGCAGCAATTATCCGGGTCTTACAAAGGGGTATTACCGGATCGCGGTAAAGCGCCATGAAGAAAATGTAAAACTGATCGAAGTACTTGAGGGAGGTATATTATGGCAAAAGCAATAATGGTACAGGGAACCATGTCCAATGCCGGAAAAAGCCTGCTGGCTGCGGGACTTTGCAGGATCTTTAAGCAGGATGGGTATCGTGTGGCTCCTTTTAAATCACAAAATATGGCACTGAATTCCTTTATCACAGAGGATGGTCTTGAGATGGGACGGGCCCAGGTCATGCAGGCAGAGGCAGCCGGGATCCGACCGTCTGTCCTGATGAATCCCATCCTTCTGAAGCCTACCAATGATGTAGGCTCCCAGGTGATCGTTAACGGAGAAGTTCTTGGAACCATGAGTGCCAGGGATTATTTCAAATATAAGAAGACCCTGGTTCCGGATGTGATGAAGGCGTACAACGCTCTTGCAGCGGAAAACGATATCATTGTCATCGAAGGTGCGGGAAGTCCTGCCGAGATCAATCTCAAGGATGAGGATATTGTAAATATGGGTATGGCAAAGATGGCCAAGGCACCGGTCCTTCTTGTGGGAGATATTGACCGTGGAGGTGTTTTTGCCCAGCTGATCGGTACGGTAGAGCTTCTGGAGGACGATGAGAAGGCTATGGTAAAGGGGCTGATCATCAACAAATTCCGCGGAGATAAGACTATTCTGGACCCTGGTGTTGTCATGCTTGAGGAAAGAAGCGGGATCCCGGTGGTGGGTGTGGCGCCTTATCTGGATATCCAGGTGGAGGATGAGGACAGCCTGACGGAACGTTTTGACCGGAAGCAGGAAGCCGGTGTCATTGATATCGCAGTGGTCCGTACACCAAGGATCTCTAACTTTACGGATTTTAATCCTTTTGAGAGCATTCCCGGAGTTTCTCTCCGCTATGTAAAACACCCGAGAGATCTTCACTCTCCGGACATGATCATCCTTCCTGGAACCAAGAACACCATGGGCGATCTGATCTGGATGCGGGAAAGCGGAATGGAAGCAGCAGTTCTCAAGGAAGCCTCCAGAGGCAAGCTGATCTTTGGTGTCTGCGGTGGCTATCAGATGCTGGGTGAAACCTTAAGCGACCCTCATGGAGTTGAAAATGGCGGTTCCATGAAAGGAATGGGACTTCTTCCCATGGAAACGGTATTTGCCGAAAAGAAAACCAGGACCAGGGTGCAGGGGCATTTCGGTCAGCTGTCCGGTGTGTTTGCTCCTCTTTCCGGTGCGGAGATCGAGGGCTATGAGATCCATATGGGCGAAAGCATCCTGAAGGACAATGCAGGAACAGCCACGAAGATCACAGACAGCGTCAGCGGTAAGAAAAAAGAAGAGGGTGCTTTTGCGGGAAATGTGTGCGGAACCTATATCCACGGCGTTTTCGATAAGGAAGCATCTGCAGAGGCGATCATCCGCGTGATCGGCGAGAAAAAAGGTATTGATGTGGAAAATATGACAGGCGTGGATTTTGCGGCATTTAAGGAACAGCAGTATGATATCCTGGCTGCAGAGCTGCGGAAGCATCTGGATATGAAAAAAATCTATGAGATACTGGAAAACGGGATTACGGAGGAAGAATAGAAATGAAAGTTGAGCTTGAAAATGTAAAACCCATGGAGATCGAAAAAAGAAGCTTTGAGATCATCACAGAAGAGCTGGGGGATACTCCCCTGATACCGGGAACAGAGCTGATCGTAAAACGCTGCATCCACACAAGCGCAGATTTTGATTATGCAAAAAATCTCTGCTTCTCGGAGGGGGCAGTGGAGATGGCCATGGACGCCATCCGCAACGGTGCCTGTATCGTCACAGATACCCAGATGGCAAAGGCCGGGATCAACAAGCGTGCACTTGCCCGCTACGGCGGTGAGGCTTACTGCTTCATGTCCGATGAGGATGTGGCTGCCCTTGCAAAAAAGAACGGGACTACCAGAGCCACAGCCAGCATGGACAAGGCAGCAGAGATGGATAAAAAGCTGATCTTTGCCATTGGAAACGCACCTACCGCACTGGTACGTCTTTATGAGCTTATTGAGAACGGAAAGCTTTCTCCTGAGCTGATCATCGGTGTGCCGGTAGGTTTTGTGAATGTTGTGCAGTCCAAGGAGCTGATCATGCACGCAGATGTGCCTTATATTGTGGCAAAAGGACGCAAGGGTGGAAGCAACATTGCTGCGTGCATTGTAAATGCCCTGCTCTACATGATCGATAACCGGAGAGATTAGGAGCCGGTAACCTCCTTCAGAAGCTGACAGGCAGGCAGAAAATCCTTGGATGGAATGGAGGAGCAGGAGAGGACCAGGGTGACCTCGGCTCCGTTTTCTCTGAGAACCTCCAGTCCCAGACCACGGTTCCGGGCTCTGTCTGTCAGTTCACTGCCTGTGAGAGAACAGGGAAGAGTAAGGGCAAGGCTGGTTCCTGCGGCTCCTGTTTGGATCTGGCAGTCCTGGCCGAAGGTTTCCCGGACAGCCTGGGAAAGAGCCTTCAGCTTCTGGGAATAAAGGCGGCGGAGCTTTCTTGTCTGGGAAGCCAGATGCCCGTCGCGGATAAACTGGCAGAGCGCGATCTGTTCTGCCTTGGAAGCAGTCTGATTATAAAAGGCTGCTTTTTTTGTATATTTTTCCCGGAGAGAGCGCGGCAGTACCATGAAGCTGACACGGATGGAGGGCAGCAGCAGCCTGGAAAAGGAACCGATATAGACAACGTTTTCACCACCTGCAAGACCGAAAAGTGAAGGCGTCGGTTTCTGGAAATAAACAAATTCGTTTTCGAAATCATCCTCAATGATCAGATGGTCATTGATCTCCGCATGACGGATCAGCTCCAGGCGTCGTTTTACCGGCATGATCTCGCCCCATTTCGTCATGTGAGCAGGAGAAACATAGATCACATCGCAGCTTTTGTCCCGGTAATGGACATCAAAGCCGTAATCCTGAAAGATGGTGCTGCATGTGGTGAAGGACGGTGTGGGGAACGAAACGGTTTTCCGTTCATGGATCAGAGGACAGAGGATCTGGAGAAGGGGCTGGAGACCGGCCCCTACTACAATGTCATCCGGGGAGCAGATCACATTTCTGCGTTCCCGGATATAGTCTGCGAGAACCTCCCGGAAATCGCTTTCGCCCTGGGGTTCGCCATAAGAAAGCATACGGTCGCCCTGGCGGAGGGCACTTTTGATGTAACGCTGCCACAGATCAAAACGGAAGCTTTCCCGGTCAACACCGGAAGAGGCAAAATCATAAAGGCAGGGCGTGATGTCCTTATCCTGTTTTTCGGGGGTAAGCAGATGCTGCTTGGAAGCAATGCCGGTGACATAATAGCCGCTCTGTGCCTTGGCGATGATATAGCCGTCTGCTGCCAGCAGAAGATAGGCATTTTCGATGGTGGTACGGCTCAGCTTCAGCTCCTGGGCGCATTTGCGGAGGGAGGGCATTTTGCTTCCGGGAAGGAGACGGCCTTCCAGGATCAGCTTCCGGTAATAGTGATAAACCTCCAGATAAAGGTGTTCTTTTTTGTGTTCTGCAGATATATTTAACATAAGTATGATGATTTCCTTCCAAAAATGATTGCGTAAACCTGACAGTTCATTCTATAATATTACAGAAAAAAACTCAAGACTGGAGAATTACCATGAAAAAAATAGCAGTGATCAATGATCTTTCCGGGCTGGGGAAATGTTCACTGACAGCAGCGATCCCGGTGATTTCGGTGATGGGGGTCCAGGCGTGTCCACTTCCCACCGCTGTTTTAAGCAACCAGACCGGTTATGAAAGTTATTTCTGTGAGGATTTCACAGAGCATATGGAACCATATATGGAGCAGTGGAAAAAAAGAGGATTTTTCCCGGATGGGATCTATACTGGATTTCTTTCTGATGATAAGCAGGCAGACAGGATTCTGAAATTTATGGATGCGTTTGCAGGGAAGGATACTCTGATCCTTACAGATCCGGTGATGGGGGATGACGGCGCGGTTTATCCGATCTATACAGAAGAGCTTCGCAGCCGGTTCTGCGAACTGACACGTCGTTCCTATGTGATCACACCGAACCTTACGGAAGCCCTCCTTCTTCTCTACGGAAAAGAAAAAATGGAGGAGATCTGGAAGGAACTGCAAAAGGCATCAGAGGCCCGGCGGATGGAAGAGATCCGGGAGATCGGGTGCGGACTTGCCCGGAAATTTTCACTTCCTGCCGTTGTGATCACCGGAGTGGATCACAGGGAGGAGGGGCAGCCTCTGAAAATGGGGAATCTTGTCCTGGAAAACGGGAACAGCTCCTGGGTATTTGCAGAGAAATCCGGCGGAAGCTATTCCGGGACAGGAGATCTTTTTGCATCCGTGCTCAGTGCAGGGCTGGTAAAAAGATATTCCATGAAAACCTGTGCAGAGCTGGCCGTGGACTTTATCTCGGCATCGATCCGGGATGCGGTGGAGGAAGGAACAGACCGTAACGATGGTGTATGCTTTGAACAGCATCTCGGCATGCTGCTTCCATAAAAACATAAGGGGATAAAAAAGAGCTGACCGTCAGGCCAGCTCTTCCCATTTTTCATAAAGCTCTTCCAGTTCTTCAGCGATGGCTGCTTTTTCGCGGCTCAGCTTTGTACATTCCGCTACATTGGTGCAGACATCCGGAAGGACCATGGTTTCGTCGATCTCGCTGTCTCTTGTTTCCAGCTCTTCGATACGGGCTTCGACTTTTTTCAGCTCGGCTTCCCGTTTTCGTTTCTTTGCCTGTTCTTCCTTCATCAGATCAATCAGATTCTTCTCTAATTTTGAATATCCCATGCTGTATTTCTTCCTCCATACACTTAGATAAGCTCAATTAATGCGTTCAGTTCTTCTTCTGTAGTGCCCCAGCTTGTAGCAATACGCACAACTGTATGGGTCTCATCGTATTTCTCCCAGAAGCCAAATCGTGCTTCTTTTTCCAGCTCTTTCTTTTTCTCATTATCCAGGATTACGAATATCTGGTTCGTCGGAGAATCGATCAGGAACTGATATCCTTTTTCCTTAAATGCTTTTTTCAGCTTTTCTGCCATCTCGATCGCATGTTTGCTGATTTCAAAATACAGATCATCGGTAAATAACGTATCGAACTGTACGCCAAGAAGCCGTCCTTTGGCATTCAATGCACCATGCTGTTTTACCGTAGTAAGGAAATGCTTCGGCATACTGTCTCCGGTAAACACAACAGCTTCTCCACATAAAGCACCTGCCTTGGTTCCTCCGATATAAAATACATCACAGAGTTTCGCAATGTCCTGTAAAGTCACATCTGTTTCTTTACTTACAAGACCATAGATCAGTCTGGCTCCGTCCATAAAAAGAGGAATTTTATATTTCCTGCATACTGCAGAAAGCTCCGTCAGTTCTTTTTTTGTATACAGTGTTCCATATTCTGTCGGGTGGGAAATATAGACCATTCCCGGAAATACCATATGCTCATGGTTATCATCTCCATAGAATGTTTCTACCAGTTCTTTAAGGTCTGATGCACAGATCTTACCGTTTTTTTCCGGAAGCTCCAGTACTTTATGTCCGGTAAATTCGATTGCACCGGCTTCATGTGTGCTGACATGTCCCGTGTGAGCCGCTACAACGCCCTCATACGGTGCCAG
>ENA-OPBL01002937-OPBL01002937.1-human-gut-metagenome-genome-assembly--contig:-NODE-2937-length-11438-cov-2.550734_pt1 | contig 11438 bp, 9 predicted proteins | sample MGYA00241073_ERZ501461 | MGnify/ENA primary metagenome ERZ501461 (study PRJEB25962, sample SAMEA2042630) | human gut metagenome | biome: human gut; feature: human-associated habitat; material: faeces... | reverse complement strand
TCTTGACATATATGTGCATACTGTAGATGAAAATTCGGAAACATCAACTTCTCAAATAAGAGATTATATACAAAACAAATATAACGATACCAGAAAAATGTTTTTTTATATTCTTTATGCAAATGATGTTGTAGTTGGCTTTGCAGAATATGGTTTTCTTCCGCAAAGCCAAGTATTACTTATTGATTATATATGTACAAAGCCCAGAAATCATACATACTTTTACAATTTCTATCAAATGCTTTTTGAAGATATAACTGAAATTCTAAAAAAGAATAATTTATATATTAAATATATTATGACAGAATTATCTTTAAAAAAAGACAATGAAAATAAGTATATAGATATAGATAGTAATTATTTCAGACAGTTGCTTTCAAGAGAGGGATTTCAAATACTACGCGCACCTTATTATCAACCATATTTTAATATGAGACATACATTATCATCAGCAGATTTTAATATAGCAATTAAACCATTGATTAATGGTGTATTTCCCAAAACCAATATTACTGAATCCTTTTATCAGGAATTGATTACTGATCTTTACCAAAATCATTATGCAGCTTGGTATAAAAAATATATGAATTCAGATGTGGTTAATCAATTCTTCGATGGTTTATTAAAAAAAATCCAAAAAGAATTTACTAAAAAAATTGAAATTGATGATATAACATTGGTTAATTGTGCTTTATTCGAAAAAGGATTATGCCAACAAATTTCAACTGAAAACATAACCCTAAAAAAGAAACAAATTTATTTTCTGAAACAGTGGATATTACGTATTATGTGCGTGATTTTCTCTTTGGCGACATGTATTTTTTGTTATTCTGATCGATTTGATTCGACAGAGGTATTTTTGTGTTCATTACTTACTATAATTTCTTCATCTATATCACTTTACCAGTTTATTAGAGAATATTTTTTTCAAAAATAACAATTTCATTATGTGCAAAAAAATAGGAACATGGTTGTAAGAAATCATCAAATTTTGAATATTTGGCAGATCTTTTTTCAGAAACTCCAAATCTATAAAGTAATGATGAAAGAATATGGAAACGATATTTTCTTTTACATATAAAACTGTAATAATCAGCTAATTGTATTAAAAACTTTTCACTATACATCCATAAATAGTGAATTTGATTATTGTACTGATATTTTTGCACAAATACTGTTTTGGCATATTTCTTTGTAAAAAGAAATTCTGCACTATTTGATCTTTCAAATTCGAGGATTAAAGTGCCACCAGGTTTTAATATTCTGCTAAATTCCGCAATTGCTTTTTGAACATCAGCATAATTAATAACGCTGCCTACACAAATAATACAATCTACAGAACTGTCCGGCATGGGTATTTTCTCTACAGAGGCAATTAAGTATTTTTCAAACATGTTGACATAATCTTCTATAATATCCATATAAATAATTGTGCATGGAGTTTTATAAGTTGTTTTACCACATCCGGCATTTAGAATAACCTGAGAGGAACTAAGATGTAGTTCATCCAAATACTTTTGAACATATTTGTTCAAAATATTATATGTGCAGGTATGCCATATATCATTGTTAGGCCACGGCTCTGATTGGGTATAATTTTCTTTTGCTGCTTCTTCAATATCTATAACCTTCTTTACATTCATATTAATATTCTCCAATTATAGCAATTATGTTTATTTTAGCAAGTTTTCAATGGATAACTACAAATTATCTGTCCATTATTATATCAAAAACCAATCGCAATTTCTACTCATTTACTATAAATTACATTCTTTCCTAAAACAGAAACAAGAGTGGGTATTGTTTTTGAATAAAAAAATCGCATTACCTACAACGAACTTTGCAGAAAATACAGCAAGGCGAATTGTTTAATTATATGACGGAGCGAGGGCTCAAAGGTTTTCAGAGTGGCAAATACGGAAGTACCGCATTGCATTTGACTTCCCTGCAATATCAAATTAAGCAAGACAGCCCAGACCTTTTTATTGGTGTTGCTCTTGCTATAATTCATAAATGAAGTATAGCATGAAAAAGTGGTTTTTTGTATTGGATTTCCATCATATAAAAAACTGCTAAATTGTATCTAAAAGATCACAATCTAACAGTTTTCCATTATATGGTACAATTTACAAAAATACCAATTTATTATGATTAATACGTTGGAAGAAGGCCTCCATTGCCTGTCATGCAGACAATGGAGCAAGCCTTAGGGGAATAAAATACTTTTATTTACAAGAATAAAGTATATACTTTTCTTTTAAATAAGTACATGGATAAAATTACATAAAACATGCACAAAATACAATAGTTAGTCAAATGAATACCAGAGATTGATACAAATTAATTTTGCAAGAATACCTTATTCAAATAATTTTTTTGCCTTCTCCAGATTCATTTTTCCATTCACTTTCAAATAAATTTTTGTAATTTTAAGCGGCTCACCCATCTCACTGCAAAGCTCCTGCGCCTGTGATAAAGGAATATAGATATCTTCATTTTCCGTTACGGCAGTTACTTTACATGGAAGATAAACAGTTTGCTGTTCATTTTCTTCGTGCCCAGTCAAGGATACCAGATGATCTGCCGCGCCAGAAAGCTCTTTTGTATTTCCAGCAAGTGCATAAGAAATGGTTAGATTTTCTCCCATTTGCAGGAATTTTTCCTGTTGTTTTTTTGAAATGGAATGATTATTTGAGTCTTTCATGTTTTGCAATGCTTTACTTCCAAGCAACAACACCGGTGTATTTCCTAAATCATTCTGCTCTGGATTTTCTCCAAACGCATTCAGATTGATTCCTAAAAAGGTGGCTGTTTCCGTATAATCTTCAATCTTGATGGTTACTGGAATTTCCACAACGGGCCATATCTCTTTTATCCCTTCTATTTTTTTTGCCTTTTTCAAAAAATCATCATCATAAGTAAGGTCTCCAAGGGAAACCAGTGCCAAGTATTGTTTTTTCCCATCCTGTATTCCTGCAAAAAGCTTTATAGAGAAAAATAATGCCAATATCAGAAGAAAACCTACAAAACAGGTAAAACTGTCTATTCTATTCTTTTTCAATGGGCATCCACCTTTCTGGTTTCTTCCAGAAGTATGTTTTTCTTATGAAGCTTGCCCAAAAGAAGTAGAATCACAGAAACAAGCAGTACTGCAATAACTGCAATAACGGAATACCACCAGCTGTTTGTTTCTTCCTGGTCATCCTCTATTTTTAAAGACTGGATTTTAGCTTCTTTAATCTCAGACTCAAACTCTGTACTTTCCTCATAGGAATTGCCGGCTGCATCCTCATAAGTAAGAATCAGTTTTCCGGTAATCCTGCCAGGAAAAGAACCGTCATCTTCTTCTGATTTTCCTTTTACATACACACGGAGACTTCCCTGTACTGCGGTTCCAGCTTCTAATGTTCCTAAAAAAGCGGACTCTTTTGGGTTCAATCCGTCTGCTTCCAGCCGGACACTTGCATTATATATCTTATCCCTTCCAAGATTCATTGCTTTCACCGGAATTTCTACCGTATCCATGGTATATAAAACGGAAGGAATATCAGAAGCTTCCAGTTTTGCACGCGCCGGCTGAGTGATCTGAAAGGACAGCGTTTCTGTACCTGTCGCTCCCGTCGCTTTTGAATCTTCGTAATCCAGAGAAAAAGAAACGGTTGCCTGACCTGGAGTACAGTCCTCTGCTATAGTGACCTTTTGCTTCAGGGTAATTGCTTCTCCTGGAGTCAGTCTCTGAACATAAAAAGAGTTTCTCTCAAATTCAATTCCCTTTGTATCCGCAGAAATAGAAATCTTTAGACCAAATACATTCTGGCTACGGCTTTTATTCCGGAATGTCAGTGACATTTCTGTGACAGAGCCTGCTTTTAGATTTTGTCCGGAAAGATTGTTATCCTCTAAAAGAACCTGCGGTTTATGTAGTATTTTCTCACCAGACGAGCTGGCAGAAGAACCGCCTCCACTATACTCTCCAGCAGAATAATCCCCACTATCTATAACAGGATCTGTGATCTGTGTTCCATTATCTGTATCAGTATTTCCATTTTCTATTATGACATGGATTGTCTTCTTTTCGTCCTCAGCAGAAGCGTCTCCTGATATAAATCCATCCAGGTCAGAATTTTGATTTTCCGATTCCGTTTTTTCAGGAGTCTGTTCCTCAGTTTCCGGAATCTTCTCATCTGTAGGATTGTTTTTTTCCTCTTCAAAAGGCAATGTACTGTCTGCATCACTATAAGAAGCTGACTGATCTGCTTCCAGAACAGACTCTCCCACAAAAGCAGCTTCCATATTCCCTGCATCTTCTGCAAAAACAGATGTCGGCAGAAGCATCATGAAACTTAATATTGCGAATGTGGTTTTCACAAATTTTTTTCCCATTTTCAGGCTGTCCTTTCTCTTAAAACTCCGCCATCCATCTCATATACGTGATCACATAAAATCCGGATATCCTCATCATTATGGCTTGCCAATAAAATGGTTTTTCCAGCTGCCTTTAAAACAAGCAAAAGTTCCCTGATCTCTGCCACGCCGTGTTTATCCAGACCGTTAAATGGTTCATCCAGAATCAGGAAGCGAGGATCTTCCATAATGGCCTGTGCAATCCCAAGGCGTTGCCGCATTCCAAGAGAGTACTTTCCAACCGGCTTTTTCATATCCGGATCCAGTCCTACTTTTTTTAGGATCAGGCGGATATCTGCCTTTGAAATCATTCTTTTCATATCTGCCAGTATTTCCAGGTTCTTTACACCGGTATACTGGGTAAGAAATCCAGGCGTCTCAATGATGACACCAAGGCTTTCTGGAAAATCTACATCACGACCAATTTCTTTTCCGAAAACACGGATGGTGCCTGTGGTAACAGGAAGGAATCCGCAGATACATTTCATAAGTACTGTTTTGCCAGAGCCATTATTTCCTACAACGCCGTAAACCTGTCCCACCTTTAAGGTAAGATTTACTTCTTTTAATACCAGATCTTCCCCGAACCTTTTGGTTACGTGTTCTATTTTCACACAGGTATTTTGAAATTCAGATTTCTTCCACTTTTCCATTTAAAACACCTCCAAAAATTCCCATTAACACCAATAAAAATAATAGCAGAAATAACCACAATCCCGCTTTATCCGTTCCCCAGTTTCCATCTGCCAGAATCCATTCCACTGGGTAAAACCAGATCTGGTCTTTGAAATAGCGGTCATGAAGTATAATTCCAAAATAATAGCTGACAAAAGGAATCCCATATGCCATATAAGCTGAATTCCATAAGGTACCACAGATTCCACCAAAAGTGCTTAGAATACTTCCGATCAGTCCCATCCTAAGAGCTTTCATAAGCAGCTCCAGAAACTGTTCCTTTGGAAAGCTGCCTTTTATTTCCATAGGATAAAATATAACAAAATTAACAAGAAGTATGGTGCTTATAGCAAATATCCAGACTAAAAATCCAGATGTCATAACAGAAAAGACTTTTCCTTCCACATATAGCCTGCGGCTTGTCCTGGGAAATGCAGCTTTTAAAAATCCACTTTTATACTCCTGTAAAAAAGAATCACTCCACGGCAGTACCGCAGCTACAGGGATGGCAAAAGATACCATCTGACTTTTCAATGAACCATCCAGCAGGCTGATAAAAGTTCCACATGTTAATGCTTTTTTCAAACTTGGATAAGTCTGACCTGCTGCGATAGAAAAGCAGGCAATCAGCCATGCCGCCAGGAAACTCCTGCCAAGAAGCATACGTTTTGTTTCTACCCGCATAGATATTTCCCCTTCTGATTATGTTTTTTCTCCCAGAAATTCAAAGGGATATTTTTTCATCCTGCGAAGTGCCAGAACCATAAGAACAAATAAAATACCTGCGAAGAACATACAGGACTGCCAGATGGTCGGAAGTAATGGATCATAGCCAAAGTTATGTTTTCCATATACAGCCTGGTTCAAAGGACTGATCCAGCAGATCAGTACATTCACCTGATACATTTCATATTTTTCCTTATGCAAAATTGCGGCTACCACACTGGGTTCCAGTAAAAATCCAAATACACTATAAAGTAGTCCAAACACCATGCCTTTTGTTTTTCCTTTATAAAGATTTCCAACAAGGATCACAAAACCAAGTGTCAGGGAATAGCAGAATAACAGGAGAAAAACCTGCAGCATACAGCCATACGGAGAGATACTCTCCATGACTCTTACTGTAGAGGGGACCTGCAAGTTTTTCCCCAGTTCAGAATATCCGAGCATGGCAGCAGTCTCGCTCCACAGGTTGCCCGGATAACTGTCCTTCATACACAGTACAGATGTAAATAGCAGCATCAATACTGTATAAAGAGCAGTCACAAGAATAATATAAATAAACTGTCCCAAAAGCCATTTTTTCTTTGTTGTTCGAATTAACTGATATGGAGTAACGGGTGTCATCTTTGGCAGGTCTGAGAACAGCAGAAGCAACAGAAGAGAACTGAGCAGTACTGCTGTTCCATCCCCAAAGGTCCAAAGAAATGGCTCTACAGCCTGTACCGGTGTATCATAGTTTTCCATAACAACCATGATTCTTCCAGTGAGAAGAAAGCTAAGTACAAATTCCAGAAGGAAGGTAAAAATGACTTTGGGATTTCGAAAATAGCCAAAGAAATTGTAATGTACAATTCCAAGTACCTGCTTCATATCAGTAGCCCAGATCCCTGTCTATAATACTGCCATCCACGGCGTTAATGGTAAGGAAGCTCCAGTTTGGATAGTCTGTGATGTCCGAGTAACTATTCCCATCATAGTCACCTTCCACTTTTCTGCTTCCAAAGAAATCCCAAACGGGAACCAGAAGACCTGTATGCGGATCTGTGGATGGTTCATAAATTCTTGCATAGCCCAGAACAATCCGGTCAACATCATAAACTCTTGATTTTTCATATTCCATATTATCTGCATTGGTCACTACCATCATTTTTTCATATGTTTTCATAATCTCAGAAAATGGAAGAAGGTTTAAATTTTCTGTTTTTGTCTCTCCTATGGTATAAGGGTTTGAATAATACATGCTTTCAATTCCATCTTTATCGACAAAGAAATAAAGACTTTCATAAGACCAGGTTTCCATAGTGCTGTCCATATCTTCCAAAGCACCGCCATCTGCCATTGTCCGAGTAATCGGAACACCGTTTATAGTACGTGTGTAATAAATCGCATATCCGCTTCCAAGATTACTTAAACTATTATCCTTTTCAAGATTATTGCACAATGCATAACTCCAGTCTGAAAACTGCAGATCTGTAATCCCCATTTTATCTACTTTTTCCTGTACCATTTTTTTTGCTTCATCTAATGAAATCCCAATGGACTCCTCAGTAGGTTTTTCCCCTTCACTGGAAGAAGTATAATCAGACCAGGTCGTGTCCACAGGCAGCTTTTCCCCGCCAGATTTTGCCAATTTTCTGATTTTGACAGATAAGGTATCGGATCCGTAGGAAGATGTCATGTAAAAATATTCTGATCCATCCGGCATCTGTGCAACACCGGAGAATTCATTTTCCGCAGTACCATTTTCTGTCTCCTGGGAGCCTGCAACAGGTCTTCCTTCTGCCAGGGTCTTCGTCTCCGGGGCTGATTGATACTGCTCTTCCCAGTATTCAATATCATCATAAATATTATAGTAAAGGTTACCATCTTCATCCGTACCCCAATTATAGGGATCCAGATTTCCGTTTGCTACATCTTCTTTTAGTTCATCCAACGTTTTTTTGATTTCATCCTTTGTCTGGGTATAATAGCTATCCGATGTATACAGCTTTGCCTCTGAGAAAAAGGCATCTGTAATACGGTCAAGAAGATCCTGTGTAACTTCTGCAGGCGTGACAGAAATTGCGGATATCTTTTCTACATCCGGTATTTCTACAGTGGCATCCGTGTTCACTACAAGTTTTGCACTGTCATCTGTAGTCTGACTTTTATAGGTTTCCGGAGCATTGAGCAGGTCTCGAATAGTTGTTCTTACCGCTGTGTTCTTATCCTTTGTATTTTCAGAAGAGTCCTCGTTCACCATATCTACGCCTTCAGTTTCTGTATAAGCATTTTCTATCTTGCTCCCTTTTGGTTTTACAAGGGAAGATTCCGGGGTCTGGGCACATCCTGTGAGCATTCCTATACAAAGTGTTAATCCTACAATTTTATTTATGTTTTTTCTCATGTTGAATAAATTCTCCTTCCTGTTTATGTCCACAAGTATAGCATCTTTCATTGCACCAAATCTTCCGCAAGTTGTAACTGTTCTGTAAATTCCAATTATTTACCATAAAACAGATACGATTGTTCCTTTTCCCAGATGGCTTGTAATTTCCAGCTGAAATCCATGTATATCTGCAATTTTCTGGCATAGCGCAAGACCAAGCCCAACACTTCCCTTTACTCTGGAACGTGATTTATCGACCATATAAAAAGCTTCTGTTACTCTTTTCAGATCCTCCTCTGGAATTCCCTTCCCATAATCCTGAACGGATAAATGATTTTGGGTTGCCTCCAGTACGATTTTTGAATTCTCATCGGAAGCCTTGACTGCATTATCAATAAAATTTGTCACTGCACTCATCATAAGGTCCGGATCAAATGTTTTTCTAAGCTCCTCTGGATTACAATGTATTTCAAGACAAATTTTTTTCTCCTGAAGCCTGTAAGTAACAAGTTTTTTTACATCTTCCAGAAATTGATTCATCTGAACTTCCACTGGAACAAATTCTGCTTCACCTGTTTCATATAATCCGGTAAGTTCCAGCATTTTCACTGAAAGTCTGGAAAGCCTTCGGCATTCATTTCTAATATAATCAAGCGCTATCTCCTGCCTCTTGGGAGATAGGCGTACTGTCAGAAGTGTATCTGCATATCCTATGATTGCGGTCATTGGGGTCTTTAATTCATGGGCCAAACTTCCAAGCAGCTGTCTCTGTGCCTGGTTTACGGAAGAAAGCGTTTCAATCTGCTCCCTTACTTTACCTGTCATAAGATTAAAGCTTTTCCCAACCTGTGCCAGTTCCGTTTTTCCCTCTGCTGGCACTTTTATCTCATAATTTCCATTTGCCACAGAAACAGCCGCTTCTTTTAGCCTTGTGAGCGGTTCCATAATTTTCCGCAAAGTCAAAAACAGGAAAAAGCCAACAAACAGAACCAGAAACAGGGTAAACCCTCCTGCCTGATAAAACAGTGTCTGACTCTGTTTTTGTACACTGGTAATATCTTTGTAGGTGACAATCTGATAGTTCATGTCTGTAGAACTGTAACTGGAAAAATAAAAGAGCAAAAATACGTTGCCATTTGTTTTGCTGATCAGTGGTTTATCACAATAGATGTCATTTTCGAATCCATCATGTTTGTTTTTTGTTAGGTTTCTGATATTTTGCAGATCAAACTCATATTTTGTCCCATTATATTGTTCTTTTCCATCCTGATATAAAACGGCGCTGTCGTGGAATACCTGACGAAAAGTATAAATAATCATTTTTTCCCGGATTTTATCATCAGAGTCCTGTGTTTTACTTTTAATCCGCATTAGCATGTTTTCAAACTTAGAAATATTTGTTTGAAACCTGCTATTTTCATAACTGTTGATATTCTGTATGCTCTGATTTTTCCACCTGTAAGTTGTATAGAAAAAAATTCCAGATGACAGCAGAAGCACCATGCAGATTACCTGTAAAAAAATTTTTGTAAATAGCTTCATAAATCCACCTCAAGTCGATAACCAATTCTGGGAATGGTTTTGATTTTATCCTGCCAGCTTAGTTTTTTTCTGATGCGTCCAACGTGTGCATCCACAGTTCTTGTTTCTCCGCAGAATTCCTCCTTCCACAGTTCCTGCAAGATCTGGCTTCTGGTAAGTGCTTTATTTGGGTTTTTTACGAACACCATAAGGCAGTTATATTCCATAGGTTTTAAATATATTTCTTCTCCATTTTTCGTAACTATGTGACTTACGGTATCAATTATGACATCGTCTATCTGAATCTGTTTCGGTGCCGTTCCATAACGATCTAACACTTTTTCCAAACGCACCATTACCTCCAGCATTTCAAAAGGCTTTACTATATAGTCCTCGGCTCCGTCTTTTAACCCTTTTACTTTACTTGTAACATCAGCCTTTGCCGTAAGAAATATAACCGGAATACCAAACTTTTTTAATTCCGGTAAAAGGGTATAACCATCCTTTCCCGGAAGCATAATATCCACAAGTGCGCACTGAAATTCATGGTCCTGTACGACACCTTCACTTGCATCATTTCCATCCAGATAACCTACTGTTTCATAGCCAGCAGCTTCCAGATTCATACAAAGCAGATCATTGATTGCCATTTCATCTTCTATCACCAGTATTCTTGCTTTCATAATAATGTTCCTTTCATTTTACACAAATCCGATTATTTCTTTATTGTGCGTGATTTTTACTATTACAATTATACACTAGTTTCAGTGCTGCAAACGTAACCGATTTGTAAAGAAAAAGGAATCAAGAACGATCCATCTGGAAGTCGTTTTGATTCCTCAAATCCTGCTACATTTTTGATTTCATTTTGTTAATTGTGTTTATATGAGTCACACCCTCCCTCTCTTAGAACTGTCTATTTCCCGACAGCCTCTTCCTATAAAATCATATGTTACACAAGTGTCTGTCCCATTGCCGCTGCAATTTCCTTTAACTTGTCGATAGCATAGCCTGTATATTTTGAAATCTTATCGGCAGGTTCCTTTTCCTCGATCATCATTTGGGCCAGGGACATTTTTTCTTTTTCAACTCCCTGTTTCATTCCTTGTTCAATTCCCTGGTCTACAAGAGCTCTACTTAGATTACACATGTCTCTCACCTCACTCTCGAATTCTTCTGTCATGGCAATATCAAAATCTTCATGTAACCGCTTCTTTTTTTCTTCTGGCGTGGCGCCCATATATTATTTTCCCTAGCGGTAATTAACATTTCAAGTAATCCCTTTGGCTTGTTGTGTCCACCTTATAGGGTACATTATAAAAATCTTCATATTGTGAAAGATTAATAAGTTCTTTGAAAAATGGGCAAGCCCAAAACAGACCTGCCCATCAACAATATTATCCTACTTATTTCATTGCACACAAATTCTCATCAATCCATTTCTGGACATCTTTTTCGCTTACCTTAACCAGACGGGCGATCTTTTGGATATTCATGCCTTCTTCTGCCATAGAAAGAGCGGTTTCTTTTTTTGCCTTTAGCTCGCCACGTTTCTCTCCGCTTTCCATTCCTTCACTATAGATTTTCTCCATTTCATGGCACATAAGCTCAACCCCTTTCTGTGTCTCTTTCAATTCATACATTCGTTTTGCAAGAATCGGACTGTGCATCTCATCTGCCTTTTTACAGTGTAGATCATGCATCAGTCTTCCCAGTTCTGTATCATCCTGATTCCTGGAATTTACAT
>ENA-OPBL01002936-OPBL01002936.1-human-gut-metagenome-genome-assembly--contig:-NODE-2936-length-11457-cov-5.133836_pt1 | contig 11457 bp, 10 predicted proteins | sample MGYA00241073_ERZ501461 | MGnify/ENA primary metagenome ERZ501461 (study PRJEB25962, sample SAMEA2042630) | human gut metagenome | biome: human gut; feature: human-associated habitat; material: faeces... | reverse complement strand
TGTTGATTTTGAATTTTATAAAAATTTGCACAAATATGTTTTTGGAGATATTTATGAATGGGCAGGTACAATTCGTACGGTAGATATGAGTAAAAAAGGTACAAGATTTTGTCCTGCCGATAAAATTGAGGAACGTGGTCAGAGAATTTTCCAAAAAATTATAAACTTAAATTTCTTGGGGAATATCAAGGAAGATGAATTTATAGTTGAGTTTACGGATTTATACTGTGATTTGAACTATTTACATCCGTTCAGAGAAGGCAACGGACGTATACAAAGACTATTTTTGTCAATGCTTGTAAATTCATTAGGAAAAAGTTTGAACTTTTCACAAATTGATGCAGATTATTTAATGATAGCAACTATCAAATCGGTTAGTGGTGATATATTTATGTTAAGAGATATTTTTAGAGAATATATTACACAAAATTAAATCAAAAAGCGATTACTGATATGCACCCCAAAAGTTAGACACTTTTGGAGGTGCATATTTTTATGCAATTTTGCATAAAAGTTCAAAAGACGGCGATAAATGCAGTTATAAATGTTGACTTTTTTCGTATAATATTATACAATAAAGTAGCGAAAAAAATTTTAAATTCCATAAAAAGGATTAATTTTACAAAAGCACTTAGCCTAAATTGGTATATTTTGTTATTGTTTAGTTTGATATTATAATGAGGAGGTAAATTAATGGATTCAAATATAAAATTGACAACTAAACAGGCTGAAGAAAAAATGAAAATTTACAGAGAAGTTTTTGATGTTGTACGAATTATAAAATCCACAGATATTCGCAGAATGCAATGCGGTCAAGAGCCGGAACTTGATGAGAATATGTGCAGATGTTATGATTTTTGGAACAAGGACAAGCAATGTGAAAACTGTGTGTCCGAAAAAGCTTTGACCCAAAAAAAGCAATATACAAAGCTTGAATGTTTGGAAAATAACATATATCAAATAATCGCGAAGTATTTGGAGATTGACGGAGTACCTTGCGTTATGGAAATGGTGCACCGTCTTGACAATGAAAATCTTATAGATAACGATGGCAGAAGAATTCTAATGGATAACCTAACCGGTTACAAAAACGAGCTTTATCGTGACCCTCTGACAGGTGTTTACAACAGACGTTATTACGAAGATAATATTAAAGATTTGAATGAACAGGATCTTCAGGACGTCACCTCACAAGCTTTGATATTGGAGAATACTTATGGGATAGATATGTCCGAGTCAATCCGTGGAGTTAATCAGTTGATGAATCAATTCGGATTGTCTGCTACGGAAGCTATGGATTATCTTGTTACCGGAACACAGGAAGGACTTGATAAAACAGATGAACTGGGTGATAACATCACAGAGTATTCCGGAAAATTTGCACAGGCAGGATATTCAGCATCTGAATATTTCCAGTTATTGAAAAATGGTGCTGACGGCGGAGCGTATAATCTGGACAAGGTCAACGATGCGATTAATGAAGTTACTACAAGATTGGCAGATGGAACGATATCTGATTCGCTGGATATGTTTTCGTCTAATACTCAGGAAGTCTTTGAACAGTGGAAAAATGGTGGTGCTAGCCAGAAAGATGTTATCAATTCGATTGTTAGTGACATACAGGGGTGTACGAATCAGCAGGAAAAAATGAACATGGCTGCAAAAGCATTTGGAACAATGGCAGAAGATGGCAATACCAAGTTCATAGAATCACTTACGCCGGTAGGAGATGCATTTGACAATGTAAGTGGAAAAGCTCAGCAATTAAATGATAACACTACTACTTCATCACAGCGAATGGAAGCAGCATGGAGAAAAGTACAGGACGCATTTTCGGGTGTAGGAGAAAAGGCCGCTGATATTACCCTGAATCTGGAGCCGGTCGCAGAAAAAGTTGCAGATGCTGTGTCAGCTTTTGCAGACCTTCCGGCACCAGTTCAAACTGCAATCATAGCTGTGGGAGCACTATTGGTAGCAATCTCAAAAATTGCACCAATTATTTCAGCTATAAAAGGCCTTGGAATCGTATCAAGCCTGGGAAGTCTCGGAGGACTGTTGACCGGAACTGTTGTTCCGGCAATCGGAGGAACTCTGGCGGCAGCGGCACCAGTCATATTGGTGATAGCAGGAATTGCGGCAACAATTGCAGGTGTTGTTCTGGTCATTCAAAACTGGGATAGCATAACAGCGGCGGCAAAAGAAACAATTGGACCAGCAATTGATGCCATTGGAGGATTTTTCAACGGAATGGCAGAAAAGATTGGTGGAGCAATTGAAAGCGCGAAGCAGAGTTGCGAGAATATGAAACAGAAAGCTTCTGATATGAAAGATGGTGTGGTAGAAAAGGTAGAAACTTTAAAAAGTAATTTTACTGAGAAAGTAGAATCCATGAAGACTGAAGCATCAGAAAAATGGGAGTCTATAAAAACATCTGCGAAAGATAAGTTTGATGGGGTAAAAGAGACGATTGGAACCAGCATAAACACAGCGCTGAGCAATACGAAGACGGCACTGACTAATATGAAGCAGTCTTATGATTCTGCCGGAGGTGGAATCAAAGGCGTTGTAGCAGCAATGATGACTGGTATTAAAAGTAAATTCCAAATAGAATACAATGCAATCAATACATTAACTGGCGGAAGACTGGATTCTGTCAAATCTGCATTTGAAAGTAAACTTGGATCTGCAAAAACGATTGTTGGAAATAAACTGAGCCAGATTAAATCGGCGTTTAGCAGCTTGAATTTGAGATTTCCAAGTATCAGTATTCCACATATCAAATTGCCGCATTTTAGAATCAATGGAGGTTTTTCCTTAAAACCACCGAAAGTTCCATCTTTTGGAGTGAGCTGGTATAAAGAAGGAGGTATCCTGAAAGGCGCTCAGATTTTTGGACAGACGGGAAATACATTTTTAGGAGGCGGAGAAGCAGGAGCTGAAGCAGTTCTTCCTCTCAGAACATTCTATCAGAATCTTGGAGATAAGATTGAAAGTGCAATGGAAAGAGTGATGCAGAGGTATGGAATGGGCCAGACATCACAGCCAGTATATGTCGGAGTTTACCTTGGAAATAAAGAATTCAAAGATTATGTTGTGGAGGTATCACAGCATGGATTAACAGAAAGAAGCAGAGATATAAGCAAGCTGAAAGGAAAGTAAGATGAGCGAGTATGATGTAACGTATGCAGGCGAAACGGCAAGAAGTCATGATATTTATATTGTGCAACGACCGGATATACCTGCACCGGAAATAAATAGAGATCAGATTGACATTCCTGGACGCGATGGAAGTTTGTATTTGTCACAGAGAACTGTGAATGATATTCAGATTTCAATTGAAATGAACTTTATGACCACTCCAAATCAGTGGGGAGAAAAATACAGGGAAGCAAAGGCATGGCTTTTGAAAGAGCAAAATGGAGTCCTGAAAATGAACGATGATCCGGAATGGTTCTATAGGGCAAAAAAGGTGGTAATCGAAACATCTGAAAGAACCTGCAGACAGATTGGAAAGTTCATCGCAACGTTTACTTGCAGTGGTTATATGTACCGTGTAGATGGTGCGACGTCGCACACGATTGAAGAGGTGCAAAGAAATAATTGGGAAGAATGTCATCCGACATATCTGATAAAGGGTGATGCAAATTGTAGATTAAAAGTAAATGGAAAATACTTTGTAGTAAATGTAGGACAGGAATGTACTATTGATACAGAACGACAGATTGCATATAAGAGTGATGGAACACTTGTAAACGCTTATGTGACTGGAGATTATGAGGATCTTTATTTAAAAACAGGTGGTAATACGATTGAGATAACACCTGAGACAATGACAATGGAAATAATTCCCAACTGGAGGTGTTATTAATGATACAGATATATGACAGTCAGAATACCAACTTTGATCAAAATGGAGATTCCGTATTATTTCCGGAGAAATGTACCGTACAAGCTGAGTTAAATGGAACGTGGGTGCTGAATATTACTCACCCGATTGACGATGAGAACCGGTGGAAATATATTGAGGAAGAAGCCGTTATTGCAGTTCCAACATTTATGGGAAAGAAGCAGTTATTCCGGATTGATCGTGTCAGTACGGTCACAGAGGGCGATGACACTATTACTGCAGTTGCTTATCCAATTTTCTGGGATTCTGCAGATGACCTGTTCTTACTCGATAGCAGACCGACGGAAAAGAACGGTCAGGAAGCATTAGATATTATGCTGGCCGGAAGCAAATACATGGCACAGTCCGATATTACCAGAACGGCTACGGCATATTTTGAACGACGCAATATGATGGACGCTTTGAATGGAGAAGATTCACCGACTTTCATTCAGAGGTGGGGTGGCGAAATACTGTACGATAATTACAAGATTATTGTGAATGATCGTGTCGGAGGAGACTATGGAGCGGAGGTCCGGTATCGCAAGAATATGAATGGTGTGCAGTCAGATATCAGTATGGAGAACGTGGTCACGCGTATTGTGCCGGTTGCCTATAACGGTTACACCATTGATGGCAGCAGTGCATGGGTGGATTCACCTAATATCAATAAGTACGCAAAGGTGTATACAAAGGAGATTCGTTTTGATGATGTAAAAATGAAGGAAGACGCATCGGAGAACGATGAAGAAAATGGAACAATCATTTGTAAGAGCCAGGAGGAGATTGATCAGGCGCTGATCCAGCGCTGCAAGGAACAGTTTGAATTAGGAATAGATCTGCCGGCAGTGACACTAACAGTTGGAGTTGTGGACCTGGAAGGAACAGAGGAGTATAAGGATTTTAAAGATCTGGTCAAAATCGGGTTGGGTGATACAGTCCGTTGCTATAATAAGAAACTTGACATTTCTACAGAAGCCAGATGTATCGGTATGAAATGGGATTGTATAAGAGACTGTGTGGATTCAGTTACGCTGGGAGATTATCAGACTACATTTGTACAGCAGATGGTCAGCACGATTGAAAGAATTTCCTCGGTATTTCGAGACGATGGAACACTCATGGCTGATAAGATTGCCGGTGTCCTTGATGCGATGCAGACACAGCTCCGGTATCAGCAAAATGCAGCGAAACGAATGACGGTACGTGCGATACTCTTTGAAGATCTGGATGAGACAAGCCCTCTGTATGGAGCTATGGCAATGGGAACACAGGGGTTGGAAATATCTAAGACACGTACTGCAGATGGACGGAATTGGGATTGGACCACAGCAATGACTGCAGAAGGAATTATGGCAGGAACAATCATTGCCGGAATTATATCAGATAAGACTGGGAAGAGCTGGTGGAATCTTGATACCGGGGAAATGCAGATGACCGGACGGTTCAGACAGTTTACGTCAAGCGGGCTCAGATCATTGGACATATTTAATAATCAAATTAATTTGTATGCCTGGGATTCTAATGGTGAATATTTGGGATCGCTTAGATCTGCTACTGCAGATGATAAGACTTTTAAAGCGGTTGAACTTACAGCGGATTATGGAGACCGAGTGAGACTTACAGTGCTGAAAAAGGGAGCAGAAAGCGGCGAGTCGGCTAATCCGGTTTTCTCCGGATCAAAGGATTATACGGCAATGTATGCAGTTGATGGAGAAGGAAACATCCAAGAGATTATCAGTGCAGCATTTGATGATGAAGTGCCATATATACGTGGAGGCGCCAATGGATTCTTCTCAGCTTGTGGAGAAAGAATAGATGTGCAAAATGGACTAATAACAAATATTACAGAGGCAACAGTATTTAGTGGAACTCTTGATCTTATAAGTGGATTAGGTTGGAATGGAAATGGAATAACGGAAGTTGACCGTACCAAAATAACTGTAAAGAATGGAGCAATAATTAATTACACTGAAAGTACAGAGCATTATTAAGGAGCATTACTATGAATAGCGGGAAATCAAAAGGACAGAATTTAAGGTCAAATGAAGAGCCTGGGAATGCTATGGAAAAAGAAAAAAATAAGAAAGAAGGTGAGGACGACGGAAGTAAATAAGATTGTTACAGTAGTATTAAAAAAAGACGACATTTCGTATGCCGATGAAGCTTATCAGTGGAACTACGGTCAGATATTAAGGATTCAAGGTGGTAATCTTACAAAAGTAGTAGAGGTACATTTTTCACTGGAGGAGACAAGCGGAACTTCTGTGACCAGAATCGGAACGACAGTAGATGGAGTGACGGAAGTACCAATTCCGGACAGCCACCTGGAGAACAACAACTGTTCCCAGGATTACACGATATACGCATACATTTATCTGGAGGACGGCACTGCTGGAAGGACAGAGTATGAGATTGCCATACCGGTCAAGGCACGTACCAAGCCGGAAGTCCCAGGGACACCGGAAGAGCCGGAGCTGTTCAGGGAGACAGTTAAGGCAGTCAATGACGCAGCTGATCGGGCGGAGAAGGCAGATCAGAACGCCAAGGCAAGTGCGACAGAAGCCAGTAAATATACTACCAGTGCAAGTGAGAGCGCAGCCACAGCAGAAAAGACCAAGGAAGATGCACTTAAAGAAGTTGGAGAGAAAAAGCAGGAAGCAATCGAAGCAATCCAGGAGCAGGAAGAGACTTCTGTAAGGGAGATTATCAATCATACCGATAATGAGATCCAACGGATTCAGAATCAGACTGCAGGTTCAAAGAGAGAGCTTGAGCAGATCATTATCAATGCTGATGCTTCCAAGAAAGAACTGGACGAGTCTATTCAGACTGCAGGAGATACTAAAACGGCGTTGGATAAGTCCACGGAGTTGGCTGGAACTGCCAAGACAGAGTTGGATACATCCACACAGAAAGCTGGTGAAGCCAAGACAGCCTTGGACGGATCCGCGAGGACTGCAGGTGAAATGCAGGAGACTCTGAGTGCGACTGTGAAGCAAGCAGGTGCATTGGACACTTCTCTTGGTGAGAAGATTGAGACCGGGACACAGCTCGATGAAGACATTATCGCTTCCGGCGAGAAAGCAGTCCAAGACATTCAGAACGCCGGAAGTGAACAGCTGGGTAAGATGCAAACAGTGGCGGAAGAGTTCGCAGCGGACCGGGAGCAGGTTGCGACCAATAAAGAGGACATTGGTTTAATAAAGGAAGATATAGAAAAATATTTTGTTGAGCCAATTAACAGACTTAATTTGACAACATTCACAAAAAAAAAGAAAATTGATTTTTCTAATGGTGAATTAATTGATGTGACTGATTTGAACACAAGTGATTATATAAAAATCAAAAAAGGGAAAACATATACTTCTCGACATTGGTACAGTCACTATGGTTCAACTTTAAGATTTCCTATATACAATACGGAAAAGGCATTTGTTGAATCTGTAGTACCAACATACGTTGATAAGACTAATAACACTGCGACATTTGTTGCTCCTTGTAACGGATATACAAGAATCTGTATTCATATAAATGATATGACAGCAAATAACATGTTTGTTGATGGTGCAACATATCCTGCTGAATATATACTATATTCTGACATTATCCATTTGTCCGAAGATGTTCATATCAAGACTGACAACATTGATAATGTGGAAAATCTTACAAAAGGTTCAATGAATAAAACAGAATATTGTGTTGAAAGAGAGAAATGGAAAGAACCATCACATGAAGTGAGTGCCACGAACAAATTTATTTCGCCAACGGGAGTTGAGGAAACAAATGGTAATAGTGTATATTGGTCAATCAATATTTCAGAGGGTGAATACTACAGAATAAAAACCAATACAGGTTCAAACGTTAGAGCATATGTCATTATTAGAGCAGATGGAATAGTATCAAGAAGTTGCAAAGAAGATCCTTGGGGTACAATTCATGATAATGATGTTGAGGTGACTATATCAAGTGTAGAAAATGGAGGTATCCTTTATGCAAATACAATTGATTACAATACTCTTAAAGTAGAAAAATATGTAAAAGAGTCTTTAATTGATGGCGAAAAACTTCTTGATGATTCTATACCGACATCAAAATTAAAAGAAAGAGATAACATCCTTTTCGGTAAAATTGCGATTTTTGATGGTGATTCTATTTGTGCAAGCGGTACAGATTTGAGTGGTAAAGGTTCATGGGCAGGAAGAATTGGCAACAGAAATTCCATGATTTGGCATAATTATGGTGTCGGTGGTGGAACTATCACAAATGAAACATATTCGGGGTCAAATAAAAGACATTGGGTATGTGAAAATATTGATAAAATGTATGCGGATTATCCTAATGCAGACTATATCATTTTTGAGGGTGGAACTAATGATGCAGACCTTTTGGGTGATGCAATAACAAGCGCTCCCGAAAGATTTGGCACATTTAGCTTAAAGGACTACAGCGGAAATTATGATGCTACAACTTTTTGCGGAGCTTTAGAAACTATGTTCTTTAAGGCAATAAACTATTGGGCAACAAAGAAATTAGGTTACATTGTTGCTTATAAAATGGGAAAAAGCAATAACGGATATACAAAGGATGTTTCAAACAGAAGAAAGTATTTTGATGTTGCCATGCAGATTTGCGACAAGTGGGGTATCCCTTATATTAATCTTTGGGATGGTTGTTACATGAACCCATCATTAACAGTTTGCTATGACTCATCATTAACATCCGAAGAAAACAGGTTGGCAGGCAAACTTATTTTAGACGGTCAGCACCCAACACCTGCAGGATATGACTATATCACACCTATGATTGAAGCATGGATGAGAACTTTATAAAATCTCGACTATCTGAAAAGGTTACCGACAGTACGTAATTAACTAAAGGAGCTGATTAACTAATCATTGGCAGCACTTCCGTACCCATGGTATAATTTACGTATCATATGTACGGGAGGAAATGCCAATGAAATGTCCATTTTGTAAAAGCGAAAATACCGAAAGAATTAGTGAAAACACAGTTATAACAAAACGAATTCCAGAAAAAATAAGTAAGCAAGGGAATGTAACCTGTACAGAATCTGCATATACAATGTCGTTTGGTACGCAAAGGTATATATGTCTTGATTGCGGATTTGTTTTTGAAAAGCTAGGCGAATCAGATTTGAAACGGTATAAAGAAGCATAATTTCATCTACCAACCATCAATACGGTGGTTGGTATTTTCATGTTTGAGATGCTATATAATCATTGGCAGGTATCTTGTACTACTGTATAATGAGCGTGGAGGGAGAAGTGAATAATGGATAATGATACTATTGAAAAAAAAGAGAAAATTTGCGAATATTGCGGAAAGAAGTTTTTTCCAAGAAGAAGCAATCAAAAGTATTGCGATAAAAAATGTCAACATAAAAGCAATTATGAAAAGTCAAAAAATAGAATTTATGAATATGAATGTCCAAATTGCAAAAAAATCTATCAGAGTAAAATAAGGCAAAAAGAATCATTTTGCAGTTTTCCGTGTAAAAAAGAGTATGAATATAAAAAACGGCTGTTGGAATTAACAGAAGATTTAGATGATAATTTAAGAAGAAGCAAAACAAATGTTGGCAAAGGAGTTATACGGGATATAGTTAATCTTAAGGTGGAAAGAATAATATCCAAAGCAACAGAAGGAAATGTGGCGTTTAATAGAACTATAAATTATTGGAATTTAGCGGATATACCAAAAAGCACAAGAGAATTTGTACTTCAACGGGATGAACATAGATGTCAAATTTGTGAAAGAAAAGATAAATTGGAAATCCACCACATGATAAAACGTATAAATGGTGGAGATCATAATCCTCTTAATTTAATTACTCTATGTAGTAGTTGCCATAGATATGTTGAGACAATGGATGTGGAATTGGCCACAAAAGGGTGTTATAAAAATGCATTAAAATATTTTTCATTAGAGGAAGAGGAACCTCATATTACATTTGATGAAATTCATAAGGAGTTATTATCCATTTATAAAAATAGTAAAAAGAATGAGAAAGAAGAAGCTCTATATAAAATTGGTAGACTTATTGATAAGATTGAAAATGAACTGTATGGATATTATTAAAATATAAGCAAATAAATACAAAAGGCAGGGGAATATCTCCGCCTTTTTTTTGTGTGGAAAGGAGATCATATTAAAATGGAAATACGTGCAAGACCGAGAGGTCTTATTTTTATACAGAAAATTCAAGAATCGAGGTACATAGAGTGTATGTAGACGTAAACACAATCATTATGGCCGGAAGTCTTTTGACAGCCGTAGTGGTTATTTTTTCTGCTATTTTTGCGGTGTACAAGTGGTACTTAAAGCAGAATCAGCAGGACGTAGAAATTGAAAGAGTAAAGTCAGAACAATGCTTGCTGACTTATGGAATTCTCGCTTGCTTGAAAGGACTTAAGGAGCAGGGGTGTAATGGTCCAGTAACTGAGGCAATAGACAAGATTGAGAAGCATATAAATAAGCAAGCGCATGATCAGGAGGATTAGGTATGGATATCACAACATTAGGAACAGTAGTAGGAATCGTAGCAATCTGCTACGTGATTGGACTTGGCTGCAAAGCTTATGAAAAAATTCCGGATAAATGGATTCCAGTCATCATGGCCGTATGTGGCGGAATTCTGGGAGTTGTAGGACTCTACACAATGTCGGATTTTCCGGCCGGAGATGTGATTAATGCAATTGCGGTCGGAATGGCGAGTGGGTTGGCAGCGACCGGAGTAAATCAGTTGTATAAACAGCAGTGTAAGTAGAGGGCGAGTAATCGTCCTCTTATTGATAGGAGTGATATTATGGCAGTAAGAATTGGAAGCGCACGTATTAATGAGAAGGGCACCACCACCGGAGGAAAAGCCGGAGATCAGACCGGTGGAGAAGTGTCTATACAGAATTACTATCTGCACAGAAAAGGTTGGTACGTAGCAAGACCGAAAGATCCAACTGTAGCAGAGAAGATTGCACAGGCAATGGAAGCAGCGTGCAACAATAATCACATCGGTTATTGCCAGGCACACAGAGGCAGTCTTAGAAAGATTGCGGTTAAGTATAACTATAATCTCAGCAAGGTCAATGTTGATGTGGAGGTAGATTGCTCTGCACTGGTCAGAGTATGTTGCTTATATGCCGGAATACAGGTTGGAGATTTCAACACAGCGTCAGAGCTGGAAACCTTGCGAAAGACAGGAGCGTTCGAAATCCTGAAAGATGATAAGCGCTGCAAGGAAAGTACATATCTGAAACGAGGGGATATTCTTGTTACACGCACAAAAGGACATACAGTTGTAGTCCTGGACAATGGATCTGGAGTGACTTCCGCTTCAAAGAGCACCAGAGCTTATGTCGTCGGACAAGTCTATACAACACAGGTGGACGACCTGAGCGTCCGAACCGGTCCGGGAACCAATAATCCGGAAAAATCTTATGCGGAGTTATCCAGTAATGCACAGCAACACGCGCACGATAACGGGAGACTCAAGAAAGGCACGCGCGTAACCTGCAAGGACGTTCGAAAAGTCGGTAGTGACATCTGGATCA
>ENA-OPBL01002928-OPBL01002928.1-human-gut-metagenome-genome-assembly--contig:-NODE-2928-length-11500-cov-2.826911_pt1 | contig 11500 bp, 8 predicted proteins | sample MGYA00241073_ERZ501461 | MGnify/ENA primary metagenome ERZ501461 (study PRJEB25962, sample SAMEA2042630) | human gut metagenome | biome: human gut; feature: human-associated habitat; material: faeces... | reverse complement strand
TAGTCGTCTTGGCCATGACCAGGAGCCGTGTGGACCGCGCCGGTACCAGAATCAAGCGTGACATGATTGCCATAGATGATCATGCCCTTAAGATCCTGGCGAATAGGACAGGTATAGGTGGTGCCGCAGAGCTCTTTGCCCTTCACGCTCACCACTTCCCCGCTCGCATCGCGAACGAGCTCGTAATCTTCCCAACCTGCTGTTTCAGCGACGTCTTCGAGCAGATCGTAGGCAAGGATGGTGGTGAAATCGGCCGTGCGGATCATGATGTAATCCGCTTCGGGCGCCAAGCAGACCGCCGCATTCGCCGGCAGCGTCCAAGGCGTGGTGGTCCAGATGAGTACGAAGACCGGCGAAGTAACGCCTGCTGCTTCGAAAGCAGGCGGAACCGTGTCGAGCTTGAAGTTCACGAAGATGGAAGGCGACGTCTCATCGCCATATTCGATCTCTGCTTCTGCAAGCGCGGTGTGACAGTTCTTGCACCAGTGAATGGGTTTGCGGCCACGATAGACCGAGCCGTTCAGATACATTGCCTTGAAGATCTCGACGTTGCCGGCTTCATAATCGTGCGTGAATGTGAGATACGGGTGATCCCAATCAGCATTGACGCCAAGGCGCTTGAAGCCTTCGCGCTGGATATTCACGTACTTCTCCGCCCATTCGCGACACAGACGACGAAGCGTAGGCTGATCGATCTTGGCCATCTTCTCAGGGCCGAGCGTGACCTCGACCATGTGCTCGATCGGCTGGCCATGGCAATCCCATCCAGGAATGTAGGGCGTGAAATAGCCGCGTTGCGCATGGGTCTTGTTCACGAAATCCTTCAGGATCTTGTTGAAAGAATGCCCCAGGTGAATAGGGCCATTGGCATACGGAGGGCCATCGTGCAGGATGAACGGACGAGCGTCCTTGTTCTTTTCGAGCACCTTATGGTAAATGTCGATGTCGTTCCAAAACTGGAGGCGGGCGGGCTCATTCTTCGGAAGATTGCCTCGCATCGGAAAATCAGTTTCGGGCAAATTCATGGTTTCTTTGTAACTGTTCGTCACGACATGACCTTTCTTGAACGATCTTTTCGGGTGTTCGCGGAAATAAACTATCTGATTATAACGCGTAACTACGCACAAAACTACTATAATGAGTAGGGTTTAGACGAGCGCATATCGCCAGTTCGGACCAAATTGTTCACGTACTCGAAAGGTCTCGAACAGATGACATTCAAAATCGCAACCGACTCCTGCTGCAATCTTCCCGAAGATATCATCGATGATCTCGATCTAACGATCTTCCCGCTGGTCTTCATGATCGGCGAAGAACAGCATCAAAGCTATCTTAAAGGCGAGGTCACCGACCTTCAGCAATTCTATACGCACATGCGCGAAGGCAAGGTGTTCACCACTTCCCTTCCCAACCTCAAAGATGCCGAAGCTGAACTTAAGGCAATCTTCGAATCAGGAAACGATGTGCTCTACCTTGGTTTCTCGAGCGCGCTTTCGGGAACCTATGAAGCGATCAATCTCCTCGGCAACGACCTGGTGAAGAACTATCCCGAGCGCACGTTCATCGCGATCGATACGCTTGCTGCCTCGCTCGGTCAAGGGCTTCTGGTCTACTACGCTGCGAAGATACGCGCAGAAGGCAAGACCATCGACGAGGTTGCCAGCTGGGTACGCGTGAACCTGCTGCACATGTGCCACTGGTTCACGGTGGACGATCTCATGTTCCTCTACCGTGGCGGACGCGTTTCGAGAACGGCGGCGTTCGCTGGCAGCTTGTTGAACATCAAGCCCGTGCTGCATGTCGATGACGAAGGCCGCTTGATCCCTGTTGAGAAGACGCGTGGTCGTATGAAGAGCATCCGTCGTTTGTTCGAGCACTTCAAAGAGACCTTCACCGAGCCGCTTTCCGATCAGACGCTTGCCATCTCGCATGGCGATTGCATCGAAGATGCGCTCACGCTCAAGAAGATGATCGAGGATGAATACGGCCCGCAGAAATTCATCATCAACTATGTCGATCCGGTGATCGGTGCGCATTCAGGACCCGGTACGCTCGCGTTCTTCTTCATGGGAAGCCATCGCTAGACCGTCGCTAGGCTATCACTAGACCCGCAGATTCAAAGAAGCACACAACAAAGGCGCGCCTTGAGCTAAGGACGCGCCTTTTGGTTTTGGTCTTTGATCTAAGCTCGTGCAGCCGTGCTTAATACGGACGCTCGACGATGATGCTGCGCAGCGTTTGGATGAGCTTCTCGTTCTCTTCATGCGAGCGAATGCACACCAAGAAGTAACGGTTCGCCTCGATACCTGGAATGCCCGTAAGGTCGCGTAGACCGAAGCCCGCCGTTTGCAAACGCACGACCAGATCGGTTGCATCAGCGATGCCGAAATCGCGCGCCGCACGCTCTTCGAGCGCGCACATGACGAAGTTAGCCTCTGAAGGGAACACGCGAATGCCTGGGATGAGGCTGAGCATGCATTGCACCCAGGGAATCTCCTTGTCGATGAGCGTGTTGGTGCGCTCCTGGTAATCTCCAAGATACGGAAGCTGTTGCGCCACGATCTCGTGGAACATGCCGATAGAGGTGCCATCGGTGAATTGGCGGATGAGCTTGATGGTGTCAGGGTGTCCGATCGCATAGCTGAGCGGAATGCCTGGCATGCCGAGCTCTTCGGAAAGGTTGCGGATGACGATGAGGTTCTCTTGCTTATAAGCACGCGTGACGAACGAATCGCCGCCCATAGTGAGCGTGACGCTGCTCTCGTCCACGATGACCCAGTTGCAATGATCGATATAGCGATCGAGCGTGCGCTCTGAGAGCAAACGCGCGCACGGAAAACTGGGATTGCCCAGCACCGCAGCCTCGAACCGCACGCCATTCTGCACAGCAACCTGAGGCTCGACCGCAGAAAGAGAGTACGCATTCATGAGCTTGACCGGATTGTGACCAACATTGGCAACAGCAAGATAGTATTCAGTAGGCGCAGGCGTAGGTATACCCACGTTGCACGGACGATATGCTTGTGCGATGTCGGCGATGAGCGCCGAAGGGCTCGTGCCTACCAGGAAGCATTCGGGCGAGATCTCGTAGTAGCGCGCCAGATTGTTGCTCAGATGCACGCCTGCTTTATCAGGCCTGAACGTCATCGCGCCTTCAGCGATCGCAGAGGCGATGGCGTCTTTGATGCGTTCTGGAGCACCGAGCGGATTAGCGGTACAGGCGAAATCGTGCCAGTCGATCTCTGCACGGATGTCATACGGGAGAGTGGTGTCCTTGTTCGAGGCACGATCCTGCCCCCCGATAACATCTGTCAAAACGTTGAAACTTGGCATACACCAATGCTTTCTTGAATCCTATAAATACCGCGAAGCAATACCCTAACACATAAACACAACCTTGCGTGCATGTTAGACTGACTTTGTGGCAAATAACCTATCGACAGATTCTACCGATTTGGAGGAATGGCACGGACCTGCGATCTTGCTCGTGGACCTCGATGCGTTCTTCGCTTCCGTTGAACAGCACGATCACCCCGAGTGGCGCGGCAAGCCCGTCATCGTAGGGGGCGACCCCACCAAACGCGGCGTGGTCTCGACCGCCTCCTACGAAGCGCGCAAATACGGCGTGCATTCTGCCATGCCCTCGAGCACCGCGGCGCGTCTGTGCCCCAACGCCATTTGGACCGCAGGCAGCCATGCCCGCTATGCAGAAGTATCGCAGCAGGTCATGGATATATTGCAAAGCTATTCTCCCCACTTGCAGCAAGTGAGCATCGATGAAGCGTTCCTTGATGTGAGCCCTACACGCGTGAACAGGACCCACCCCGTGAAGATCGCTCGTGAGATCCAGCAACGTGTCGATGAGCTGGGCATCACCTGTTCGATCGGTGTTGGCACCTCCAAAGCAGTGAGCAAGATCGCCTCCGACCTTGATAAACCTCATGGCATAACGGTCGTCTATCCAGGCACTGAACGAGCTTTTCTCGCGCCGCTTCCCGTTAGCTCGATGAGCGGTATCGGCCCTGTGGCGCAAAAGCAACTGAAGACCTATCGCATCCACACGCTTGGGGAGCTCGCAGAAGCCGATACGGGCATCCTGAAGAAGGTGTTCGGCAAGAACGCCCAGAAGATCCGCGACCGCGCGCTCGGTATCGATACGCCGGTCCTGGAAGAGCGCGAGCCAGCCAAATCGGTCTCGAACGAAATCAGCGTAGCAGTGAGCTTGGATGATCGCCACGATATCGAATCGCTCATCGCTTCAGCTGCACACAAGGTAGGAAGGCGCCTGCGCAAGAAAGGCCTTGAGGGCACCACGCTCCATCTAAAAGTACGCTACGAGAACCTGAAGATCCATACCTGCCAGCGAAAGATCGCCAACCTTGGAACCAATGAGCTTACCTGGCTTCCCCAGCTCTATGACATGCTCGATGAAGTATGGAGCCCAGGAATACTATTACGCCTGGTAGGAGTAGGTGTGAGCGGGTTCGATGGATCGGCAGTGCAAGAGCGCCTCTTCGACGACGACCTCAACGAGAAGCATGCCACTTCCCCGCTTCTTGCTCATGCGGAAGAGAAGGCAGCGTTGCTCGATGCAAAAGACTTGATCGCAGATAAGTTCGGTGACCATTCACTGCGCTTCGGACATGAGATCGCTTCGCGCGAGCGAACGACACGCAGCTCATCGAACAACCCTACTGAATATCTCGATCGACAGCTGAACGCGACCTTCGCGCTGCTTGATCGTTAGTCACGCTCGACCCCTCGTACCATTGGATCGTTAGTCGTGAATGGTCCTTCATGCCGCTCGATCACTAATTGAACTTGAACATGCGCTGAGCGATGCGATACCCGTGAAGGGCGACCTGCCTTCCCAAGACCGTCGGTAGATTGGTCGAAAGATTCAAGAAGGTCTTGCGCAACTGGCGATAGGAACGCGGGTTCGCTTCACGCAAATAGACCCAAAGCCCTTTGCGCTTCTCTTCATTCTCGGGTGTATCCTCCATACGCAAGAACACTGAACAGATACAAAGCATCATCGAAAGATAGTTGTAGAGGTAATGCTGGAGCTTCTTGTTTTCGATCGCATCCAGATCGACCGCATCGATCATCTCTTTCGTGATGCGAAGTTGCTGATCGATACGAGAGAGCATGACCTTTTCGTTAACCGACTGATCTTCGCGCCCGATGAAATAGCGATAGGTATCCACGTCAAAGTAAACCATGCTCTTCACATGCGCGAGCGGCACGTACACGAAGATGTTGTCAACATAGAAGCAGTGGTGCGGAAGCTTAAGACCGATCTCTTTCAGAAGCGCCGTACGGTAGATGACCGAATGCATCAAGAGATACTGCGAAAGGTGGAAATGCCCAATATCGTCCCAGCCGAAGATCTTGTTCTCAGGAAAGACGTTGCGATATCCCATCGAAATACTCTTGCCTTCATAGACCTTCTCGTAGACATAATTCGAGATCACCAGATCGGTCGGCTCGGCAAGATCTACCTGCGAACGAATGAAGGCCATGATGGTCTCCATGGCTTCTTCGTCCAGCCAATCGTCGGAATCGACAACCTTAAAGTAGAGGCCCTCAGCTGCAGCAAGACCGGCATTCACCGCGCCGCCATGCCCAGCGTTTTCCTGATGGATCGCACGGATCACATTCGGGTGTTCGGCCACAAGGCGATCGCAGATCTCCGCAGTGTTGTCCTTCGTGGAACCATCGTCAACGAGGATGATCTCGATATCGTCGCCCAGGGGCAACAGCGAGTACACGCATTTTTCCATATAGTCTGCCGAGTTGAAGCACGGCACGGCAAAGGAGATTATCTTCATCTATGAACAACCTTCTGAATGATCATGGTGATTGCTGCTACTTTAATACGGTTAATTCAACCGAGTGACCATTATCACTCGATTTTGCGGGTATTCGGTTGCTATTATGAACCCAATAGAAAAACTCTTGAAAGGATCATGCATGGCCTCGTTCATTGACACTCTGATCGACCGCGCCAAAGCGGACAAGAAGACCATCGTTTTGCCCGAAGGAAACGATGAGCGCATCCTCGAAGCAGCGCAAGAAGCGCTCTCGCAGGGAATCGCGAACATCATCATCTTGGGCGATGCTGATGAGATCGCCGCAAAAGGCTACGACCTTGAAGGCGCTACGATCATCGATCCTGCAACTTCCGATAAGCAAGAAGAATTCGCTGAACTCCTCTACGAGCTGCGCAAAGCTAAGGGCATGACCCCTGAAGAGGCAAAAGAGCTGGTAAAGGACCCGATTCACTTCGCCGTGCTCATGGTGAAGAGCGGTCTGTGCGATGGTCTGGTAGGCGGTGCATGCCACGCTACCATCAAGATCCTCTCCCCGTCCTTGAAGATCATCAAGACGGCACCCGGCGAGCCTATGGTAAGCTCCTTCTTCATCATGGATGTTCCGAGCAGCGAATTCGGTGAGAACGGACTCTTCCTGTTCGCTGACTGCGCGCTCGAGATCCAGCCTACCAGCGAAAAGCTCGCTCACATTGCGAACCAGACCGACAAATCCTTCAAGCGCCTGATTGGCAATGATCCGCGTATCGCGCTGCTCTCGCATTCCTCGCATGGTAGCGCCGTGAACGATGATTCCACCAAGGTCGTGAAGGCGGTCGAGTACATCCGCGAGAACTATCCCGACATCGTTGCCGATGGCGAACTTCAGCTCGATGCGGCTATCGTTCCTGAACTGGGCGCTTCCAAAGCACCGAATTCCCCAGTTGCAGGCAAAGCGAACGTGCTTATCTTCCCCGATCTGGATGCAGCGAACATCGGCTATAAGCTGGTCCAGCGCTTGGGTGGCGCAAAGGCTTACGGCCCCGTGCTGCAAGGCCTTGCTGCTCCCGTGAACGACCTTTCCCGCGGTTGTACTGCTGAGGACGTGGTAGGCGTTATCGCCATCACCTGCGTCCAGGCACAGACGATGTAGTTCGTCCTCGCATAACAGTTTGCAAACAGAAGACCAGCTAGTCATAACGACTGGCTGGTCTTCTCATTAGATGACAAAGGCTGTGATGACGAACGACCGAGTAGTTTGTCATCTAGCGGCCGAGGGTGTCGATGAACCAATCGAGAAGCACATCACGCGGATCCGAACCGCTCTTCATAGCAAGTTCGGCATCTTGCGCAGTACTGAGCGCATGGATAAGCTGCGGCATGGTGTAGTTGCGCGCTTGCTTCTCGAGCGTTTTCACGCGCCAAGGCTGAATACCCAGAACAGAAGCGATGTTCCCGGCCCCTCGTGCATTCAGCGCTCGCACGCTGATAAGATCGCGCACGCGTGAAACGCAGAGCGAAATGAGCTGATAAGGCGACATCTTCTCCATGCGATTGTAGAGATAGATGCAACGCGAAAGATTCTTCATTCCGAACGCATCGAGGAATTCCCACGGTTTGATCTCTGCCGTGCGCGCTACGAGCGCGATGACCTCGTTCTGATTGACCGGATCATCACCACGATGTGCAAGAGCAAGCTTACGGATCTCGCTATCGAGCGTGACCGTATTCGTGCCTGCTAGATCGATAAGCGATGCTGCTGCACCTTCCGTGAAGGTAACTCCATGCGTAAGCGCCATCGAACGCACTGCCGCGTTGAGGTCCTTCGCCTGAAACGGTGCGCAATCAATAACGGCATCTTTCCCGAACCCGCTCACTGCCTTATACAGACGCGTATTCTTCGGCAGCTTCTGCGCGATGAGCGCCAAAACAGTGGTCTGAGATGGCGAAGCAAGATAGGAGATGAGCGCTTCTGCATCAGCTTTGCGTAGCTTATCGACATTGTTCACTTGAACAAGACGTACTTCGCTCGCGAACGGAAGCGTATTCGCCGCCGCAACGATCTCTTCCCCTGTTGCCTTCTCACCTGCGAACACATCGGAGTTGAACGCAAGATCGCCGTAGGTTGAGATACGCTTACGCAAGCGCTTAACGACCGTTTCGCGCTTAAGTTCGTCTTCGCCACTGATGAGATAGACCGGGAGCAAGGGATTGTTCTTCTTCGATGCCATGCTGCTATTGTAACGAAAGATGACGAACTTCCCGGTATTTGTCATCTTTTGTTTTGAGAGTCTACCGTGATAGTGTCGGGCGAAAAGGTGCACACGACATCGCCATCTTGATCGGTTCGATAGACCTCTGAGCCTACCGATTCCAAAGCGCTCAGAGCATCATCAGTCGGATGCCCGTAGGAGTTCTTCCCTACCCCGATCAAAGAGACTTTAGGGCTCAGCACGCGCGCAAGCTCGGGAGTGATCGCCTTACGCGATCCATGGTGCCCGACCTTATAGAGATCGACCGATTCAAGCAGATGCTCTTCGTTGAGCTCTTCCAACACCTCAGCTTCCGCATCCCCACAGAAGAACCCCCTCCAATCAATCGCCCCATCACCATCGCAGTCGATATGCACGTTGAAGCAGATGCTGTCTTCGTTGCCTCCTTCATGCTCAACCTGCACAGGAGCAATGATATGAAAGGTGAACATCCCCAACTGTACCGTGTCTCCCCTGTTCAGTTCCACAACCTTCTGCTCGCCGACCATGTTTCTCACCAACGAAACGAAGTCTTTCGCCCCGGCATCGCCTATTTCATCAAGCCCTTCAGCGATGAACACCTGATCGACCTCCACCACCCCGCCAAGCGCTTGCAAATTTCCGCAATGGTCATCATCCGGATGCGTGATGAGCACGACATCGATCTTCGAGATGTTGTTGCGCGCGAGCGCAGCATAGAGCATCTCAGCTTCGTTGCCGGTATCCACCAGGAGCGTCTTTCCCCCGCTCATAAAAGCAAAGCTATCTCCCTGGCCAACATTGAGCATGACGATACGATCGCCGCGGGCACCTGCATTCAGGAATAGGCAGCACGCGATCACAAGCGCGCTCAGCACCACCGAACAAGCAGCCACGGCCCGTTTATGCCGGGCGGGCCTTGGCCACCACACCCACAAGAGCGCTGCGAGACCAAGCGCGAGGGGAAAGGCAAAGCTCATCGTAGTCGAGATAGGAATCGATGCGAACGGAATCGCTTCGAATGCTGAGAAGAACGCAATGAGCCCGCTCGTAGCTACCGAGAGCAACCCAAGAAGACCAGGCATGAATGGCGCGACGAACATCACAGCGAATCCCATCATGAGCAAAAGCGACAGATAGGGCGTTGCAACGATGTTGGCTAAAGGCGAAAGCAGAGGCGCGAGCGAAAACTGTGCGGCACTGATCGGAAGCGAGAACACCAGCGCAGCGAAGGTCATGGAGATCGATTCGCGCGCGAATTGCAGAACGTGCGGAAATAGATCTAGAAACCATTCATTGAGCAAAGGCATGAACACCACGATGCCAAGCGTAGCAGCAACGGACAGCTGAAAGGAAAGCTGATAGACCACGCTCGGATCGAACGCCACCATTGCCATGACCGTAATGCCAAGCGCAGAGATCGATGAGGATCGCCGCTTTGCTAGAAGCGCGAACAGGGTAACGCCGCTCATGATGGCTGCACGGATACAGGAAACCGGGAATCCCACAAGCACCACATAGCTCATCAGAAAGAGCGTTTGCAGCGCAACAGAGAGCTTACGGGGCACGCGCAGCTTCTTCAAGAGAAGCGTTACGAAACCGGTCACGATCACAAGATGCGCTCCCGATACCGCCACAAGGTGCGCAAGTCCTGCTACCTTGATGCTGTGGTAGAAGCTCGCATCGAACAGCCTCGTGCGCTCCCCTAGAAGGATCGCACGCAAGAGCGTCTGCTCATCGCTTCCTGTACCGATAACTACAAGCAGTTGCTTACGAAGTTGATACAGGGGCGAGAGCAGCGTCTGATTCTCAGATGCTTGAAAGCCGCTCACGCTTCCCGAGAATGCGATGTTCTTTTGATCGTAGTAGGCAAGGTATTCTTCCTTAGGAGCACTGAGCACGCAATCAGCTTCAAGAACATCTCCGCTATAGAGCTCAACCTTTTCGTTGGTGAACAGCATCACCCGTTTGCCCGCCTGCGGCCCCGAAGAGATGGTCGCGATCAATTGCGAACCGAACGTTGACTCTTTTGCATCTTCAAAGAGCTCGAACACATAGTGTTCGCTCCCTTTGCTCACTCCTTCGCGCGCATGATCGAGCGTAAGCAGTTGAACCATCCCCAAAAGAGCGCCGATGAGCACGAATGCGAGCGCCCAATGAACGAGATTCTTCCGCTTAAGAAAAAGCGCCGCAAGCACCCCAGCTACAAGTACAGCCCCTCCCACAGCCAGAAAGAGCAAATGCTCAGAAGGAATAAGAGCGTAGAGCCATTCTCCCGCGAACACACCCACCACAGATGCAGCAGCGAGCACGCAGGGAGCAGGGATAGAAGGGCGCATCGATTGGAGCGGACGCCTTCGTTCGCGGGTTCCACGCATGTGCTATACCGTGATCGAATCTTTTATAGCTTCGTACTTCTTGTCTCCGATCCCCGAAACGCGCGTAATATCCTTCGTGGTCTTGAACGGGCCGTTCTTTTCCCGATCAGCAATGATCTTCTTCGCCGTAGCCTCCCCGATTCCCGACAGGCTGCTCAACCCTGCAATATCCGCCGTGTTGATATTCACGAGCCCACCAGAAGCACCAGAAGCGCCTGAAGCAGAAGTGCCGCTACTTGCCGTTCCCGCGCTTCCCGCGCTTCCAGCTCCTGAAGCCCCAGCGGCGCTCGCGTTCTTTGAAGCGACCACGATCTGCTCACCATCGACGATCTCACGCGCAAGGTTCACGCTTCCTTGGTTCGCGTCGTTTGTAAAGCCTCCCGCTGCATCGAGAGCAGCTTGAACGCGCGATCCTGCATCAACTTCATAGAGACCAGGATTTGCTACTTCTCCCACCACATGAACTGATAACCGCACAGGTTGGGCTGTGCTGGCCGTGCCCTCTTGGGCAGCTTCAGCCTGCGTAACAGTCAAGCTCTCTTCGCCTTCCTCTTGCCAAGAGCTCTGGGCCGATCCGTCGATGAGGTGCGTATCGCCAGAAGAGAGCTGCCAGAGCCCTTGGAAAAGGATGAAAAGGATGATTGCACCCAAAAGGACGAGTCCAATGCGCAGCGAGGTGGGCATATCTCGCAGATGAAGTTTTGTTTTGAGACTATCTACATCATCGACAAAGGACACGGTACAACCTCCTTACCCTCTAAGATAAGGAAGCGACCTTACGTTTATTTGAACTTTATTTGAACTCTTTAAACGCGAAAACTCACGTTTTTCTGAACTGCTTACGCTTCTTCAGTTTGCTTAGGCCTGCGATACGAAGGGCAACGATAATCGTGTATCTCCAGCCCCGCGAGCGCCTCTTCGATCCACTCACTAAGCGGCAGCTCTTCTTCAGCCTTGAGCACCACGGGGAGCTTAGCATGCGTTTCGGGATTGCGCGGCATATAGAGCGTGCAGCAATCGGGCGCGTCTTGGGATGATATCTCGAACGTGCCGATGCGCTCCGCCTCCGAGATGATCTCCA
>ENA-OPBL01002924-OPBL01002924.1-human-gut-metagenome-genome-assembly--contig:-NODE-2924-length-11510-cov-18.520646_pt1 | contig 11510 bp, 10 predicted proteins | sample MGYA00241073_ERZ501461 | MGnify/ENA primary metagenome ERZ501461 (study PRJEB25962, sample SAMEA2042630) | human gut metagenome | biome: human gut; feature: human-associated habitat; material: faeces... | reverse complement strand
TTCCGGCATTGAAAAAACAAATTGTAAAAATACAGCAGATTGATAATGTGCCAGTCGTATTTGAACTTACAACGGTATCAAATTATCGAAGAAAAAGTCTTATAGAAAATAATATACCGTTTATTACTGATAAGCAGATCTTTCTTCCATTCATTGGAACAATGCTTACAGATGAGAAAGAACCGCCAAAGCTGACAGGTAAGTTTGTTTACTCAACGCAGCAGTTGCTTTTGTTTTATCTGTATAGTAAGAAAAAACGCTTGTATATTTCAGAAGCCAGAAAAGTGCTTCCATTTACAGCAATGACCTTGACTAGAGCAGTAAAGCAGTTGGAAGCGACGGATTTGTTTCTTGTAGCAAAAGACGGTGTCAACAAGTTTATTGAGTCAAAATATAAGCGAGATGAATTATTTGAAAAAGCAAAAGTATATTTGACGACGCCTGTCCGCAAAGCAGGATATATAGATAAGGCGCAAGTTACAGAAAACATGGTCTTTGCAGGGGAAACGGCACTTTCTGAAAAAACAATGCTAAATCCCAGCCGAGTTTTTACCTATGCAATTAGTGAGAAAGATTATGATAAAACTTTGCTGACAGATGAACTGATAGACCCGGATAAACAGGTCAGACTTGAATTATGGGCATACAACCCGAAACAATTTTCGGAGGATAACAGTGCTGACGATATTTCCATTGTTTTATCTTTTGGAGATACAAATGATGAGAGAATTGAAGAAGCAGTAGATGAATTGCAGGAAAGAAGGTTGCAGGAGTAATGGTCAACGGATTTACAAAATTTAAGGAAAGATTTCAGGGATTTGAAAATCAATATGTCATCATCGGTGGGACAGCTTGCGATTTGATTATGGAAAACGAAGAATTACCGTTTCGGGCTACAAAAGATGTAGATATTGTACTGATTGTTGAATCCATAACAGCGGAGTTTGGCAGGCAGTTTTGGGAGTATGTCAAAGAAGCAGGATATGAGCATTTGAATAAAAGTACCGGAAATGCACAGTTTTATCGTTTCACATCTCCGAAAAGCAAAGAATATCCATATATGATAGAAATATTTTCCAAAAATCCAGATTTTATTATATTGGAAGATGATGCAGTTCTCACACCGCTTCCGATAGACGATGAAATCTCCAGCTTGTCGGCAATCCTTCTAAATGAAGCGTATTATGAATTGCTAAAAACTGGACAAATGATGGTTGAAGGCATTCCGGTATTAAGTCCGACTTGCCTGATACCATTTAAGGCGAAAGCGTGGCTGGATTTAAAAGAACGCAAGTTGAATGGAGAGCAGGTTGACAGCAAAAATATAAAGAAACATAAAAACGATGTGTTCCGATTAGCACAGTTAATCACAGTCAATACAAGGCAAGTTCTCAGTTCGGAAATAGCAGAGGATATGAAAAAGTTCTTATCTGAAATAGCTGATGAAACAGTGGATTTAAAATCATTAGGCATTAGAGGGACGGATAAACAAAAAATTATAGATATGTTGTACCTGTGCTACAATTTGAACGATAATACATAATTTTTCTCTAAAGTCAAAAAAATTGCATATCAGAGACTGTGATTTCAGGATGTAAAGAATACATTTTGAAATCACAGCCTTTTTCTTTACAGAAAAATAGTTTTGTAATCGTATGCGCCAAATAGCAGAAAGCTAAGACGGAATCAACACACATGCACAATATCCCGGAGCTGGTTGAAAACAGTAGATGGTCAGAGTCTTGTCGATTTCCGGACTATAATCATGCAGGATATGTTTATTGCCGTTTAACGCTACATCCGCATAAGTAACAAGCCATTTTTTATCCCCGTTTTCAAAGACTTCATAAAATGAACGATTCAACATTTCTGAAACGGGAACGCCCTCAACAACAGCCATTTCATCATTGCAGTAACGAAATACAAAGTCTACACCATGTCCATTCGCATCAAATACAAGCTCAATAATACAAAAAGCAAGTGGCATATCATTGAGAAAGCTACAGTTATCAAATAATTGAAGAGAGCTGTCTTCTGAAACATCCGAAAGGTCCTGCGTATTTAAACCAAGTTCCTTACGGATTTGTTTGTGCTGACTCAGATTACGTTTTCTTCCTTGAAAGACAGCACCATCAGTCATTGTATAAAGTCCTTCGTCAGATATATGAACAATTTGATTTTTTCGAAGAACAACGCCTTTTGAGATGTTTAGAAAATCTTCTTCCGGTAAGTAGAGCATAAGTTCTTTTATCGGGATTGTAGTCGTAATGCTTTCTCCCGAGGAAAGCGTAATGATTGTGTGAGGATTCTGTCTGGTAAGGTAAAAAATATCTGAACTTTTGATATTCTTTCGTTCGAAATATAGTGGAACATTATAACGCATATGAGACCTTCCTTTATTGTGATAATTTTATATTACTATAGTTGTTTTGAAAATACAATAGAAATAATTAAAATGCAATAATTAATGAAAATAAAATGCACTTTAATTGAATCATACAACGATTTATCTAAGAAACATCAAATAAAAGCGCGGATTTGAGCAAAAAAGATTGCTGATTAAACGTGCGAGTGGTATTATAAAAAGGTATAAATAATGATACAAAACGAATTATCAGGCAGAGAAATGAAGTTAAGATCGTTGATCAACATCTTAAAGAGTATGATGCAGAAATAGAGAATACACTTCAGAAAATACAGTACACAGAAGCGAAAAATGAGCTGAATCAGCAATGGTCTAAAGATATAGATGTATATGAAACTGCCGGAAATGTAGGAAATACATTGAGCGCCTATGAAGATTATATGAAAGCCGCGCAACTGTATATGGATGGTAAGACGGATATAAATGCTGTCGAAAAGAGTAAGCAAAAGCTTTATGACAATTTTATTGAGGTTTATAAAGCGGCTGGAAATAGCTTTGAAAATCCAACCGATGAGAAAAAAAAGGACGCTATATTTTGTAATGACACGATAGATGGTGTATTCAAAAGATCGATTTGGAGTATGATCAATGCGTTGAATAAGCCAAGTGATGAGAAAAATTATGCGGATGCTGCGGCACAATTTGCATATAGGGCTTATGGATTTTCTGGTGATCAATATAATTACATAGTTTCAAGTATTGATAAACAATTTATGGAAATCATTAAGATGGAGATGATGTATCAGGAATTTATTGCACAGCGCGGTGATTATTTTGAAGAAAAATATCCCGATGATGAAAGTAAATGGGAGAGCTATGCTGCATGGGCGACAAGCTATACGATTTTCCATGTGGTTGATACAACAGGACAGTATCCGGGAAGCAGTCTTGAAAGTTCTACTTTAAGTGCAGAAAAAATTCAACCGGATAAATCAGCGGGGGCATATTCGGCATATACCGTTATATTAAAGAACCGCCCACAAGAAGATGGTTATTATAAGACGAAAGTTGATGTTGCTACGAATGGAGTCGGAGATACAGAGTTAGAAATGGTTCAGGAAGATGGGACAACATGTCAGGAAAATATTGTTCCTTCAGGAAAAGAGGTAACACTTCGGTTTAAGGCGGAAGGTACAACTGTTCTGGAATCCATTACATTACAGAGACATAACAATACAGAAAATCCATCAGAAGTAACTTCGGAAGAAACGTTGTTGACAAAAGACCAGATCGCGACATTGAGTCCGGATGAAGAAGGATATTATACATATACATACAGTGCACCATATTCAAATGCAACATTTGTTTTAAACGGAGCAGTAGGACATAAGGTATATGTGAAAGGTACGAATCAGTCATTTGAAGATGCAATTCAATTGGATTCCTATGTAGATTACTTTGAAGAAGGAGAAAATGTTGAATTTTATGTATCAGATAATGTAAAGAGTGTCGGATATTATGAGGGAAATACTTATAAAGAGCTTGCATTAACAGAAAATTATGAGGGTGACAGAAAAGGAAGTTTCGTAATGCCGGCGAAGGATATTACATTATATTATAATGCAGTCTGCAAGGAACATTCCTATGACAATGGATTCTGTACGAAATGTGGTGGATATCAGCCGGCAGACTATAATGAATCTACAGGCAGTTATGAGATTGGGAATGGTGGACAGATGTTTTGGTTTGCCGCTCTTGTAAATGGGGACGGTGAACATACACAGATTCAGGAAGCAAAGCCAGATGCACATGGAGTGCTGGTGTCTGACATTTCACTTAAGAATCCGGCGGATGAAAACTATGAATGGAAACCAATCGGAGAATTCAAAGGAATTTTCGACGGACAGAATCATACGATTTCTGATTTCAGTATGACGAAAGTAAATGATCAGTCAATAGGCTTTTTCCAGAACCTTATGAGTGACCCGAACGAGACAGACGAGGCAAAGAAAGCGACGCTTAAGAACTTTACACTGAATGGAACAATCGTTACAACAGCAGAGGCGGCAAGTGCAGTAGGTGGTGTTGTAGGAACAACTTCCGACAGTGTGATCAGGCGGGTGAATTCAAATGTAAATATTGGAAGTGGATTGATATACTATATCGGCGGAATTGTCGGAGAGATCAATGCAGCAACTTCTATAGAGGAGAGTACATATTCAGGTAAGATCGTACTGGATTATAGTTTCTACGGAGTCGGTGGAATTGTAGGTTTTGTAACTGATGATGATACATATGCAGGCGGCACAAAAATCAAGGATTGTGCAAATTACGGATTGATCACATATTATAAAGTGGAAAATCACGGAGGACGTGGTTACAGCGGTGGAATCACCGGACAGGTTGCATTGGGTGAAGAGGATTTCATTCTTTCTGATTGTTACAATTATGGCAGTGTGCTTGCTGAAGAGTGGAAGGAGATCTATGGTGCAATTTCCGGATACTGTGCGGCGAAGAAAGATGGAATCAAGAATAATTATTATCTCGATACACTTCCGGTAAAAGGTTTCCTGGGAGAAGCTGAGATTGCGAATGATGAAGAACTGGCAAAGGCAAAGACAGCAGAACAGTTCAAGAGTGGTGAAGAGGCATATCTTTTAAATAACGAGGTGACAGACGGCTCTCAAGTATGGTATCAGAATATTGATAACGGAGAAACTCCGGATGCTTATCCGGTTCTGGATGATACACATGGCACAGTCTATCGTTGGGAAGATGGAACCTATTCGAATTATGAGAAAGAACCTGTAGAAGAAACTTACGAGATTCGTACATTTGAAGAATTTAAGAAAATTCCGGAAATTGTTAAGAAGAACAATCGTGCAAACTTCAAGCTGATGAACACAATTTTCGGAAACGGTAAAACAATGACAGAATCAATCGGTTCAGCAGACAATCCGTATAATGGTACATTTGACGGACAAGGATATTATGTCTACCGATTCGATATCAAATCATCAGATGGAAATGCAGCACTTTTTGATACGATCGGTGCACGGGGAAGTGTAAAGAATTTCGCAGCTTTTTATCAAAATATTGAAGGAGAGAAAGCAGCAGGTCTAGCGATTGTCAATTATGGATTGATTGATGAGTGTATCAGTGGATCAAATCTCAGCGGTCCATTTACTGATCAACTCACGCATGAGCCTAAAAATTTGACGGAGACAACGACATTTGTTAAGGGCACATCAATGGCAGGAGGCGTTGTAGTTGAGAATAAAGGTGTGATTCGAAATACTGTGAACTATGCAAAGGCAACAGCAAGTGCATCAGATGGAATTGTTGGAAAGCTGGATAAAAATGGTTCCATTCAAATTGCATATAGTGCACAAACTGCGATAGAAGGTGGGACAACCGGAGCAGTATTTGGCACAAAAGAAGAAACAGCAGGAGCTGTGAATAACACATATTACCAGGATACCTTATCAGGAAACGAAGAACAGGGAACAGCGAAAACAGCGGCTGAGATGAAGAGCAATGCTTTTAAAGAGGAATTAAATACTCTGGTAGCAGGCAATGAAGAATTGTGTAGTTGGACATGGAATTCAACAAAGAATCAGGGGTATCCAAGAATCTTATCTTCGCTTATTACGGAAGTTGAATTAGTGAACGCATCAAAAGGAGTTACCGTAAAAGGTATGATGCATAAAGATACGAAACTTCAGTTAAACGAGCTAGAGAAAAAGAATGACATTTATCAGGCATTTAAGAAATATGCGGAAAAGGCAGATAAGCAGGTTCTTTATTCAGCAGAACCGACGTTGGTATATGGAGATGAACAGCCAGCACCATACGAAGGAAATCTGAATGTAAAACTGGATTTGTCAAAGTATCGAGGAAAAGGATATAAGGTTCTTGTTTATCGAAATAATCAGATCGAAGAGCTTGAAATTGATAAACAGATGATCGCCTCAAAAGATGTAGAAGAGATGGTTCCGTTTGCTGTACTGGCTGAAAAGAGTGAGATCTCCAAAGCAGTTGATCATATTAAGGATACAGTAAAAACAGGAGATAACAGCAGTGTGATTCTTTTGTTTGGTATTGTTGTTGTGGCAGGTATTGTAGCAGGTGGAGTTATTTACTGGAGAAAAAAGAAAGTAAAAAAATAAGATGAAAAAAAAGACAAAGATTATAATCGGAATTCTGATTGCGGCTGTGATAGCAGCCGCAGGAATTACCTGGTATGTTATGAATCAAAAGAATCAGAAAACCGGAAGTTCGTCTGCAGAAGTAGTAGCCTGGGATGTGGATATCGAGGAGGAAGAACCTTCCGAGGAAAAAGGAATCCTGATTCCGGGATATACAAGTATGGTAATGAAGGCAAATACAAAGGAGCAGACAGTAAGCATTGGTAATCCGGCAGATAATGATTGCATTTTTGTAATTGTATTGAAACTGGAAGACGGAACAAAACTGTTCGAATCACAAGAACTGAAACCGGGAGAAGGTCTGGAGAATATTACGCTTGACCAGGAACTGGAAGCCGGAGAGTATCAGGCAGTTATAGAATATAAGTGTTATTCATTAGAAGATAAAAGTCCGTTAAACGGCGGAAGCGCAGAGTTTAAATTATATGTAAAAGAATAAACGTGGAGGTAGAATGATGAAAAAGAAATTAGTAGCAGGATTTATGGCAGCAACGATGATGGTATCTGTTATGTCAACAGGTGTTTTTGCAAAAGATCTTGACCCGTCTAATGAGGATAAAAAAATGGGAGATACGCAAGTGACTGCAACAGTAGAGGAAAATGAAAATAAAGCAAGTTATGTTATACAAATTCCGGATACGGTTGATTTTGGAAAAATACAGCAGCCTGAGACAGAAGGAAATGTATATTCAACCCATGATATCACAGTATCTTGTATCCAAGCAGATAATCTGGCGGCAGGAAATGCAATCGCTGTTTTAGTAAAAGATGCGTCAGCAGCTGAAAGTTCTGATCCGTTTCGCCTGACACATAGTACAAATTCAGATTGTGTTCTGAATTATGAGATTATGAATAAAGATGAGAGTATTCAAAATGGGACATGGTATGCAAATGGATTTTTATTTAATCTATTTACGGGAGCAGGTCAAGAAGCAACGGATCAATTAAGACTGAACCGTAACCAGTTATATAATAAAAATCTTTCTGTCTGGGGTGGACAGTACACCGGTACACTTAATTTCTATACAAAGATTGTAGATGTACATGCAAATTAAAAAAGAGTGGAATAATACAAGAAAAAGCTTGCTTAGACTCTTTTTTATGTCGCTCGTTCTTGTATGTATTTGTACTTTATCAGTTTCAAAGAAATCTCTGGCTCAGGAGACAACAGATTCTGCAACTTATGCGGGAAGTACCAGCGTAAAAGCATATGTGACAGGAAGTTCTGAGAATGAGCAGGAGAACCATCCTGAAGATGAGGAACATTTACAAGACGAAAGCACAACAAATGCGAAAACAGGAGATGAGAGCAAAGCAACAATTTGGATTGCGATATGGATCTTCTCAATGCTTGTATTTGGTTGTGGAATAAAATATAAAAAGGTAACAAGTAAATAAAAATTGTGTTATCATAGAAAAAAAGAAATGTAAAAATGAAAGGGGCAGCAAAAATGAAGGAGAATAAAACAATTAAAATTATCACAATGATCACGGGAATTCTGACAGTGTTGTTAGGTTTTTATGCAGTAGTTCGACCTATGAGGACTTTTTTAGCAATCGGATGGATTCTTGGAATGCTTCTCTTCGTGAATGGTATTGAACTTGTGATACTTTCATTGTCAAAAGAGAAGAAAGATATCGGAGGATGTATTCTTGGAGTCCTGGAAGGACTTGGCGGTATCATTTTATTGTTTAGTGGCGTACAGAGATTCCTGACAGACATCATGGCAACTTATCTGGTTGGAGCCAGCGTCCTGATTTATGGTATCTTCCAGATTGTAGCCGGAGTGAAGAAGTTTAAAGATTCTAAGGGAAAAGCAATTTTAGCAATTGTTTGTGGTGTGTTATCCATTATTGTAAGTATTATAGCCTTTACTCATCCGGTATTGACTATGTTCTCAGTTGGATATATGATCGCATTTGCTGTTTTAATGCAGGGAATCAATATGATCGTACTTGCTGTGAATTTTGGAAAAGAGGGTGAGTAAATCAAAGAAAAATAGTAAATGACTAAGAGAAGAGAACTCCAGTAAAATGAGAGTTCTCTTCTTTTTTGTTATGGAAACAGAAATACAAATCACAGGACAACAGGTAAAACTGAGTTAATCTGTATGAAAAATATGCTTGACGCAATATATTGTCTGAATTTATAATAAAAAAGTATAAATCATAAGAAAATATGGTTGAGAGGAAGGAAGAAACGGCGATGAAAAAGGAATATTTGGACAAGATTGCAGAATATGGACAGTTGATTGTTGTTTCGGGACCGTCGGGTGTGGGGAATAAGACGGTTTTGAGAGAGTATTTGCAGGATCATGAACAGGCGTGTGTCAGTGTATCTGTGACAACGAGAAGACAGAGAAAGCATGAAATAGACGGAAAAGACTATTGGTTTGTGTCTGTACCGGAATTTGAGCGAATGGTTCGTATGGGTGAGATGTTGGAATATACATACGTGAATGGTAATGCTTACGGAACAACGAAGAAAAGTGTAGAGGAAGCGCGTGCAAGAGGGAAAAATGTAATTCTAGACGTGGATACAATCGGAGCAATGAAGATTCGTGCGCTTTGTCCGGATGCTACACTGGTTTACATTTTGCCGCCATCTTGGGATGAATTAAAGAGCCGGCTGTCTAGCACTGGAATTTATAACAAAGAAGAAGTGAATGCTTTAATGGAAATAGCAGAAGAAGAGATTTCATGTGCCAATAGTTATGATTATATTTTGGTCAATGATACGATTTCAAATACTTTGAGTCGTTTTGCACAGATTATTCATAGTAATCGCTATAGCCGTAACTGTATGAAAGAATTTCTTGATAGTTACATAGACGGAGAAGTGAAGCCTCATGTTCAGTCATACAAAGAGGCGTTACTGTAAATTTTTTGATTATTGGAAATATTCTTTGAAAGATGGCACATATTTTGCGAAAGAAGATTCGGATGAAAAACAGAGGAGAGTCGTTTCGTCTACCTTGCTTTTAAAGAAAACTTACAGCGTATGCTCACGGACAGTGAGTTCACTGTAAAAGAACGTATATATAGGGAAAATAAAAGCTTGACATTATAAAAAGTATTATGATAAACTGAATATCAAACTGAAAATTTGCGGTGTAGGAGATTTCTTACACCGCATCTGTGTTTTAGAAAGTAGAGGGATGAATATGCCAATAGGAGTTATTATCAATGCCCTGTCGGTTGCAGCCGGCGGTGTGATCGGGGCATTATTTGGGCACAAGCTGCCTGCAAAAATTAATTCGGAACTTACCAAGATATTTGGTGTCTGCTCAATGGGAATGGGAGTTAGTTCCATTGGACTTATGAAAAATATGCCTGCTGTTATTTTTGCAGTGATAATTGGAACTGCCTTTGGTCTGGCAGTCAATCTGGGCGGAATTATTAATGGCGGAGCGACCTGCATGGAGAAACCAGTGGGAAAATTCTTCCCAAATAAGAACAAATCCATGTCCAGAGAAGAGTATATGTCAATGCTTGTGACGATCATCGTATTGTTTTGTGCCAGTGGGACAGGGATTTATGGTTCACTGGATTCCGGAATGAGCGGTGATCATACAATTTTGATTTCGAAATCGATTCTGGATTTCTTTACTGCGATGATTTTTGGAGGAACATTAGGTATGGTGGTTGCTGCAGTTGCAATTCCGCAGTGTGTGATCTTCCTTATTATATTCGCAGCAGCAAAATTTATCTTCCCACTGACCACGCCGGATATGATTGCCGACTTCAAGGCATGTGGAGGCTTCCTGCTTCTTGCAACTGGTTTCCGGATCGCAAAGATTCACGATTTTCCAGTCGCAGACATGATCCCGGCCATGGTGCTTGTGATGCCGGTGAGCTGGTTCTGGGTAAATATGATCGTACCGATGCTGTAAAGTAGAAGAAATGTATCATTCTATATTTCAGCATGTTCCAATACATAATTCTTAAAATTCGTAACAACAGGTGCCTGATAAACATTCTTCAAAGTTGCCATGTAGAAGAGTCTCTCCCAGGACGGAGTTGAAATTTCTATGATTGAAACCGGTAAAGAGGAAAGAATCGGCATTCGCGGCACAACTGCGATGCCGAATCCGGCACTGACTAATCCGGCAACACCCTGATCTTCTTCCATCGAGTAAGCAATCTGAGGGTATCCGCCACATTTTTCAAATAACTTATCAATTACATGTCTTAAACCGCTTCGCTTAGAGAAAACGATGTGCGGATACGTAAGCGCTTCTTTTAGATCAATCGAAGTTTTCCTGTCCAAAGGATGTCCTTCCGGTACGATCAGTACAAGCTCTTGTTTTGCGACCGGAACAAACTCAACGAGCGGTTCATTGTCCATCTTGGAACAAAATGCGATGTCGTATTTTCGCTCTTTTAATCCCTGGATCATGTCGGATGTGAGTCCGGTCGAACTGTGAAAATAAAAATCGATTTTTTTGTTAGGCGTGGAATCCAAAAAACCTTTTACAAAGTTCGGAACAACTGCACTGCTGAGCGTACGGAGTTCAACAATATCGATGCGGCCTTCCCCAAATCCGGTCATCTGCAGTTTATTGATGCTTGAATCCAGCATATCCAAAGCCTGTTCCACATCGGCAAGAAAAGCCTGTCCACATTTTGTGAGGACAACGTTACGTCCATCTTTTTCAAAGAGTTTTACTCCGAGCTCACTTTCCAGAGATGAGATTGCATGACTTAAGCTTGGCTGAGTGATAGAAAGAATCTCCGCAGCCTTTGTGTAGTGTTCTAGATGAGCGAGAGTAACAAAATATCTAAGATGATAGAGATTCATAAAGTCTGGTACCTTCCTTATAAAAATTTGTATCTTCCCATTTAATCAGGTTCATTTTATATCTATTTGGTAACTGTTCAAAGCCAAGCAAAATTTCATAAAACAGATGTAAAATGCTTGCATTTTTAAGACTGTT
>ENA-OPBL01002921-OPBL01002921.1-human-gut-metagenome-genome-assembly--contig:-NODE-2921-length-11518-cov-14.412632_pt1 | contig 11518 bp, 9 predicted proteins | sample MGYA00241073_ERZ501461 | MGnify/ENA primary metagenome ERZ501461 (study PRJEB25962, sample SAMEA2042630) | human gut metagenome | biome: human gut; feature: human-associated habitat; material: faeces... | reverse complement strand
AAATTAAGAGAATAATGTTTGTACGTACTAATTCATTATGAAATTTAAGTAAAAGGGGCAATGGATCACAGTATCTATGTCCCTTTTGTTTTTTTAATAAAAGTTGTTTAAAGATTAAAAAATTGAAAAAATGCGTAACGGGAGAATGAAAAATACGATGAATAATATAGATGGCAAAATTTAAGAAAGGGGATAACAGTAAGAATAGATTCTTAGCCATAAAAATAATGAAAGGAATGGTAAAACCATGAAAAAAATCATGCTGTCTTTATTAACAATTTCCCTTATAGGAACAACAGTAATGCCTGTATATGCGGCAGATGTGTATGGGGAGGAAACAACGAATTTGTACTCTTATAATGAAGGGGCAATGTACGATGATGATCATGTGACAGAGTATTCGGCAGATGTGGAAGATGAAAAACTACAGCAGAACTTTGAAGCAGCAATAAACGATGGGATTGGTTTGAGTACAGACGATTTTTCGGAAACTTCATATTCTGCAAATGTTGATGAAACAATGCAATCGGAGAATGAGATCGAATCATTGGAAGCGGATTTTGAAGCTGCTATGCAGGATGAGAACATAAAGTTATCCGAAGATGGAATTGAAACAATGAATTTAATTTCTACGGATGATTACAGAATAGATACAGAATATGCTGTTGAAGTTAATGATTATAAATCAAAGCCGATTTTAACAAGGGCAGCTTCAACAGTAAGCAGAGTAGAGTATGGACAGCAGTGGAGAATATACAGAAAAAGCGATAATGCAACGATGGTACAGTGGGTTTTAAGAGGGTTGTTCCTATATAATGGAAAGACCAGTCAGTGTAAACAAACATCTATGAGTTGCTACAATAATGCATCTAATGCCTTTACGGTTATTTCAAAGTCACTTAAATTATCATTTTGGAAAACACGGTTCTGGTGTTGGTACATCTAATATCGTTTCATATGCACAAAGTGCGAAAAACTTCAAGAGTAATTTAAGTGGGGCTAAGAGCTCAAAAGTAAATGGGAATACCCCTAATGTTGCTCGTTGGAAGAAAAATGGAAAGTATATTGATATTTGTGGAAGTAAAAACATCGGTAAAATTATAAGCTATGGCAGACAATGAAAGGCGAACAAATGTCATTATTACATGAATTTGTGGCTGTCCGGCAGCCAACAAACAAAAAAATCTTATATTCTGAAAATATATATGAGTATATAAATGGGGGGAAAATAAAAAAAAGCGCCGTTTTGGAAATACCAGATGATGTAATTCAAAAAATTTTGTATGATACGCATGGCAAATTATTACCAGATATAAAGTTTAATCAATGGGGGATTTCTGTGTATGAAAAGGATGAACTGATAAAGTGGTTAGATTTTTTGAAGAATGTTTCAGAAGAAGTATCGAAAGAAAGTAAGCAATATTGTCAGGCACTATTAGATTTTGCGATGCAATCGTATGTTAACAATGATGTGGTTTTACATTTTGGTATTTAGTATCTTGCACGATTTATTCGGATGGAGAAAAGATTGTGGAGGCATTTAAGAGTGTGAAGCCAGAAACTTAATATTCGCTGTACTAGAGTGTGTCTGAAAAATCATTCCCGCAATCTGCACGCCCCACTTTGCGGGATATTTCACCCGAATTCGGTTGCCGTAGCCCACTACGGCAACCTCATCTAGGCACAATATCCCACAAATTGTGACGCACATCTTGCAGAAAGCCTTTTTCAAACACACTAGTGAAGATGAGAACATGCAGATTAAAAGAGATTATTGCAAAACTTAACCAGATACTAACTGGTTATTACCATTACTATGGAATTACGGACAATACAGAATGTATAACGGCATTCCGATATAACATCATGAGAAGCCTGTTCTATTGTCTGAACCGGAGAAGCCAGAAGAAAAGCTATAATTGGGTAGAATTTCTAAATATGCTGGATAACAGCTATCCACTGGTAAGACCCCGGATATATGTCAATATATACGAATGATAATGTGAACGATTCGTTTCGCAAAGAGCCGGATGCGGGAAAGCCGCACGTCCGGAATTCTGTGAGGGGTGTACGACCGTAAGGGGTGCACCTACTCGACCTATGAATCCATCAGAGGAATGAATATTAGAAAACCGGAACGAATATGCGGGGAGGCCGTATGTTCGTTCCGGTTTTTATGTTACAGAAAATTACTGTGTTATGCCAACGGCAGAGAAATCTGAAAAGTAGAACCACCGCCCGGGGTATCCAGTACAGAGATTGTTCCTTTATGAAGTGAAATGATCTCATACGCAATACACAGTCCCAGACCAAAATGCTGCCTGTTATTTCTGGCAGAATCTGCCCGGTAAAAACGCCGGAAAACAGAAGTCTTGGCAGAATCCGGAATACCGGGTCCGTTGTCTTTGACGCGGATAAGAAAGTGCGTTTTGGTCTGTGAAAGGGAAAGAATAATTTTCCCGTTTTCGGGGACATAACTGATGGCATTGTCAAGAAGGATTCCAAGCACCTGACTGATTCTTTCCGGGTCACAGGGACAGGGAGGGATTTCCTCTTCCGGAAGTTCAATGAAAAATTTCATATGGTGGTCCTGCATCAGGGGTTCATACTTTTCGTAGGTATCCAGAAGTAAAGTATCCAGTTCACAGAAAATCGGATGCATTTTCCAGGAATGGTTATCTGCATTTGACAGAGAGAGCATATCATTTATCAGGAGGGACATTCGTGTCCCTTCTTTTTCTATGACTGAAAGAAAATGTCCCTGTTCTTTCGGATCTGCCTTTTTCATGGCAGAGATTCCGGACAGGATTACTGCCAGAGGGGAGCGAAGCTCATGGGAGGCAGCAGCGATAAATTCGGTCTGTTCCTGCCTGCTTTTTTCCAGGGGAGTGATCATTCTTCCGGTAAAGAACCAGGAACAGATACTCAGAGCCAGAATTGCCAGAAAAGCTGCGCCGGAGAATGCAAGTCTCTGTAACAGAATCCTGTGTTTTACAGAATCCAGGGAATACAGGATGATCATACTGACGGTTCCGTGGCTCTTGGGGATCAGAGCAGTGGAAACATAGAAATCTTTCATCTGAAAAAAGATCCGTTTTGTCAGTTTACTGACCGCACCGGGATTGGAAAGATCAAGTGCATAGGAAGCAGCAGAGATTTCTTCTGCCTTCCGGAAAATCGTTTCATCCAGAGAATCCGTCTGTAGTTTTTTCAGATAAAGAGAATTTCCGTTGTCTCTGATATCCATGGAAATATCATAATTTTTTTCTGCCTGCAAAATCCAGTCACTGCTGATGATACTCTGCGTTTCCAGATGAGAGATACAGGAGATGGCGTTGTTCTGAAAGGTATTCCACGCATTCTGGCGTGTGCTGTTTTCTGCGATGAAATTACAGGCAGTTGTCATAATAAAAATGACGATGCCAATGATCAGAGCAGAGAAAAAAGTCATTTGAATATGAAGTCTGCGAAACATGAAATATTTACTCCTTTATGAGATTGTATGGTAATTGTATCATGAAAACCTGTAAATAATCTCTAAAAAAATTCCTGTAACCGAGTATAGAGACAATTTAGAGAAAACTCATGTATAATGAAAGATCAGGAGGATGAAAACAGATGAAAATTTTACTGATAGAGGATGACAGGGAACTGGCAGAGAGCATGAAATTTCAGCTCGAAAAAGAAGGCTATGAGACAGATATCTGCGATGACGGAGAAGAAGGGCTTTATTATATGAAAGAACGAAGCCATGATCTGGTGATCCTGGACCGGATGCTCCCGTCCATGGATGGTATCACTGTTTTGCAGGAAGCCAGAAAGAATCATGTTTCCACACCGGTGATCATGCTGACTGCACTGGGAGAATTACAGGATAAACTGACCGGACTGAAAGGCGGCGCAGATGACTATATGGTGAAGCCGTTTGCCTTCGAAGAACTTCTGGCAAGAATACAGTGTATGGTTCGAAGACCCGGAAGATGGGAGGACACGGCAGTATTATCGCTCGGAGATCTTATTTTTGATCCCGAAAGCGGCAGACTGGAAGGAAACGGAAAGGAATGTACCCTTTCCAAACGGGAAGGAGCACTTCTGGAGCTGATGCTTCGAAACGCCGGTCAGACACTTCCGAGAGAGGTGATCCTCAACCGTGTCTGGGGAGCAGACAGTGAGGTGGAGGATGGAAATCTGGATAATTATATTCATTTTCTGAGGCGAAGATTAAAAAGTGTCAGAAGTACACTGAACCTGAAAACCGTCCGGGGAATTGGATATCGGCTGGAAAATTAGAGAAAGTTTAGAGATTTGCCTGTTACAATCCATTTATCCTGAGAGGGACAGAAAGAAAATAAAAACATGGAGGTATATCCTGATATGAGAAAAATAAAAAGGTGGAAACAGGGAATCGCCGTTGCCGGAGTGATCGCACTTACTGGCAGCCTGCTTGCCGGATGTGGCGGTGCAGATGGAAAAAATTCCGGAAGCAAAGGAGAAACAGGAAGCATCAATCAGGCAGGGAATGCAGATACAGCAGATCTTGTGAATGTAAATACCGACAATTCAGATGGTAAAAAAACAAAAGATGAGAGCGCAAAAGCAATGGGACGTTTTCTGGAAAATGATCTTACAGTACCTGAAAACAGCCAGTTTCTGAGAGATGTCAAAGTACTCGACTCAGGTGCATTGCGCATGGTTTATTACAGTACAGCAGATAACTGTTATTATGCAGCAGATTCTGCAGATAATGGAGAAACCTGGACGAATGGAAAAAGTCTGGAAGAACTGTTGGGGCTTAAGGAGAATCTGGGAGAATATATCAGCGTTGTTTCTGCAGCAGCGGATGGAAGTATATTTGTCGGGGCAGATCTGTCTCCTGACAGGGACAATGAAAATGCACAGACAACAGCCGACAGTGGGGAAGAGGATTCTGCGTATGACAACCTGAAAATGGAATTTTTCTATCTTTCCCCTGATGGAAATGTACAGAAAGTTGATACCGGAGATACGATTCAGTCTTCCTATACATTTCAGGCATGTTTCACAGAGAATGGGACAGTTCTTATCGTAGATCCAGGCAATGGCGTAGCAGAGATCAATCCTTCAGATGGAAGTCTGGTGAGAAGATATGAGGAAGGAATCCGTGTTGATTTTATCGGAACAGCAGGAAAAATGTTGTTTACCATTCAGGATCAGACTCTTCACGGATATGATCTGGATACTGGAAAACCACTGGACAATATCAGCGCGCTTACAGAGCAGATCCAGTCTGATGAGCAGGATGTCAACTGGACAACAACCAGCAGTTTTCCGCTTATGTTCTTAAAGGGAGATGAGGATAACAGCCTTTTTTATATTGATCATACCGGTGTTTACAGATATGTTCTGGGAGGCAGCACAGTGGAACAGATAATCGATGGTTCCTTGAATTCGCTCAGTTCACCGGATACAGGAACTGTAGCATGGGGGCAGGACAGCGATGGAAACTTCTATGTGGGCTGCAATGCAGGAGAAGATATAAAAATTTATTCTTATGTATATTCTAAAGATACCCCAACGACGCCGGATACAGAGCTGACTGTTTATTCCCTGAAAGATAATGATTTCATAAAACAGGCAGCAGTGCTTTTCCAGAAGAAATATCCGGATGTTTATGTAAATATTGAGACGGGAATGTCGGGAGATGATTCTGTTACAGATACAGATGCGCTGAAAGTTCTCAATACAGAGATCATGGCAGGAACAGGGCCGGATGTCCTGCTTCTGGATGGTATTTCAGAGGATACTTATATAGAAAAAGGAATGTTGGAGGATTTAAGCGGGGTATTAAAAGATACAGATATCCTGTCCAATATCAAGGACGCATATACAAAAGAGGACGGAAGCATTTATACCATGCCTGTCAAGTTCGGCATTCCGATGATAGAGGGAAATAAGGATATCATAGCCGGAATTACGGATCTGACAACAGAAGCTGATGCAGCGGAGTCGCAGAAAGATAGCTATGGAAAATTACAATTCTTCAGCGATTTTTCTATAGCACCATCCTATCTGATACAGGGAACCATAGATAATAGTATACCTGCATGGATGAACGAAGACGGAACTCTGAATGAAAATGCTGTGAAAGAATATCTGGAACAGGTAAACAGGATCTGGCAGACTCAGAAAAATGCGATAGAAGAAACAAAGAAAGCTTATCAGATGGGGGATGACTGGGCAGATTCAGATCATTCAGGATATATGGACATTTCAGGATCCGTAACCAGTCTGCTTGCAAAAGTTGATACAGTAGCAGCAGGAGGCCTGCTCTCACCGGAAGGTCTGGTATCTTTAGATTCTGCAAGAAAAGTAGATCCGGATCTGGATTATAAACTTCTGAACGGACAAAGCGAGAACTGTTTCTATCCAAGGAGTGCTGTCGGGGTCAGTGCAAAGGCATCCGAAAAAGAAGCGGCAGAGAAGTTTGTCAAGTTTCTGTTTGAAGAGGAATCCCAGAGAGCAAGTAATACGGAAGGGTTAGCTGTAAATAGTAAAGTTTATGAGGATATGGCTTACTGGAAAATGGGAAAATCCAGCGGAGATACCATTGGCTCGATCGGGGCTTCCTATGATACGGGAGATGGTAATATCAAGCAGATTGAGATGGACGAGATCATTCCGGAAGATGAAGCAATACAGAACATCATGGATCTGGGAAAAACACTTACTGTACCTGCAAAGAGTAATCAGATCATCCGAAATGCAGTAACGGAATCCGGTGAGAAATACCTCAATGGAGAAACGGGGCTGGATGATGCTGTGAAAGAGATCATGCAGGAAGTAAATCTGTATTTATCTGAATAAGCGGCTGTCTGCTGCTGATTACCCAACACTGCAAGGTAAGGGAGTTTAAGAGAATGAAGATTAATTTAAAAGAACACTTATCTTTAACAGAGAAACGGAACGCAAAATCAGATTTGCTGTTTAGTCGGAAACGAAATCGCAGAAGATGTGCAGCTTTCAGAAATACAGAAAAAGGTCTGGCTTTTATTCTTCCGAGTTTTGCAGGTGTCTGCATTTTCTGGCTGATCCCGTATGTGGATGTGATCCGCAGATCTTTTTGCGGGGCAGTGAATGGAGAATTTGTGGGGATAGAGAACTACAGGACGATATTTGCAAACAAAGCGTTTCGTCTGGCAGCAGGCAACACACTTCGGTTCTTCGGAGTGTGTGTGCCGCTGCTGGTGGTATTGTCTCTGATCATAGCAGTCCTGCTTGCAGGGCAAAAAAGATTTACGCAGATTCTGAAAAGTTTCTTTCTTCTGCCAATGGCAGTCCCTGTAGCATCAGTGGTACTTCTGTGGAGACTGCTGTTTGACGATCAGGGCTTATGGAATCACCTGCTTCATATGTTATCTGTTCAGACGACTGACTGGATGAATACAGGTGCTTCCTTTTATGTACTGGTGATCAGTTATATATGGAGAAATCTTGGATATGATGTAGTGCTTTGGATGGCAGGATTGTCTGCCATTCCGGCGGCACTTTACGAGGCAGCAAAAGTGGACGGGGCAGGGGAGTGGAAATGTTTTACGAAGATCACACTCCCGAATCTGCTCCCGTCCCTTTTTACGATCGTGGTACTTTCTGTACTCAATGCATTTAAGGTTTTCCGTGAGGCATATCTGGTGGCCGGTGATTATCCGCAGGAAAAAATGTATCTGCTTCAGCATCTGTTTAACAACTGGTACAGGGACCTGTCGCTGGATAAGATGTCGGCTGCGGCAGTGGTGACCGGACTGGTGATTTTTCTGCTGATCCTGGGATTGTGGAAAGCCTGGGGGAAAGGCGGGGCAGAATGAGAAAAGTTATGCAGATATTCCGTATCAGGAAGATAGGAAGCCTGCTCCTTGTACTCCTTGCACTGGTGGCAGTATTTCCGGTATTTTTTTCAGTTACAGGATCACTGATGGGGCAGAAGGAATTAAATGATCTTCTGGGGGCGGTACTGACAGCAGACAGTGGATCTGCTTCCGGTCAGGCAGTCAGTTATGTATTCTGGAGAGTACTTCCGCTTTATCCGACGCTGAGATCCTATGTGAAAGTCCTGCTGGATTCTCCGGAGTTTTTTGTGATGTTCTGGAATTCCGTAAAGATTACTGTCGGAGTTCTGGCAGGGCAGATCCTGGTGGGAGTACCGGCAGCGTGGGGATTTGCCAGATATCGTTTTCCGGGAAAAAATCTGCTGTTTATGATCTATGTGGCATTGATGATGATGCCCTTTCAGGTAATGATGCTCAGTAATTATTTGGTTCTGGATCAGATGAAACTTCTGGATCATCTGTGGGGGATTATTCTTCCGGCGGCCTTTTCCACGTTTCCGGTTTTTATCATGTATCGTTTCTTTGAGAGTATTCCGGAGGCACTGATGGAATCTGCGCGGCTGGACGGGGCGGGTGAGCTGCTTATTTTTATCAGAATCGGAATCCCTCTGGGTTCTGCGGGTATCATTTCGGCACTGGTTCTGGGATTTCTGGAATACTGGAATCTGATCGAACAGCCAATGGCATTTCTGAAGACCAAAAGTCTGTGGCCGCTGTCTCTGTACCTTCCACAGATCGATATCTCCCAGACAGGAAAGGCATTTGCGGTATCTGTTCTGGTTCTGATCCCGGCAGTGATCGTTTTTCTGGCAGGGCAGGATTATCTGGAACAAGGGATCATATCCACGGCAATCAAGGAATAGAGCGACAGAAACGAGAGGATTTATCTATGAAGAAAATAAAACTGATAAAAATTCTGGCAGGATTTTTTGCCCTGATGCTTTTGTTTACTTTTCTGTCCAGGGCGGCAGATTCGGTGAATGTAGCACAGGTAGAGACAAAAACAGCTCAGAATCAGGTGATCACGCATGAGGTGACCGGCACAGGTAAAGTGATGGGAACCAGAGAACGGGCAGTTTTTACCCAGGAGGGACAGAAGGTGGAGCAGGTTTATGTGCAGGAAGGACAGAATGTGAAAAAAGGGGATGCGCTGCTGAAGTTTTCTGTAAAATATCTAAAAAAAACCATAAAGGAAAAACAGGATGCCATAGATGTTCTGCAGGGGAAGATCAATGATCTGATCAGTGCAGAGTCTGTGAATCAGCAGAAGAGAAATAATGAGTTTTCAGATGCACAGGAAAATTATAACAGTGCGGTTTCCAGCGGAAATTACAGTGTGCAGGCGGCACAGAATGAGGCAGCCATAGCCAGACAGAAGCTTCAGGATTATTACGCACAGCGGGATGCGGCGCAGAATGACGTACAGGATAAGATACCGGATGAGGAGAAGTTCAGTGATTCCAGCGAGTTTGATGATCCGGAGAACTCCGGTGATTCCGGAAATACGGATCGCACAGATGGCGAAGGGAATAAAAATACATCAGGAAACGGCGACAATTCGAATGCGCAGGACAATTCTCAGGAGCAGGCATTGATTGATGATATCCGGGCGAAAGAGGAGGCGGTCAATGAAGCCATGCTCAGCCGCAGAAGAGAACTTCAGTCAGCAGAGCAGGCAATCCGGGATACGCAGATCGGTGATGCTTCGGATTCCACGCTGGAGAATACGCAGGCGGAACTTGAGACTGCGCAGAAAGATCTGGAAACGTTGCAGAAAGTGCTGGCACGAAAGGGAAAAGTGAAAGCACCCTGTGATGGTGTGATAAAGAGTCTGAGTGCAGTGACAGGAAGCCAGACAGGAGCGGAAGCTGCGGTTGTCCTTTATGAAACCAAAGGAACCTTTCGGTTTCAGGCAGAGGTCAGCAAAGATGATCTGAAATACATAAAGAGTGGCGGAGAGGTAATTTTAAAAGGTGCGGATGAAAAAGAGATTACAGGAGCGAAAGTGGAGTCTGTGAAAGAGGACAGCAGTAATGAAAATCAGTACATTCTTTCTGTACAGGTACCGGAGGGAACTCTTTCCATAGGAGATACTGCGGAATTTACAATTTCTCAGGATGCAGGTCCTTTTAATGTCTGTGTTCCGCTGAGCGCATTGTATGAGGAAAATGGCAGATACTATGTTTATGTGACAGATACACAGAACACCGTCCTGGGTGAGGTACTGGTAGCACGAAAAACGTATGTGAATGTGAAAGATAAAAATTCTTCCACTGCTGCGCTGGAGAACGGGGATTTATCAAGTGACCAGAAAATCGTGACTTCCAGTGACAGAGAGATCAGCAGCGGCAGCCGGATCAGGCTGCTGGAGAAATGAGTGTCAGAAGTCAGAGTGCCTTTTTAAGGAAAGCCGGTACTCTGACTGTGTGGCTGATTATTTTCTGTATTTATTTTCTGGGAGTCTATAATTATGTGCAGATCAGAAATGATACAGCAGTATCGGTGTTTCTGTCCGCAGCTTATCCTGACAGGAAAGGAGCAGAAAATATCCTGAAGCAGGAAAGAAAAAGTGAGAAGCCTTATGATGTATGTTTTTATGCAGATGCAGGGTTGAGGGAGATTTCTGCGAAAGAAGGAAACCGGCAGGCACAGGCGATGACTGTGTATCTTAAGGGAAATCCCGCAGGGTATGACTGGCAGGCAGCAGCTCTGACAGAAGGTGATCCGGATGGCTGCGTGATTGATGGTACAACTGCCTGGGAGCTCTTTGGCAATAAGGTTCCGGGTGGTCAGATTCTGTTTCAGGGACGTACTTATACTGTCAGGAAAGTTGCGGACTGGGGGCAGAAAATTCTGGTTTTCGGGGCGGCTTCTGCGGATGATACCGAGACGGAACTTTTTTATAATCGTTTGTTTATCAGAAGGAGAAATGGAGAAACCGAAGAAAGTACAGTGAACGGATTTCTGATGAAATACGGACTTCAGGGAACTGTGGTATCCTCGACTTTACCGAAAAATGCAGGACTGGCGGCATTACTGCTGCTTCCGGCGGTTCTTTCTGGCAGTCTGTGGACGGAAATAAGCAGAGAAAAAAAGAACTATACAGTGAAAGATGCAGAGTACTGGTTCTGCAACCTGCTGTACAGTGTAATGGCAGGGACGGTGGTCTGGCTTCTTTTTACACATCTGACCTGGCCGGAGGGATGGATTCCGTCAAGATGGTCTGACTTTGGGTTCTGGAAAGAAAAGGTGAATCAGGCTGTGGCAGAATTTAAGCTGTATCTGATGCTTCCGAAGACGGTATCCCAGACGGAAGGTATGATTCTTGGCGGGAAAACGGTTTGTGCAGGAGGGGGTTCCTGTTTTCTGTATTTGTTGTGGAAAGTATATGAAAAGGGATATGACAGAATCTCTGACAGAGGAAGGCGAGGGAAGGATTTTCCAGTGGAGCAGAATTAAATCCCTCTGGCAAAGTTCTAAGCAGTTATTAGGCTATCAAGGTTCGTTAATAGTTGCTATTCCAACTGTACATTCAGCTTACCGATATTTGAAAATGTCTCATAGAATTCATTCTTATAAGGGCAGCTGCTGCACAGCTTGAATGTGATATATCTTGCTGAATGAACTACTTTTGCAGCAATCTTCAGCAGTTTTAA
>ENA-OPBL01002918-OPBL01002918.1-human-gut-metagenome-genome-assembly--contig:-NODE-2918-length-11519-cov-2.381368_pt1 | contig 11519 bp, 8 predicted proteins | sample MGYA00241073_ERZ501461 | MGnify/ENA primary metagenome ERZ501461 (study PRJEB25962, sample SAMEA2042630) | human gut metagenome | biome: human gut; feature: human-associated habitat; material: faeces... | reverse complement strand
TCCAACACGATTTCCGGGAAAATGATCTGCTCTTCTATTCCTAATGTGTAATTTCCTCTTCCATCAAGCTTATTGTTGATCCCTTTGAAATCGCGGATACGCGGAAGCGCGGAAACAATAAGTCTTTCTAAAAATTCATACATACGATCTTTACGCAAGGTTACTCTAACACCAATCGGCATCCCTTTACGTAATTTAAAATTAGAAACGTCCTTGGTAGATTTACAAGCAACGGGTTTCTGACCAGTGATGGCTGCGATCTCGTTCATTGAAAACTCAAGGATCTTCTTATCCTGGATGGATGATCCCACGCCCTGATTGATTACTATCTTCTCCAATCTGGGTGCCTGCATAACTGACTTGTATCCGAACTCCTTCATCAAAGTCGGTACAATTTCTTCGTTATACTTTGTTTTGTAATTTGGTACGTATTTCATTTATAATTATTTGTTTATCATGCCTCACGGCATATTACATTAATTTGCGGCTGCAAAGCTACAAATTTAAATCAATAATTGCAAGTTGCTCTAAGACAACCTGCAATTATTTATTTTACTATTTCAATTCCTGTCCGGATTTCTTAGCGTATCTCACTAATTTTCCTTCGGCATTCCGTCTACGTCCAACCTTCGTCGGTTTTCCTGTAACCGGATCAACCACGTTCAAGTTAGAAATGTGAATCGGAGCTTCTTTCTTGATAATTCCTCCTTGCGGGTGAGCTGCATTGGGTTTGGTATGTTTGCTTACCAGGTTGATACCCTCAACAATCGCTCTTTGCTTGTCCGGAATCATTTCAAGTACTTTCCCCTGCTTCCCTCTATCTTCTCCTGCATTTACTTGAACTAAGTCACCTTTCTTTATATGAAACTTCTTGCTCATCGTATAAATTATTTATGATTTATGATTTACGATTTGTGATTTACGATTTATGATATTAAATACATTTCAATCTAAAATCATCAATCGTAAATCTAAAATCTAAAACCTAAAACATTATGAAAGCAGTATTTATATCATATAACCAAGCCTTGACGGAACGGGTTGCTTTTATCCTTGATCAATTACAAATACGAGGATTCACGCAATGGCCTTTGGTCAACGGAGCTGGTACCGTGGATGGAGAACCCAGAATGGGAACTCATACTTGGCCGGAGATGAACTCCGCCACCATGACCTCCAGCGGCTGGTCGGTCTCCATGTCGGCGGGGAACCACGCCGGGCCCTCGGGCAGAAGAAACTGCACCTCCTCCACGAAGGCGTCCACGTTGCGGCCCGTCTCGGCCGACAGCGCCACCATGGCGTCCCAGTCGCAGAGCTTCTCGGCCGCCTCGCGCTGGGCGCTGATCTCGGCATCGCTCGCCAGGTCGGTCTTGGAAAGCACGCAGATCTTCGCCGAGCCCTTCGCGGCGCGCACCTGGGCGGCCACCCACTCGTCGCCCCGTCCGATGGGCTTCGATGCGTCGATGAGCATGGCCACGACGTCCACGTCCTCCAAAGCCTTGATCGCGCTCGTGTTCAGCTCCTCGCCGAGGGCGTCCTGGGGCTTGTGCAGACCGGGAGTGTCCACAATGATCATCTGCATGTCATCGGTGGGGGGGACGGCGCGGAAACGGTGGCGCGTCGTCTGGGCCGTGTTCGAGGTGATGGCGATCTTCTTGCCCATGATGGCGTTCAGAAGCGTCGACTTCCCGGCGTTGGGGCGCCCGACCAGCGTCACGAACCCGCTCTTGAAGTCGGGATTGGTGGGAAATGAGCCCCCCATGGGGTTTTCAGCGAAGTAGGCGTCGAGATCCATGAAGTTCCTTTCGAAGAGGTGGGGCGTCGTGCGTTAGAGAAGGTCGAGCGCGTAGGGTGCGAAGACGATGAGCCCGACAATTACCGAGCCCGCTGAGGCCAAAAGCACGGCGCCGGCCGCCGCGTCCTTGGCCGCGCGGGCCAGCTCGTGCCACTCGGGCGAGGCGAGATCGACCGCCGACTCGATGGCGGTGTTCACCACCTCCGCCACGGACACGACGATGATGCAGAGCACGATGGCGAGCCAATCGACGCGGCTGATGCCCAGGGCGAATCCGGCCGCGACGGCGGCAAGCCCTAGGATCACCTGGATCTTCAGGTTGCGTTGAGAGCGAAAGGCGTAGGCGACGCCGGCGGCCGCGCAGCGAAAGGCGCACACGAGCGGGAAGCGCCCCTCCCCGCACCGGCGGCTCTCCCCCGCTCTGCGCACGAGCGGCCTCATCTTATCGTCGCCGGCCAACGGGCTGCCTCTCAAGCGCTCAGCGGTTCTCGGAGACAGCGGGCAGGTCGCGCTCGGTCCAGGCCGTGAGCAGCTCGCGCTCGCGGGCCTCCATGACCTCGGCCTCCTCGTCCACGATGTGATCGTAGCCGCACAGGTGCAGAAGCCCGTGAACGATGAGCAGCGACACTTCCTGCTCGAAGGAGTTGCCGAACTCGGTGCTCTGACGCGCCGCGACGTCGGGCGCGACGATGATGTCGCCCAGTTCGTAGACCGGGCAGCTCGGCCCGTCGGCGGCGGTGATGTCGTCGTCGATGTTGTCGCATTCGAAGGAGAGCACGTCGGTGGGTCCTTCCATACCGCGGAAGCGCTCGTTCAGCTCGGCCATGGCCGTATCGTCCACAAAGCTGATGGAGACCTCCGTGTTGATGGGCTTCCCCTCGCGCTCGAGCACGAACAGGGCCAGGTCGCGAATGGGAAGGGAGGCGAGGTCTTCCTCGCGATGTCCGTAGGTGATGAGGATTTCCATGGGCTATCTTGCCTTTCCCGCCGCGCGCTCGTAGGCGGCCACGATGGTCGCCACCAAAGAGTGGCGCACGACGTCTTTGCCGGAAAGATCGCAGAACGCGATGTCGTCGATGCCCTCGAGGACGGAGCGCACTTGCACAAGGCCGCTCTCCCCGCGGGGCAGATCGATTTGAGAGATGTCGCCGGTGACGACGATTTTCGAACCGAACCCCAAGCGCGTCAGTGCCATCTTCATCTGCTCGGGCGTGGTGTTCTGGGCTTCGTCCAAGATAATGAAGGCGTCATTTAAGGTGCGCCCGCGCATGAAGGCGAGAGGGGCGATCTCGATGGTGCCGTTCTCGATGAGGGCATTCGCTCGCTCCTGATCGAACATGGAGTACAGCGCATCGTAGAGCGGTCGGATGTAGGGATCCACCTTCTCGAAGAGGGTGCCCGGCAGAAAGCCGAGGTTCTCGCCGGCCTCCACGATGGGCCGCGACAGCACGATGCGGCCGACTTCCTTGCGCTTCAAGGCCGCCACCGCCATGGCCATGGCCAGGTAGGTCTTGCCCGTGCCGGCCGGCCCTATGGCGAAAGTGACCGTGTTGTCGCGGATGGCGTCGACGTAGTGCTTCTGGCCGGCGGTCTTCGGTCGAATGGCCCGGCCCCGGTAGGTGAGCAGCACATCGTCGCGCAGGGCGGTGGGGGCGAACTCCGCCTGGCGGAGCAGCTCGACGGAACGGCGCACCGAGTCGGTGTCGGGGGCCTGCCCTTCCTCCACCGTTTTGAACAGGTCGGCGAACAGCGCGGTGAGCTGCTGCACCTCCACGGCGTTCCCTTCGATGACGATGCGATTGCCCCGCACGGTGAGCCGAGCGTCGAAGGACTCCTCCAGCACGTGGAGGATCTCGTCGGAGGCGCCGACGACGAGGGCCATGTCCACCCCGCCGGGCGCCGTGAGCGTTGTCTGCATCAAATCAGTCATGCCCGCTATTGTACCCTATCTTGTGCATCTGCCATAGAACCGTTTGATTCGGGGGCATGAGTCTGCGTTATCCGAGGAAATCGGCGTAACATTCGCGAAGCAATTCGGGAGGCTCGCCTTCGTAGCGAATATAGAGTCGGCGACGCGCCCGGGTGAAGTGCACGTAGCGCAAGCGCTTCTCGCCAGCCAGATCGTCTGCGATCATACGATTGTAGTCGACGATGACGTTGTCGAACTCAAGACCCTTGCCGACCATCTCCCCTATGGCGTAGAAGCCGGGGCTGAGCACGTCCCCGGGCTCTTCCGGACACCTCAGCGGAAATTGAGCACGGGCGGCGACGCCCATCCAGTGTCCCACGCTCCCGATCAAGGCCGTTGTCTGCCCTTGAGCGCGCTGGGCGATATTCCGCAGAAGATCCACCACCCTCTGCTCGTCGGCATTCACTATGTGGATTTTATTCCGCGCATCTTCAATAGGGCACTTTGCTCCGTTGAGCCGTTCGGCAAAGCAACGGATGGCGTAGCTGTTTCGCTTGTTCTCCCGCAAGGTGATGGTATGCCCTCGCACGCTGGAATCGAGCTCCTTCCAAGTGAAGTCCCGCTGGTATATCTTCTGGTTCTCATCGCCCGACAGATAGACACGCGCTTTAGTGGTTGATCGGAACTTCAGCAGAAGCTGAACAGACTTAATGGAGAAATCCTGCACCTCGTCGATGGCGATGGCGTCGTAGCTTGGCAGCGAATTGGACGCGAGGAGCCTCTTCGTAGCCTGCTCGATGGTGTAGCGCTCCTGCGCGGCAAGAGATGCGCGGAACTCCGCCCACACCTCGAGTATGATTTTCCTGACCTCCTCGCCCGGACGGCGCTTGGTTCCACGGCCCGTACGGGCGGCCCGCAGATAAGGATCCTTCGAGGTATTCGGAGCCGCGGCGTCGCGCTCGTCCTCGTAGCGTGCCTCCAGCCACCTCAGCTCGTCGAGCATCCAGTCGATGTTTTCGGAAGAGGAGCCGTTGAGGTAATACGCCTCCTTCTGGGAGGGGTGTCGTTCGGCCACGCGTCCCATCGCCTGCCTCAAGATCGGTTCAACATCCGAATCGTAAGCGATCCTCCAGTATCGCCGAGAGCCTCCTTCAGTGACGAGCGGATACCGGACGTCCTGCGCGTAGGGTCGCAAGTGCTCGAAGCCGTCCTTCGGGGTGTTTCTCACCAACTGGTTGATGTACTCGTCGTAATGGACGACCTCGATATTACCCGCCTTCGAAGGGTATTCCGCCAGAAGTCTACGCACATAGCCGGCAAGAGATTTGTTGAAGCAGACGAACAGCGCCTTTTTAGCCCGCTTGTCGAACATCGACATTTGCCCGCCGTCTGAGACATCTGAGATGAGTTTGGCAAGCAGGCAAAGTGTTTTACCCGTACCAGCTCCTCCGGCAATTTGCAGGATGGAAACCGATGTTGTCGAGGTTCGGGGAAACGCCATCACCTCGAATTGGCTTTCGGTGGCTTTCCCGCGGCCTCGCAAGAGCTTCTCTATGAAGTCGTGCTCAGTCAGGATCTCGTCGACGCGAGACTCGGCGCGCCCGGCTCTCTGGTCAGCCTCTTCCATGCTCTGACGAACCGATTCGACGACCTTGTCACATTCCTCGAAGAGTCGCTCCCGCAAGACCACCGTCTCCTGCGACCCCTCATCGGCAGAATCGACGTTGAGGGCCTTTGCCTCTGCGAGGAGACCCGCGAGGCGCCCCATCACCTCTGCCGCATCTTGCCCTTGCTTCCGCGCCGCCGCGCCCGCCGACCTCACCTCGCGCTCGATATCCGCATCCCCGCTAATGAGGGCAGCAGTCTTTGCCCGACGGGACAATTGGGATATCTCGTCCTCCGTACGCACGACGAATATGGCGTCTGCGCCCCGCGGCACAGAGAGAGGCATATCTTCGTCGATACCGAAGCGCACGATGAGGCTGCGAAGGACGTCGTCGATAAGCTCGAGGGCCATCTGGGCGTCAATCACCTTCACCGAACGGTGAGCCCCGTTGTTTCCGAGGCGTCTAATTTCCTGGAATTTGCAGGCCATGGGTTTGTCGATCAGACCCTCGTCTTCCGCATAGCCTATAAGATCGACAAGTCGCATATCAGCATCTTTGTCGTCGACGAGAATCCGAAGCGCGTTTTCTGCGATGTTGCGGCATCCCGTCACTACAGCATCGGGATCCTCGGTTCCGTGCTTGCGCCAGAGCGGGATCTTCGTTGCTAGATCGGCTCGTCCCAACCGCGCCTGCAGAGCCTCGCCGCAGCGGGGCATGTAGTCGAAATACTTTACCGTAGCCTCACCCATCTTGCACACTTCCCATCAACTCAAAGGAGAATCCCCGTTCCCGCCGCACATCCCAACGAAAAATCGACCAGCATCATCCTTCCATTACAGGGCAGGCGAAAACAAGCCGGCACCTCACTCGAAGAGCGTCCGCGGCCTCCCATCGCTCGTTTCCGAATCCGGATAGCCCACGGCCTCAACGAACTCCTCGATACCGCCGATGCGGGCGGTATCGCAACCCCTCCTCCTCAGGCCGACGAAGATGGCGCAGCTTCTCGCCTGAGTGTTGTACTTGCGGCGCTTCCCCGTTCCAGGCGAAAACATGATGTCGGTGAACACGCGGTATTCCATAACCTGCTCGGCAAGGTCGGCATTCTGCGGCTGGGACAGGGCGCTCACATAGAGGAAGTCATAGAAACAGCTTCGGGGTACGGTGGGAAACGCCTCTCCGAGAAACTCGAAGTGGGAGAAGGTCGCCCCGGCGATGTCGTCCTGAATTCGATTGAAGAGCTCGTCGTCGCAATAGGCGGCGCGCAGTTTGGCGTCGAGGTGCGCATCCACGTAGCGCTTTGCCCTCGAGCCTGCAGGAAGGTCGAGCAGATCCCGGTAGGGGCCGCACAGGCGGCCATCCGCTCGCCTGAACACCTTGGCGCTTTGGAACCAGTTCTCCACACTCTGCACGCGATTGGTTCCTTCGTCGACATACTGGAGGTTCATTGCCGACAGGCGCTGCCCCACCTCGTAGTCATGCGATGCGGTGGACACCTCCAGAATATCGCATCGACGCACTCCGCGCGCGCCGTAGGCCTCGACGATTGCGGACGCCAAAGCGTCGCTCGAGCGCTGGCGCACCTGCCAGCTCATGCCGCTGTGCCAATCGAAGGAGATATCCTCCTCGTGAAAGACGCACTCGCCTCCCGAGACCGCGAAGAAGGGACGCAGCGCCCGATTGACCTTCGCCACGACCTATCCCCTCTCCTTCCCCAAGCCCTTTTGGGTATTGCGGTCGATGCGCCCCACCGCGGTCTCCAGCGACGCGAGGCGCTCGTCGAGGGAGCCTAGAGACTCCTGGATCGCGACAAGTGCGGCGGCGAGCATCTCATCGCGGGCCTCCACGGCGTCGCAGACAGCTTGCACCCGCTCGACACTCGATTCCATACGGCCGGATCGCTCGTCGAGGGCGTCCTGGGCACGCAACGCTTCCGATGCAACCACCTCCACGGAGCTGACCTGGCTCTCGATTTGATCGAGCGTGCGGCCGAAATCGGTACGTTGCAGCAACGAGAGCACCTTCTGCAGCTCCTTGGCGACCCCGTCAATCCGCTCCACGAGTTCCGAAAGCGTGCCGTAGTGGGAATCGATGACCTCCGCCTGCTCCTCGCAACTGCGCTGCTCGCCCTCGATAGCCTCGAGCGCCTCGACAATGCGGACCGTCTTCGCCTCCAGGGCCTCCAGTTCCTTCAGGTTCATAGCCTTCCTCTCATAGCCTTTGTCGCGATATCGTGCATTCGGTAGATTTTCCTCAGGCGAACCGCCTGCTCGAAGCCCAGCGGCGCCAGAACCTCTTGCTCGGACTTTCCGAGGACCGATGCCAGCAGCTGCACCAACGGGTGGAGACCTTCGGCAGATGAGGAAGCCGCCATGGCCGTTTCGAGGAACGCCATGAGCCTCTCGCAGGTCTCCTCCTCGGCGATGCCATAGCTCCCGACGCCGAAGTCGACCATGGCGCGGGCCGAGCGCAGGACCTGAGCCGCCTCGCCACGCAGCAGGTATCCCATGGTCAGCAGGTAGTGCAGCCCGTAGTGCTGGGGATAGTCCTCCAGCAGACGCAGCGACTGGCCGATCATGTTGTCTACTGCGTCGTCCGACACATAGCGCTCCATCACCCTGAGAAGCAGCTCGGTGTCCGTCGCATTGGCGAGGACGTCGAGTACGTCGATCTGGCCTTCGTCTTCTGTGGACAGATAGGCCAGAAGCTCTTGGCGAAACCTGTCGTCCACGTCGTCGACATCGCCGGCAGCGAAGGCCTTCTCGGCTGTCTCCAGCATCGTGAGAATCGCGCGGCGCCGCCCCTCCTCCAGAACCTTGTAGGTAAATGAGGAGAGCAAGTGGCGCAGCACGGCCATGATGAACTGCCTGTCGTCGTCGATGCCCTCTACCGCCCGCGCGAGCGATGCCGCAGCATGGTCGACGTAGGCCCGATCCGATTGGTAGGAAGATATGTAGTCGAGATAGCGCTCGATGACCGAATCCCGGAGAGCCTTCCCCTTCAGCGTTGCAGGCTGGATGAGGAAGAAGCCGTCTCCTCCCACGCCCCCGTACTCCATGGTGTAGCTCTGGAACACACCCAGGAGCTTGAAGCGGTAGATGGCCTTCTCCCGCGCCGTTTTACCGCAGATCTCGTCACCCTCGCCCGCGCCGTTCTCGCAGAAGGGAATATGCCAGCGGCCCTCGGCCCATCGCTCGGGGGAACAGGCGCCGAGCACTCGCCGGGCGCACTCGAGTTCTTGGTCCGCACCTCCGAACGACGAGGTGTGGAAGCGCAGGATGCGGCTCACATCGTCGTCGTTGTAGCGCCCCTTCTCTCCCTCGAGACCCTCTAAGACGTCCACCCTGCTCTGGGACGGATCGAGCATGCGCTGGTTCAACTCGGGAAAGTCGTTCGAGAGGATGAGGTAGGCGCACGCGAACTTGCCGTCGCGTGCGGCGCGGCCCACCTCCTGATAGTAGGCCTCAAGGCTGGAGGGTATGCCGAAGTGGGCGACCCAGCGCACGTTGGGCTTGTCGATGCCCATGCCGAAGGCCTTGGTCGTAACCATAACGGCAAGCTCGTCGTTCTTGAACTTGCGCGCCTGATCGCGCTTGAACTTTCCCCACTGGGCTCTCCCCATCCCCAAGGCCTTCGGAGGCTTGCCCGCATAACGGCCGCATCGATCGGGGAGCACGCGATTCAGATGATCCCACACGCCCAAATGCCCGTGCTCAACCGCCCTTGCGCTGTTCATGAGTCCGCACGGGCCGCTGGAGTGGGGACAGAAGACGATGCCGCAGCCCACCTCGTCCTGACCGGTACGATCTCCGTACAACCCTCGGACAGCGGACCCGAAGTCGCGGGGCAGAAGCGTTCGCACCACATAGTCGAGGGCGCCGATCTTCTCGCTCGACGCTACACGGAGAACTCGAAAGTGGATCTCCGGCCGATCGAAGCTGGGAGGGCGAATGATCGAGGAGGGGTCTGCTATGCCGAGGTCGTGCCTCATGTCGGTGAGCACGCTCATGGATGCGGTGCCCGGAAGGGCGAGCAGGGGCGGCACAGCCTCCCCCGTCCGGCAGACATCGCGGCAGGTGTCCGCGAGACCCAAGTAGGCGGGACGGAAATCATGGCCCCATTCGCTCACGCAATGAGCCTCGTCGATGGCAATGGTCGAGATGACATTATGCCGCGCATAGCGCTGCACCCGCTCGAGGAACCGCCTGTTCTGGAATCGCTCGGGAGTGACGTAGGCCATGAGATATTGGCCTACGCCCAGCAGGTACTCCGCATGGGCCCGCTCTTTCGAGCCCAGCTCGGAGTTGATGCCGACCACTCGGTCGATACCGCGATCCCTCAGATTCTCCACCTGATCGTCCATCAGCGACAGAATAGGGCACACGACAAAGGACATACCCGGCGTGATCAGGGAGAGCAGCTGGAACACAACCGACTTTCCGCTACCCGTGGGCAAGAGGACGATAGTGTCGCGACGCTGTACCCCACGCATGACGGCCTCGGCCTGACGCGGACGAAAGTGGGGGAACCTGAAAATGTAGTTCAAGAGGAATTCCAGACGCCCCAAATCCGGCGCAATATGGGCCGGCTCGCGCACGTCGGTGAAGGGAAACTCGACCTCCTCGGCTTTCCAAGAGAGGGACGAGATGCGCACCTCGCGATCGTCGAGGGGGTCGACGGCATTGCCCCAGCGCAGCACGGCGTCCGGGCGACCGTCCCCCATCGCCAGATCGATGCCGGCAAAGGGGTTGGGCACATCGTAGAGCGCCCCCACATGCCCGCCTAATTCGACCAGGTCCTCCAGGGCCAAAGCCGCCACATGAGACAAAGACCCCTCGTCATTGGCCGCGTCGCATCCAACTTCGAGCTCGACGGAGAAAGAAGCTCCCTCCCCGAGCCTACCCTGCTTGACGAGCTCCACGAGAACGCTTTGAACCTGATGGGCCAGGGCTACCTCGAAAGAGCCGTTGAGATTCTCCTCGAGCCACGGCGATACGACGGTGAGCCGACCGCGGTGGATGATCTTCTCGATGACAGCCAGAGCGGCGAGCTCCTGGGTTGATCGTTCCCCGCCATCCCGCACTCCCCGATAGCGCATGGTCCACGAGGGGAAGAGCGCCTTCGCGCGATTGCGTTCCTCTCGCAAGGAATGAACGTCATCGAGTCGCGTGGCTATGGAGTCGAACGTGAGCGACAACTCGATGTCATCAAGCTCTCGAGTCGCAATGGCATAATCATCCTCATCGGGCCACCAGGACGTGAGGTAATACTCCACCCTCTCCTCATCGGAGCGCGCAATGGCGCCTCCTTGGCCGAAGACTTCGTCACGCCAAGAGAAGTGCCGGTCGTTGATCTCAATGCGGCAGGGACTGTTCTGGCTTCGGAGTTGCGCTGCGAGTTTCTCCATGAGCGGTTCGACGGTCTTTTTATCTTTCGCCGAAAATTGAACCGACTGGAAGAAACGTGGCTCTATGTCACGCGAGACGAGGAGCTCGGCCTGGTTGTCCGTCGGCCAATGCGGCTTAAGGCCGGGATGGCGTGCCCCCCCCCCGAAGATCTCCTCCACGCCGCAGCGCTCGGCCTTCCGGGAGGCCGCATTGGTCGAGGAGAACTCGAAGAGACGGTTACCGGCCGCATCGCAGCACTCGTAAAGAATCGCGGGGTTGATGCTCACGACGGCATAGACGCGGTTCGGATGATCTTTACGCGCTCGGTAGAACATCTTGATATTGGGGTTGGAGATCGAAAGATTGACATGCGCCTTGCCGTCGAGCCGCAAGCTGTCGTTATGCTGGAAAGCGATCTCCCGCCGCTCCAACTCCGCGCGAGGGAGCAAGCCGTTCTGCAGAATACCCGGCAGGTTATCCACCGATGTGAAGTGAACGAACTCGCTCACTCCCCGACTTTTGAGGAATGACAGCGTGTCCTCGATCTCTCTGCGCACTATGCCCTGGGCTCTCGTAACCATATCGTTACTATAGCGAAAGGCGCAGGTCGCGACAAGATGTTTCCGCGCTCTCGGGATTCGCTCCGCGAAAAAGGACTTCAACGGGATCGGAGCGAGGTTCCCTACAGCGTCACCGTCACGAGCGTGCCCACGAGGGCGCTCTCCGGCACCGTTGTCTCGTGGTAGCTCTCGGTGGTGGCGTGACCGGGGCGCTCCACGAGGGCGAGCTCGGTCGTGCCCGCGCGCACGGCGCGGTCGGCGGCG
>ENA-OPBL01002917-OPBL01002917.1-human-gut-metagenome-genome-assembly--contig:-NODE-2917-length-11519-cov-2.794923_pt1 | contig 11519 bp, 9 predicted proteins | sample MGYA00241073_ERZ501461 | MGnify/ENA primary metagenome ERZ501461 (study PRJEB25962, sample SAMEA2042630) | human gut metagenome | biome: human gut; feature: human-associated habitat; material: faeces... | reverse complement strand
AAAGCTTTCTTATAAAGAAGCTTTTACCCAGCTGACCGTAACTGTTTTGAAGAAAAATGCAGGAACGATCACCGTCAGCCTTACCCTTCTTGGAGACAGCGTACATAACAGTGATACAGATGGAACCTGCCATACCTTATATAAAGGTAACCTGGAAACCTGGATCAAAAAGACAGATTACAAGGTAGATGGAAATGCAAATGTGCTTGCAGTATTAAAGACTGCTTTTGCAGAAAATAACATGACCTATCGTTCTGCAAAAGAAGAAAATTATATTGCCGGAATCACCCAGGCAGGAGAACCAGAACTTGCTGAATTTACAAACGGGGATTATAGTGGATGGATGTATACTTTAAATGGTATCCATTCTGATCTTGGCGTAAAAGAGCAGTATCTGGAAGATGGGGACGAGATTGTCTTCCATTATACAGATGACTACCGGAAAGAACATGAACATGAGTGGTCGGAAAGCTGGTCTTATGACTCAGGATTCCATTGGCATGAATGTGTGTCCAGATATGGGACCTGTGATATTACCGATAATACCAAAAAAGGCGGCTATCAGAAGCACACCTTCGGAGATGGTAAGATAATAACTGCAGCTACCTGTAAAGCAGAGGGAAAGAAGGAATTTACTTGTCTGGTGTGCGGCTATACAAAAACAGAAGTTATTCCAAAAAACAGCCAGCATTCCTATGATACTGGAACCGTCACCAAGCAGGCCACCTATACTTCAGCCGGGGAAAAGGTTTATACCTGTACTGTATGCGGGGTAACTAAGACAGAATTGATCCCGATGCTTACGCACGATCATAACTTTGCCTGGACGGTCATTTCCCAGGCCACCGTATTTGCTCCGGAGAAACAGGAGGGTATCTGTACCATCTGCGGTGCTAAAAAGACACGGGATAACGGAAGCAAGCTGACCGCAACCATGAAATTAAATGTAACGTCCATTAAACTTCAGAAAAAACAAAGCACTACGAAAGTAAAGGTTACTGGTCTGGCAAATGGTGATTCCGTGAAATCCTGGACTTCCAGCAATAAAAAGATCGTGACCGTGGATAAAAACGGCAAGATCAAGGCTGGTAAGAAGACTGGAAATGCGAAGATCACTGTAACATTAAAGAGTGGCAAGAAAGCCATCTTAAAGGTGAAAGTACAAAGTACGAAAGTAAAGACTACGAAGATAACTGGTTTAAAAACCAATGTCACCTTGAAAAAGGGCAAGAGTCTTACTTTAAAACCAGTTGTTGCTCCAATCACTTCCCAGGAGAAGGTTACCTACACCACTTCTAATAAGAAGATCGCAACCATTACGAAAAATGGGGTGGTAAAAGCAAAGAAAAAAGGTAAAGTAACAATTACGGTAAAATCTGGAAAAGTTACAAAAAAAGTAAAAATAACTGTCAAATAAAAACAAGCAGCAGTAGAAGATTCGTATGTCTTCTACTGTTGCAATATAAAGGTAAAGAAAATGGGCAGGATAAATTAAAAAGGAAATTATGAAATACGATATAAAAATAAGAAAAAGAATTGCTATAATCCTTTGTTGTTTCCTCTTTTTTAGCAGCAATTTCGCTATTGGCTGTGGAACTGATAAAAATTCCGGGGAACCGGCTGCATGTATCATATCTATTGATTGTCGAGCTGTGCTTGATAACATGGACGACCTAAAGGAAACCAAAAAAGAATTTATTCCAAATGACGGCTGGATTCTTTCATCAACAAGCGTGGAATTTACAACGGGTGAAACTGTGTTTGATATTTTAAAGGACATTTGCGAAAAGAATGGAATACAAATTTCTTCCAGATACACGCCTTTGTATAACAGCTATTATGTTGAAGGAATCAATCAACTCTATGAATTCGACTGCGGCAAAAAGTCAGGGTGGATGTATAGTGTAAATGGAGTGTTTCCAAATTATGGAGCGTCTTCATATAAACCTAAGGATGGAGACAAGATTGAATGGGTGTATACTTGCAATCTCGGAGACGATGTAGGAAATCATTACGAAGAAAAATGATTTCGTAAAGGCACTTTTCTCGTAAAATAAGATCCAGCTGTTTATTCTCTAAGAGTTGACGGCTGGACTTTTTTCGTATGTCTAAAAAGAGACAATAATGTATATTCTCTATTTGCACGATGGAAATGCCTATTTGCACGATGGAAATGCCTGTTGTTGACAGTTATTGGCAAAACTGTTATAATTTTCTAATTAATAGTGGTAGAATAATATCAATTTGACAAAAATTCTAAAAAGCATCTTATTAAACGCGGACATATACATTTATAAATGTATTAAAAGATTGTTTTTTGGGAAAGAAAGGCAAAAACAGAATAACCAGGCGTGGTTCGGTTTATAAGACCGATTTAAGGAAATCCGGTGCGATTCCGGAACTTCTTTTCCCTGTATAAAACGTTAGTCTTTTGTGAAAGACTGTGCGGAAACGTTTTGAGTCAGCATATCCAACACGTTGTATAGAGGTCGGAGGCTCATGTGTACAATGAGGCTCTGTTTTTGTTGCCTAAAAGCAAAAGGAGAAAGACATAAATGATTTTATACCCAGGAGAAAACAGTTGGAATACCGTGCGTTTAGATAAACGAAATTATACCGCACAAAAAGCTAAGGAGCAACAAAAGGAATTGATCAAAAGAATCCCTGAACAATATATTTATATTGATGATAGATGCTTTAGAAATGCCGGCAGAATGAAGGAAGTAATACTTTCGCCTCAATGCAAAATAATTGGAAAACAGGCTTTTGAAAGCTGTCAGTTTCGAAAAGGAATTGATTTTCCCGATACTCTTATAGAAATTAAGAAAAGAGCATTTGCAGAAAATCATAGTTTAAGACAGGCTATTTTTCCATCTTCCGTGAAACGCATAGGGGCACAATGTTACCGGGAATGTAATAATCTAAGAGTTGCAAAATTTGAGAAAAATAGTAATTGCACAGTAATTCAAGAAGGAGTTTTTGATTCATGTGTTAAGTTAAATGAGGTTGTTCTTCCAGAAAAAACGAAGGGAATTGAAAGACGTGCCTTTTATAGGTGTAAAGAATTGAAAAAAATCATTTTTCCAAATACGCTCAGAAAAATAGGGGATGAAGCTTTTTACTTTTGCGGATTTGAAGAACTTCACCTTCCTGATAAGCTTGAAGAAATAGGAGACAGCGCATTCTTTCGATGTAACAGTTTAAAATATGTCTTTATCCCTAAAAGTGTGAAGTCAATTGGCCGGTGGGTATTTCATGGCTGCAGCAAATTGGTATATCTGGAAATTCATCATGATCCAGAATATATAGGTCCTTGGATTGTCAATAAAAGTTGTACGATCCGATGTTATAAGGGTAGTAAAATGGACCATTATTGTGATGAATTCGGATTAAAGAGGGAGTATATCAGTGCCAAAAGCATTATTGATAAATGAAAAAGGATTTAAAATCGATCATTCTGCGGAGAATTTCATGATCGACACATTTTCTCTATATCATCCATTTATAAATTTTTTCTATTTTTGCGTGGTGTTGCTTTTTTCAATGTTTAATCAGCACCCTGTCTTTCTTGGAATATCTTACGCAGGAGCTTTTTCATATGCTGTGCTTTTAAATGGCTGGAAAAAAACAGCCAAGCAAAGTTTCCTTTTTACCCTACCTTGTTTGACTATTATAGCACTTATGAACCCTCTTTTTAATCATTATGGAGTCACTATGCTCTATTATGTAGAAAGCAGTGGAAATTGGATCACACTTGAATCGCTTGTATATGGTATCGTTCTTGGGGCGGTAATGTTCGTTGTCATTCAATGGTTTTCTTGTTATAACAAGATCATGACAACAGACAAATTTATTTATTTATTTGGAAAACTGATCCCTGCACTTTCACTTATTTTATCAATGGCTTTGCGATTTGTTCCGAGGTTTTTGGGGCAACTCAAATTTATCCGAAATGGACAAAAAGCCATGGGAAAAGACATTTCCGAAGGAAAGCTTTTTGACCGAATCCATGCAGGGCTAAATATGTTATCCATACTTATTACCTGGGCACTGGAAAACGCCATAGAAACTTCAGATTCCATGAGAAGCAGGGGGTATGGATTAAAAGGAAGAAGTGCTTTTTCTATTTATCATTTTACACGGAAAGATAAGTATGTCTTTGGAATTATGATCGGTTTATTTGCAGTGTTCACAGCAGGCTGTATGAGAGGAGCCTCTTATGCTACTTATGATCCTCGAATTATTCTTGCGGGTTTTTCGATAAATGGATATGAGGCTCCAGTAGTTGCTTCTAAAGCGTGGACGATACTTACTTATGTAAGTTTTGGCATTTTTTGTTTTCTTCCAATAATAATCGATATAATAGAAAGCATCAGCTTTTCACGCAGTCGAAGGAAAAGTGTTGCGGATCTTGAAATGACTTACAAAAAAATCTATGAAACTCTGGAAGAGGAAGGAACTGTTTTATGAATCTTGTAGAAGTGAAGGATTTCAGCTTTTCATACCCGGAATGTTCTCACAAGGTTCTGGAACATGTAAATCTGAAAATAAAAGAAGGAACTTTAAATGTGGTCTGCGGCAGAAGCGGCTGTGGAAAAAGTACGCTGCTCCGTCAGCTGAAAACGGTACTGGCACCCGCTGGAAATACAAGCGGGCAGATCCTTTACAGGGGTGTTTCCCTGAAAGACACCGATCACAGGACACAGAGCCAGGAAATCGGTTTTGTCATGCAGAATCCGGATAACCAGATCGTGACGGACAAAGTATGGCATGAACTTGCCTTTGGCCTGGAAAGCCTGGGCTGTGACAATGCCACCATCCGTCTTCGGGTTGCAGAGATGGCAAGCTATTTTGGAATCCAGCAATGGTTTTACAAAAATGTAGCGGAATTATCAGGCGGTCAGAAACAGCTGCTTAATCTGGCAGCGGTGATGGCTATGCACCCGTCTTTATTGATCCTGGACGAACCGACTTCCCAGCTGGATCCCATTGCAGCTTCGGATTTTCTGGAAACAGTCAAGAAAATAAACCGGGATATTGGAACCACAGTCCTGCTGACGGAGCACCGGCTTCAGGATATTATCCCCTATGCAGACCGCATTTTTGTGATGGATGAAGGCGGCGTATTTATGGATGGAACTCCAAGGGAGATCGGGACAGCCCTTGGCAGGCAAAAGCATGGCATGTTTCTTTCCATGCCGGTTCCCATGCAGATATATGGGGAGACCAGGAGCCGTCTTACCTGCCCCCTTACCGTAAGCCAGGGAAGGCAGTGGATCCAGGAGTATATAGAAGAAAAAGGAATTACCAAAGAGCAGATCCAGCAGGCAAACCAAAGACTTGCCGGATCCACTCATGCCCAGGATAATAAACTTCCTGGCGAAACAGCAGGATCCGAAGGAAAAGGGATTCTTGCAGGCTAGAAATCGAGAAACCACACTCCAGAACCAGCCATCCAGATGAAGGGGGTATGGTTCCGTTATGAAAAGGATAGTCCCGACGTAGTAAGAGACTTGTCCTTAGAAGTAAAAAAAGGAGAATTCTACGCCCTTGTAGGCGGAAACGGAACAGGAAAGAGTACTACGTTGTCTCTTCTTAGCCGTGTTCATCAGCCCTATAAAGGAAGAATTTATCTGGAGGGGAAAGACCTCCGCTCCTTTAAGGATAATCAGCTGTACTGCGGATATCTTGGGGTAATGCCCCAGAATCCCCAGAGCATTTTCCTGAAAAAGACCGTACTGGAGGACCTGTATTCCGTGATCGGCGGAAAGAAGGAAAAGCTGTCCAAAGAGTACAACCTTTCTATGAAAAAGGAAAAAGCCATCGAAGGGATCGTCAGTCTTACCCATTTGAATGGACTGCTTGACCGTCATCCCTATGATTTAAGCGGTGGGGAGCAGCAGCGGCTTGCCCTTGCAAAAGTGCTTCTCCTTCGCCCGAAGATCCTTCTTATGGATGAGCCTACCAAGGGAATGGACGCGGAATACAAAGAAGAGCTTGGTGGAATTCTGAAGAAGCTGCAGTCCCATGGAATGACCATTTTCATGATCTCCCATGATGTGGAATTTGTAGCAGAATATGCGGATACCACAGGGCTTTTCTTCGAGGGAAATATTGTGACAAGTAAAAAGACAAGAGACTTTTTCGCTGGAAATAACTTCTATACTACTGCGGCAAACCGTATGGCGCGGGGACTGTTTCCAGAGGCAGTTACTGGGAAGGATGTGGTAGCATGCTTGCTGGATCAGAATTAGACCAGTTTTTGGATGAGTTCTTTGGCGAGGAAGAGAATACATCATGCACTGCCGGATCCGAAAACCAGAAAAAACTTAATCTTTTTACATACAGAAAAGGGGAGGCTTCAGATGAATTAGAAGAATATACTCTTCCATCAGACGGAATGATCATCCGTCAGATGAACCGGCAGAGAAAGGTGAGCCGCCGTACCTGGTTTGCATTTGCAGTTATGCTGATCGTAGTACCGATCCTGTTATTCTTTTCCGTGAAAATCTGGGGAGGACGAAAATACCTGCTTTGCAGTCTGATCGTGGTGATAGCCGCTATGCTTCCCTTTTTCATGATGTTTGAAGGCAGGAAGCCAAAGGCAAGAGAGATCATGGTGATCTCTGTATTAGCTGCCATTGGGGTAGCAGGACGCGCCGCTTTTTTCATGGTACAAAGCATCAAGCCAGTGGCTGCCATCGTTATCTTAACCGGGATCTCCTTTGGCGGAGAGGCAGGTTTTCTGGTGGGAAGCCTTACTATGCTGATCTCCAATATGTTTATGGGGCAGGGTCCCTGGACACCCTGGCAGATGTTTTCCTTTGGAATGATCGGATTTCTTGCCGGGATTTTATACCAGAAGGGGATTTTAAAAGCCAGGAAGTTAGATCTTTGTATCTATGGATTTTTGAGTGTGTTTTTAATTTATGGCGGCATTATGAACCCTGCCAGTGTTCTTATGTCCTACGGGTACATTACCAAAAGCAGCCTGATCGCTTACTACATTTCAGGCGCGCCTGTGGATCTGGTACACGCAGTCTCCACGGTGATTTTCCTGTGGCTCCTTAGCCGCCCGCTTCTGGAAAAACTGGAGCGGATCAAGGTAAAATATGGACTGATACAGGAACCGGAGAACCGATAATCTGAAAATAGATGTAAGTGGAATTTGATTTTTAAAAGAAGGAGAAACGAAAAATGTTAAATCCCAGAAAGAAAAGGAAGGAATGTTATTTTGCCGGAATACTGGCGGCGGCAGCTGCCATCAGCCTGTTATCCGGCTGCGGTGGTGGGACACCGTCCTTAGAAGAAGCGCTAAAGAAGACGGCTTCTTACGAACAGACAAGCATTCCCTCCCCGGCTTCTGACTCCCTTGGCGGTGAGTGGGCAGTGATCGCACTGGCACGCTCCGGCGAGCAGGCAGAGGACGGTTATTACGAAAAATATAGGGCGAACCTGGAAAAACGGGTGAAAGAACAATCTGGCGTACTTAGCGAAAACCGTTATACGGAATATTCACGGGCGATACTGGCTTCCCGGGCAATTGGAATCGATCCTGCTGATATTGGCGGCTATGATCTTGTGAAGCCATTAGAAGACTTTGATTCCGTTACAGCCCAAGGATTAAATGGTGCTGTTTTTGCCCTTCTTGCTTTAAACGCAGACAGAGCAGACACCAACGGAGAACTGGAACAGAAATATCTGACTTATATTGTAGACCAGGAAAAACCGGATGGAGGCTTTTCCTTAGATGACAGCTCTGATACCGCAGATGTGGATCTGACTGCCATGACCTTACAGTGTTTAGAGCCCTATGCCACAGAGGAAGAAATCAGTGCCATCATTGACCGGGGCGTGGAATTTTTAGCGGACGCGCAGGCAGAGGATGGCGGCTATGAGGCGTATGGGGATAAAAGCTCTGAGTCCGTTTCCCAGGTGATCCTTGCACTTAGCACGTATGGGATCGACTGCAACAAGGATGCACGTTTCCAGAAAAAGGAAAAAGGGCTTTACGACACCCTGATGGAGTATTATAAAAAAGATGGAAGCTTTTCCCATGTATTAGATGGGGACAGCGATCCCATGGCTACCGACCAGGCGTTTTGTGCAATGGCGGCATATAGCCGGTTTTTAAATGGCAAAACCAGTTTTTATGATATGAGCGAATCCAATTGACACACAAGAAAAAGAACCTGGATCAGTTAGTGAAAAAAGGGCAGGAGGAAAGAAATGGCAGATAAGATCACACAGCTTCAGAAGGAGCTTGGAACCATTATAAAAGGAAAAAAAGAAGTTACGGACAAGATCATCATGGCAGTGCTGGCAAGAGGACATGTGCTTTTGGAGGATGTTCCTGGTGTTGGAAAGACAACCACAGCTTTGGCACTTTGCCGTTTTATGGGAATGGATTTTAACCGGATCCAGTTTACTCCGGATGTAGTCCCTTCCGATGTAACCGGATTTACCATGTACGAAAAACAGACAGGCAAATTCATCTACCGCCCAGGTGCGGTGATGTGCAACATGCTTCTGGCGGATGAGATCAACCGAACCTCCAGCAAAACCCAGGCAGCTCTTCTGGAAGTCATGGAAGAGGGAAAGGTAACGGTGGATAACGAGACACATCCCGTTCCCCAGCCCTTTGTAGTCATTGCAACCGAGAACCCCACGGGCTCTTCTGGAACCCAGATGCTGCCGGAATCCCAGTTGGACCGATTTATGGTAAGCCTTTCCATGGGTTACCCGGATCACGAAAACCTGGTAGAGCTGCTTCGGGACCGGCAGACAGCCAATCCGTTGGAGAGGGCGAAAGCAGTTATTACAAAAGAAGAAGTCGTAGATTTACAGGATCAGGTACAAAAGGTATATATGGCAGATTCCATCCTGAACTATATTGCAACCCTTGCGGAAGCCACCAGAAACCATCCTATGATTACACTTGGTCTTAGCCCCCGTGGAACCCTGGCTTTATGCCGTATGACAAAGGCGGCTGCATTCATGGAAGAACGGGATTATGTGATCCCGGAAGATGTAAAAAAAGTATTCACAGATGTAACCGCACACCGCATGATTCTGGATTCCAGAGCCAGATACCAGGAGCAGAGTGCGAAGGACATTTTAGAAGAGATTTTAAAGGATACACCGGCACCGAAGGTAGAGGGATAATGAAAAACAGGATTTTACTACTCATATGGTTCATACTGCTTGCCTTGGCTGCCATTTTTACTGGAGCCTGGGTATATGCCGTTCTTTTGCTTTTATCTGCCCTTGCGGTAGTGGCTTTTTTGCTGCTTGGTTTCTTTTTCGGAAAAAAGATCACCATGAAGCTAAAGCTCCCAAAAGCAGCGGAACAGGATGGAATCTGGAAAGGAAAGCTGCAGATCGTGAATGACTCTGTCCTTCCGGTATTTTTAGGAAAAGGCAGCCTGCATCTGGAAAATCGTTTTACTGGGGAACAGATGGAGCTTCCATTTTCGTTTTCCCTTAAAGGAAGAGGGAAAAAAAACATTGACTTCCAGGGAAAAAGCCAGTGGTGCGGCTGTATTTACGCCACCTTACACACCTGGCGCTCCTATGATTTCTTTGGTCTGGCAGGGCAGAAGAGGAAGGCTGAGTTGTCCGCCAGTACGGTGGTGATGCCTTGTGAGCAAAAGGAAGATTTTCGTTTTCTCACAAAAGAGGGCTTTGACATGGAGAGCTTCCGCTATTCCGGAGCCCGTCCCGGGGATGATCCTGGGGAGACCTTTGATATCCGGGAATACCAGGAGGGGGACAGTATTCGTCAGATCCACTGGAAGCTGACGGGCAAGTTAGATAAAATGATGATCCGCCAGAGAAGCTTCCCGGTGGATGATACGGTCCTGATCCTGGCAGAGCCATTTTTAAAAGAAAAAGCCCCAGCCGTAGCACAGACGCTTGGAGAAGTGTTTGCGGCAGTCTTAAACAGCTTTTTAGAACAGGGCATTTCCTGCCAGGCTGGTGTTTTTGACCACAGCACCGGACATTTTTACATTGAGAAAATACGCACCCGCGAGGATTATGAAAATATTCTCTATTTATTCCTCCGTCACACAGGGGAGGGGGAAAGCCCCTGTACCATCACGGAATATCTTCACACTCCGGGAGAGCAGAAGTTTGCAAATTATATTTATATTACAGGTACCCCAGAGGAGGAAGACCTAACAAGTCTTCGAACCCGGGGGGAGGTAACCGTTGTAGGCTGTGGAATCACAGCGGATAAAGGAGAAACCATCACATGGAAGTATGGATCACAAGACAAGAAGAAAAACATAGAAGATACCTGCCCGGTATCCTGCTGGAAAGTATCCTGATTTTTCTGGTAAACGGCGTGGGTACCTTTGCGCTTTTGCATACCCTGGTTCCGTCTGTGAATGGGATTCCTTTTTTGGTGAGTGTCGCTGTCACCGTCCTTCTCTGTGGCTTTCTTTTCAGGCTTCGGGAACATTTTTGGGCTGCGGTTTTCTCATTAAGTGCAGCTTCTGGAATCTGCCTGGCCGTTTTTTCAGGCGCGCTCTTAAATGGATTCCTTTCACTTTGGAACCAGCTTGCAAATGTTCTTGGGAAAAAAGCAGGGATTTACCTTACCATTTACCAGATAAAGGAATCTGGGAATGCAAATGAAGAGCTGGCAGTCCTTATTTTCCTTGGCATTGCATGTGGGCTGCTTGGCTTCTTAATCCTGAAGCTTCGGTTATATGTGCTGCTCCTTCTTTTTGCAGCACTTCTTCCGGTGGTTCTGGTAAAAACCAGCCTGCTTCCAGATACCAGGCTTTGTCTTGGCTTTTACGTGGGAACCCTGTTAGAATTAAACTATATGACCAAAAACAAAGGGGAAAAATCCGGTACCGCTTCTGACGTGTCCGCTTTTTGTGCAGGGGCACTTGGGCTTCTTCTGGTTTTTGCTGCCGGAGGGGGATTCCTTCAAAATCTGGTGCCAAAGAACGATTACCAGGATTCTAAGCTTGTGGCAAATGCCAAAGAAGAGGCATTAAATGGACTTTTAAGGCTCCGCTATAAAGGACAGAAAGCCAATTCCCTCCCGGACGGAAATTTAAAGCAGATGGGATCCTGGAGTGCGTCTTCTGACACTGCACTGGAGGTGACTATGGAGCAGCCATCTTCTTTATACCTGCGCGGTTTTGTGGGAAGCGTTTACGACGGTTCCTCTTGGGAGAGCATTTCCACGGAAAAGGCCTATGAAGAAAAAGACTTGTTTTACTGGCTTCATAAGGATGGCTTCTATGGGGAAACCCAGCTTCAGAATGCAAGAAATCTGATTCAGGATGATTCCCTCTCCAGTGGGGCGGAAACCATCACCATAAAGAATAAAACTGCAAGCAGCAAATACCTCTATACTCCTTATGAGCTTACGGATCTTCCAGAGGGCTATACGGGCGAAAACGCCCAGGCGGACAGCACCCTGAATGCCAGAGGGCTGTTTGGAAAAAGAACCTACCGCTTTTCCTCCCTTGGAAATCTGGTAAGTGATTTTACCACCC
>ENA-OPBL01002916-OPBL01002916.1-human-gut-metagenome-genome-assembly--contig:-NODE-2916-length-11523-cov-5.007238_pt1 | contig 11523 bp, 10 predicted proteins | sample MGYA00241073_ERZ501461 | MGnify/ENA primary metagenome ERZ501461 (study PRJEB25962, sample SAMEA2042630) | human gut metagenome | biome: human gut; feature: human-associated habitat; material: faeces... | reverse complement strand
CCGTGCCGAAGGTCGTGCTCAACAACCTGTACAAGCACTCCCAGCTGCAGCAGACCTTCGGCGCCAACATGCTGGCGCTGGTCGACGGCGTGCCGCGCACGCTGAGCCTGGACGCCTTCATCCGCCATTGGGTGAACCACCAGCTCGACGTGATCGCCCGCCGCACCGCGTACCTGAAGCGCGAGGCCGAAGAGCGCGACCACATCCTGCAGGGCTATCTGAAGGCCCTCGACATGCTGGACGAGGTCATCGCCCTCATCCGTGCCTCCGAAGACACCGACACCGCACGTACGGGCCTTATGGGGCTGCTGGACATCGACCAGGTGCAGGCGGACGCCATCCTGGCCATGCAGCTGCGCACGCTGACCCGCATGAACCGCGACAAGATCGTGGCCGAGCATGAGGAATTGCAGCGCAAGATCGCCGACTACATCGACATCCTCGCCAAGCCGGAACGCCAGCGCAAGATCATCGGCGACGAGCTCGACGAGATCGTCGCCAAGTACGGCGACGACCGCCGCACCAAGATCCTGCCGTTCTCCGGCGAGATGAACGTCGAAGACCTGATCGCCGAAGAGAACGTGGTGGTCACCGTGACCCACTCCGGCTTCATTAAGCGCACCAAGGCCGACGAATACCGCTCCCAGCACCGCGGCGGCAAGGGCATCAAGGGCACCAAGCTGCGCGAGGACGACGTGGTGGATCACTTCTTCCTGACCTCCACGCACAACTGGCTGCTGTTCTTCACGAACAAGGGCCGCGTGTACCGCATCAAGGCCTACGAGCTGCCCGAGGGCGCGCGCGACTCCAAGGGCCAGCACGTGGCCAACCTGCTGCAGTTCGCGCCTGATGAGTCCATCCAGACCGTGCTGTCCATCCCGAACTACGAGGTGGCCAAGTATCTGGTGCTCGCCACCCGTTCCGGCAAGGTCAAGAAGACCCCGCTGGCCGAGTACGATTCCCCGCGCCAGGGCGGCCTGATCGCCGTGCGCCTCATGGCCGACGAGAACGGCGAGAACGCCGACGAGCTCATCGGCGCCGCGCTGTGCAACGCCGAGGACGACATCATCCTGGTCTCCAAACTCGGCATGAGCCTCAAGTTCCAGGCCGACGACGAGCAGCTGCGCCCGATGGGCCGCCAGACCGCCGGCGTGCAGGGCATGAAGTTCCGTAACGACGACAGCCTGCTGGCCATGGATGTGGTCCCTGGCGACTCCGACAAGGACCTGTTCGTGGTCACCAACGAGGGCTTCGCCAAGCGCACCGCCATCAGCGAATACCGTCTGCAGGGCCGCAATGGCCTGGGTATCAAGGCCGTGCAACTGGTCGAGGGCCGTGGTGCTCTGGTCGGCGCGCTCGTGGTGTCCGAAGACGATCAGGTCATGGCCATCATGAAGTCCGGCAAGGTGATTCGCTCCAACGTGGACGAAGTCAAACGCACCGGGCGCAACACCCAGGGCGTGACCTTTGCCAAGCCCGACAAGGGCGACACGATTCTCTCCATCGCCCGTAACGAGGAGAAGGACGAGCCCGAGGATGGCGGCGATGCCGCGGCGAACGGCACCGCCGAGACCGCACAATCCGGCGAGAATGTGAACAACGCGGACGAGGCGTGAGCAGCGTCCTGAAAAGCTGGTAGCCTCGCATACAGCAGAGGCTACCGCCAAGCCTGTTAAGGAGAAACGATGAGCGAGAATCTCGAAGACAACGAGCCCCGGATCATACCGCCGGCAGTCGGCAATACGCAGAACGAGCATGTCGAGCCGCTGATCGGTACTGAGCACGCTCCCCGCGTGGCACGCTCCGTGTCCAGCGATCCGGAAGAATCCGCGTTGCCTTCTTCAGGTGCCGCCACTCCCGTGCGTCCGGCACCTCGCCGTAGCGCCCCCAGGGCTCGCCGCATGAGCTTGTCGCTGACCCGCGTGGATGCTTGGTCCGTGGCCAAGGTGACGTTCATGCTGTCCATCGCCGTGGCGATTATTCAGGTCGTTGCCTCCGCGATCGTATGGGTGCTGCTTGATGTGGTCGGTGTATTCAGCCAGATTACGCAGATTGTGTCTTCCACCGGTCTTGATGCAGGCGGTTTCGATCTCAAGAACGTGTTGTCCCTTACCACCGTGGTCTCCGGCGTCACCATCTTCTCGATTGTTGAAGTGGTGATCTTCACCCTGCTGGCCACCATTGCGGCACTGATCTACAACGTGGTCAGCTCGCTGGTCGGCGGCGTGCACGTCACGCTCGGCGACGACTGATATAGCTATACTGGCAGAACTCCCCTCAGTGAACCGCACCCCGGTTGTTGGACTGAAGTAATTCAGATTCGATGATCGGAGGTGCGGTTTCTTATGTGTGGGGTTCGTAGGCGTCGTTGCTGGGCCGAGACTTGGGACTCCGGCGACGCTGGGGGTGGCAGGCGTCGGTGTTGGGACAGGTTTTGTATCTCTGACGACGCTGTGGAGGGCTTACCGTCGTCAGCGGTACAGATCTTGGAGTTCTGCCGATGCTGAGGGTGTGTTCTGTGTCGTTTGCGTCCAATTCTTGGCCCTCTGCCGACGCTGGGCACAGCAAGCGTCGTTGCTGGGCCAAGTTTTGGACTGCCGCCGACGCAGAGAATGCACACAGCGGTGTTGGTCTGCCAGCGTGTGGCAGCTTGGCGCCGTTGAGGAAGGTCTATGTGGTGTGGTTCCGCCAAAGGACTGGCAGGTTGGCGCTACTGAGGGGACTTTATGGGCTCTTCCGGTTTTGGCGTGTAGGGGCCGTGCGGTTTCATTCACTTTTTCAATCACACACCGAATCAAACCGCACGGCCCCTACGCACCAAAATGCGAAGAGCCGGTTTCGCTAACTAGTGCCTATATGCCTGCAATCAGGCTGATTTGTGCTGTCAGGCTGGCTGGCGTCAGCGGTTGATCTGCCGATGTTGCTGCTCGTCAGTCTGGACTGTTGGGCTTTCGTTTTGACAGCGGAAGGAAGATCCTCCTCGCGGTAGGGCAACAATTATCAGTATCATAATTAAGGTAATCGTGATTACATTAACCATGATACTCTTATTATTGGGCAGTAGGCGGATCGGAGGGCTGCAATGTTTGTCGCACGAGAGCACGAGTTACAAGTGCTGGAAAAGCTGTTTACCAGCGATTCGTTCGAAATGGTGGTGCTGTACGGTAGACGGCGTGTAGGGAAAACGGCGTTGATCGACGAATTTGTCAAAGATAAACGCGTGCTGTACTTCACGGCCATACAGCAAAGCGCCAAGATGAATCTTGAAGATTTCTCAAGAGCGGCATTGTCGTTCTTTGGTATGCCGGATTCCACCCCGTCGTTTGGCGGGTGGTCTGATGCGTTATCGTTTGTTGCTGAACGTGCTGCACAGACTGACGAACGTATGGTGTTCGTATTCGATGAGTTCCCTTATGCAGCTGCCGCCGAGCCAGCATTACCCTCCATGTTGCAGATAGCAATTGACCATGGATTCCTCGCCACAAAAGTGACGATGATTCTATCCGGTAGTAACGAGGGATTCATGGAAAACGACGTATTGGGGCGTAAAAGCCCGCTATACGGGCGTCGTACAGCACAGATTCGACTCCTGCCATTCGACTATGCGGATGCGGCAAAATTTCTAACGAACACATCTCCGCAAGAACTGGTCCAATACTATGCGACTTTCGGCGGTACGCCATATTATCTGGCCCGTATACAGGAAGCCGATGGCTTTGAATCCAATGTGCTGCGCTTGATGTTCGACAACTTGGGCGTACTGCGTGAGGAACCTATGATGCTGTTGCGTCAGGAGCTTCGTGAACCGGCATCGTATTATTCGATATTGCAATCTATTGCGGGTGGTAATTCCTCGCCAAAGCTTATCGCTGAACATGCGGGTGTCGGATCTGATTCGATTGGAGCATATCTGAAAACGCTGGTCGATTTGCGCTTAATTGAGCGAAAAGTGCCGTTTGGTGAAGATCCGAGTAAATCGCGCAAGGGAATGTATGTGGTGAGCGATCCCTTCTTTGCATATTGGTTCCGCTTTGTGGGGCGCAACATGAGCATTTTGGATGGTAATATCAGCGAGGAGGTTACGAGCAGACTCGCTTTTGGACCAGCGTTTGATACCTATGTTGGTCAACAATTTGAGACGATTTGCCTGCAATGGCTTATTCGAAACAACGCTGTGGGCAACCTCCCCTTTGTTGCCACTCAGTTCGGCAAATGGTGGGGCAATGATCCGATTGCTCACGAGCAAACCGATATCGATGTGATTGCTGCGGATTCGCTCGATAAAACGATTCTGTTCGGTGAATGCAAATGGCGTAATTCATTCAACGAAACGGAGGCTATTGAAAAGCTCCATCAGCGTGCTGGCTTAGTCCGCGGCTATCAGGCAGGTAATGCGTGGCTTATGCTGTTCACCAAGAATCCGGTGAGTGAGTCCACGCGAACCCGCTACATGGATGATGAACGAATGGTGTTCGTTTCCGCGGAAGAGTTATACACTGCGTGATGCATTACTGGGTGATTGTGACGCGGTATCTAGAGTCCTGCCGACAACCACGTGGCAATTACGCCGAATCACGCACCACCAAATCGGTGTTCAGGTGCATCACGCGCGGTGAAGAGACTCCGTTGATGGCTTTGATGACCACGTCGGCCATGGTCCAGCGCGCTGATCCATGTGCTGATCGACGGTGGTGAGTTCCGGGGTTATGGAGGTGGAAGCTAAGTTGTTATCGGGCTTACGTATTTGGGGATAGCACTTGTTGCTCGTTGTACATATAGCAATGCCCTTGCCTCCTCACGGGAAGCAAGGGCATTACGCTACTGCTTAGTACTGCTCAGTGGCAAGCGTCACAGCACGCCCTGGGCAACCATGGCGTTGGCGACCTTGACGAAGCCTGCGGCGTTGGCACCGAGCATCAGGTCACCCTCGTGACCGTATTCCTTGGCGGCGGCCAGGGAGTTGGCGACGATTTCTTCCATGATGGACTTGAGCTTGGCGTCGACCTCTTCGAAGGTCCAAGACAGGCGGTAGCTGTTCTGGCTCATCTCCAGGCCGGAGACGGCCACGCCACCGGCGTTGGCAGCCTTGGCCGGGCCGTACAGCACGCCGTTCTTCTGGTAGACCTCGATGGCCTCCGGGGTGGACGGCATGTTCGCACCCTCGACGACCACGGTCACGCCGTTGTCCACGAGCTTCTGTGCGGATTCGCCATCAACCTCGTTCTGGGTGGCGCACGGCAGAGCGATGTCGCCCTTGACGGTCCACACGCCCTTGCTGCCCTCGTGGTACTCGGAGCCCGGAACGCGCTCGGCGTATTCCTTGATGCGGCCGCGCTCGACTTCCTTGATCTGCTTGACGACCTCGACGTTGATGCCGTTCGGGTCGTAGATGTAGCCGTTGGAGTCGGAGACGGTGACGACCTTGGCGCCCAACTGCTCAGCCTTCTGAGCGGCGTAGGTGGCCACGTTGCCGGAGCCGGAGATCACGACGGTCTTGCCCTCGAAGGAGTCGTTGCGCAGCACGCGCAGGGCTTCCTGGGTGTAGTAGCACACGCCGTAACCGGTGGCCTCGGTGCGGGCCAGGGAACCGCCGAATTCCAGACCCTTACCGGTCAGGACGCCGGAGTACTCGTCGCGGATGCGCTTGTACTGGCCGAACAGGTAGCCGATCTCACGACCACCGACGTTGATGTCGCCGGCGGGAACGTCGGTGAACTGGCCGATGTGGTGGCTCAGCTCAGTCATGAAGGCCTGGCAGAAGCGCATGACCTCAGCGTCGGACTTGCCCTTCGGGTTGAAGTCGGAACCGCCCTTGCCGCCGCCCATCGGCAGCGTGGTCAGGGAGTTCTTGAGAATCTGCTCGAAGCCAAGGAACTTGACGACGGACTCGGTCACGGTCGGGTGGAAGCGTAGTCCGCCCTTGTACGGGCCAATGGCGGAGTTGAACTGGATACGGTAGCCGCGGTTCACCTGAACCTTGCCCTCGTCGTCAACCCAGGCCACGCGGAACTTGATGGTGCGCTCCGGCTCGACGATGCGCTCCAGTACACCGGCCTTCTCGTACTCCGGGTGCTTCTCGACAACCGGCTGCAGGGTCTCGAAGACCTCGCGAACGGCTTGCAGGAACTCCGGCTGATCGCCGTCACGGGCAACGACCTGGTCGTAGACACGCTTGATGTACTCGTCAGTGAGCATGATTCTCCTCGATTTGCTAGGGAATTAAGACGGTTTTATTCTATGCGCGCAGGCCCTTGCTGCATAGAGTCTCGCTCGGATAACGGGAAAGCTATCGGCGTGGTTATGGGGTGGTTCAAGTTTCCGTTTGTTAGATTTTTCGGCGATTGCTGGATGTCTGTCTGTGCGTGAATCGGGTCGAAATGGAAGCTGCATCACACCGAAGGTGCGTTCATATAGTGGACATAAAGGTGGACTTGGGTGATGTCGGATGTGCCCGTTGGGAATCGTGCGCCGTAGGGGCCGAGGTCTTCGGCGCGCAGGTTACCGGGTTCGCGGTCAGTGCGCGAAGTAGGTCTGCAGAATCATCGTGGTCTCGGTGCTTACCGGCACCGTGCGGTGGATGAGATTGAGCAATTCCTCAAGGGCGGTGGGGGAGGCCACGCGTACCACCAGTACGAAGCTGGGGGCGCCGGCCACCGAATAGCAGGAGACGATGCCGTCGATATTGTTCAGCTTGTCCGGAATCGAGGATTCGGCTGAGTAGTCGAGCGGGGTCACGTTGACGAACGCGCTGATGGGCAAGCCGCGCTGCTCTTGGTCGATGATGGCCTTGTATCCCTTGATGATGCCGCGCTTCTCCAGCTTCTGCACGCGCGACTGGGCGGCGGAGACGGACAGTCCGGTCGCCTGGGCCAGTTGCGCGAGCGTGGCGCGGCCGTCGGCCTCCAGCATGGTGAGGATGCGCTGGTCGGTCTCGTCAATCGCGGTCATGGTGTCTTCTCCGTTCGTTGTGCTCTGTGTTCACTGTACCTGTTGCCGGAATGCGATGGCTTTCCGATTTTGCCTGGTAATTTCAGTAGTTCTTCCTGTGTTTTCTGTTGTGTGGTGGAATGTTTATGCCTAAAGTCCTAATTGAATGTAATAATTCCTTCTGAAATAAGAGAACGACGAAATAATTCCATTGAGGAGGGATGATATGCAGAAGTTTTCCAACATGCCTCTGTCCGAAGTTGCATCTGCTGCTGTGCCTGCTGCCAGACGGGTTGCTGTGCCGACCGCCAAGCCCGCGAGCTTGTCCGCCGAAGCCCTGAATATCCCGCGCTCCGGCATCCGAGACGTATTCGACCGCGTAGAGCGCGTGCCTGACGCGATTTCACTGACCGTGGGGGAGCCCAGCGCCACGGCCGCGCCGCATATCGTGGCGGCCGCTTGCGAGGCCGCACAGGCTGGCCGCACTCGGTACACCAACGTGCTCGGCGTCCCCGAATACCGCAAGGCCGTGGCCGATTACTCCGCCCGTGTGAAGGGACTCACTTATGATCCCGAAACCGAGATTCAAGCCGTTGACGGTGCCACGATTGGCCTGTTTCTGGCGCTGAAAGCCGTGGTAGGCACCGGCGATGAAGTGATTATTCCCTCGCCGTTCTTCACTTCCTATGACGCCGAAGTGATGCTGTGCGGCGGCCGCCCGGTCACCGTGGCGCTGCGTCCGGAGCACGGCATGCGCGTGAACGCGGCGGACATCGAAGCGGCGATCACCCCGCGCACCCGCGCCGTAATCATCAACTCACCCGGCAATCCGACCGGCGCGGTAACTTCTGCCGCTGAACTGGCGCGTATTGCCGAAGTATGCAAGCAGCACAATATTTGGGCCATCTCCGACGAGGTTTACCATCCGTTCGTGTTTGGGGAAACGTTCGGGGAAACGCTTGGGGGAGAGGCAGCCGTGGCACCATCGATTGCCGCGGTGCCGGGCATGAAAGACCGCACCATTGTGGTGGAAAGCCTGTCGAAAACCTACGCGATGACCGGCTGGCGCATCGGCTACCTGCTGGCACCCGAAGCGGTCATCGAACAGACCGGTAAAATCGCCGAACTCATGCACTCCTCGGTGAACTCCTTGGCGCAATACGCAGGCGTGGCAGCACTGGCCGGTCCGCAGGATCATGTGGCCGCCATGCGCGAGGAATACCGCGCCAAGCGCCAGATCGTGCTGGACGGTCTGGCCGGATGCCCGGTATTGCGCTTGATTGAACCGCAAGGTGCGTTCTACGCCTTTGTGGACGTACGCCTGACTGGCCTTGACTCCGGTGAATTCGCAGACCGTCTGCTGGACGAAGAGCACGTGGCCGTGGTCCCCGGCGAGGCCTTCGGCGAGGAGGGGCGCGGCTTCGTGCGCCTCTCCTACGCCGGAGATGCCGGCGAGCTGCGTGAGGGCGTCGCCCGTCTGCGCGCATTCGCCGAACGGGTATGGAACCCCATCACCGGCCACCACACCGCCACCTATCACCCCATGGAGGTGCTGGCCTGAGGCTTAAAGCGAGGCTAGGCCGCCATTCGGCCTCGTCGGCGCGAGCGATGGCCTGCTTCTTGGCTCGCAGCAAGATGTAGCCGAGTACCAGAACGTTGGCCAGAGCTCGATGTTGGCATCGCGTCAAAACAACCGCATTAAGGCTGCCGCGTTTCGTATCGTTACGCGTAGGGGCTGGCTGAGGCGTAATGCTGAAGAGTAACATTGAAGCAATGGCAATCAAGCCGATTTGAGGAAGAGAAGCACACGATGGCGTACTGCGGCCACTGCGGAAATAGAGTTGATAGGCCGGCACGATTTTGCCCGGCATGTGGAGCGTCTGTAGACAGCGCACCGGTTGCGTCTGTACCAGTGCCGGCCGCATCGTCAGCCGTACCGACTGCGTCGATACCGGCACCTGCTGTGCCAGCGCCTTCAGTACCACCATCGATACCAGCCGCGCCGGTTGCCCCATCGGTTTACGCCGCGCCCGCTGCCCCACAGCCGGCACCAACTGCTCCCTTGCCAGCTTTGCCGATTCCCGCTCCTGCCGCATATCAGGCGACTGATGCAACCGCCGTCCTGGCACCGCCGCGCAAATCCAGCAAGAAGCTGATCGCCGTTCTCTGCGCATTGCTTGCGACGATTCTGGTGGCGGCCTTGGCATTCATCGTCCCCAACTTCACCGCCGTCAAAGCGATGCTGGGCTTCCAGCCCACCAATCCGCTGGTCGTCACCTTCGACGCGATCAACTCGCTGTCCACTCTGCGCAGCACCAAATACGAACTCAGAACCCACAGCAGCACTGACGACTCCCTTGACGCGCGGATGTCTGGCATGTATTCGCTGGGGCAAAACCACCAATGACTCCTCCGCGTCTGTGACCATCAAGACAGATGAACAGGCAACAACCCTCGCTTGGCACAAAGGCGCATTCGCCGGGAAAAACGTTTGGTATGATGATGACCCCTACTACATCTACTACCCGGCCGACCAATATGAAGATGACTTAAGGAACGGCGTTGGTAGTGATGTGGCGGACTTGATATTGAACGTCAAGGATGCGTTGGTCAAGAACGGTGCTTGGGACATCACCGGCGCGGAGCGAACGTTCTACGATCAGCTGGACAAGATGAACGACGATGGGTACTCGAACGACATCGACCGGGCCAAGGGCACGAAAACGTCTGCCGAGGTGAAGGCCGAGGCCAGCAAATTCATCCAACAATATCTCGGCGTGGAGCTGGAAGATAAGAATGTGCGCAGCCAGCTGTTCCCGAATACATCGTCTGCCAAGTCTGCCGGCAACACGCAGCTCTCGTATCAAATCGATGTCAAGGCATTGGCCCAGCACTTTGTGAATTACTGGATCAGCCATGAAGCGCAGTATCCGCATCTGAAATCATGGGTGATTCAGCAGATCGAGGATACCGGTGTGGGCGATGCTGAAGGCGAGTACCGTCAGGCGCTCGACAATGTGCGCAACTGGGACTTCGGCACGGATGAAGAGCCGGATATGCCGACTATCACCGTGGATCTGAACTACGGCAGGAAGCGTCTGATGAGCTCGATTGCCGTAAGCGTGTCCGGCAAGGACGAATACGGCGACTCCTACAAAGGTTCGCTGTCGTTGACGCTCAGCCAGCAGAACGCGGTGTCTGTGGACGACCCCGATTTGACTGATACGGTGAGCAAAGCCAAGGACAACAACGAGCTGGATCTGTCTTGAGCAGAATCAGAATGTGCGGAACGCCGTGAACAGATCATCGACGTGACGTCGCATGTGATTCACAGAACGGGTTTTGGGGCTTTTCCGTTCGTCAGGTAGCCGAAGCATGCGGATTGACCGAGCCGGCGGTCATATACCATTTCAAGAACAAAGTCGGCTTGCTGATTGCCGTGCTGGAGCATCGTGATCGGGAAGACATGGCTACGTTTGCCCATTCTCTTGGCGTTGAACCTGAGGATATGTGGAGCGGCAACGCGCAGTTCGGCATTCGTGATATCTGTGCTGCCCTTATGGATCGCAATGCGGCTCAGCCAGAGATGGTGCGGTTGTATATACCGTGCTACAAGGCGAATCGTTGAACGAGCATCATCCTGCCTATGAGTATTACCAAAAACGAGAACATCGCGTGATGGACACCTTAACCCGAGCAGTCGAGCGTGACGGTTTGGCAGATCCTCGTCGCGAGGCGCGGACTGCTTTGTCGATGATGAACGGCATTCGGGTCCGTTTGGCTCAGGAATCGGGCATCGGTCGATTTAGTGGCCGATTGGAATGCCTATGCCGACTTCCGGTGGCCTCGACAGTCGTGAGGCAATAAGACTTTTCTCGTGAGATACGCTATCGGCGTGTCGTCATCTTTTTGTTGCAATACGCAGAAAATGCAAGAACAAAAACCCTTGGAATCGGACTGATTCCAAGGGTTTTGTTGTGTCTGTGGAGCTAGCCGGGTTCGAACCGGCGACCCTCTGCTTGCAAAGCAGATGCGCTACCAGCTGCGCTATAGCCCCGTGATTCCGCCGTTGCGGCGTTGTCAGTGAGAAAAAAAGAGCGGCTGAAGTAGCCGCTGCAATTTTTCTGTGGGCCCGGGAGGACTTGAACCTCCGACCTCATCCTTATCAGGGATGCGCTCTAACCAGCTGAGCTACGGGCCCGATCCATACGCTTCAAAAGCGCACAAGTGATTACAATACCATTGAACGGCGGTATGTCAATAACGGCGTGTCGCGATTGTCGCTTGCGCCATGATTGCCGGCGCAGCGGAGCATGACGAGTGCGATGAGGCTGTTCGCGTGGTGGAAGCCGTAGGCCATGCGGATGGTGACCTTGATCCTGTTGTCGGACGCCTCGAGCCTGGCGTTGGAGTAGCCCAGCTCGATGGTCCTGAGGATGTCGGGCCACGACGGCGGATCTTCCGGGATGGCTTGCCGCTCTCGTACAACTGCACGATCTGCCGTTTGAACGCCTCGTCGTAGTGGCGGGGATGTTTCGGGTCGGCCATCGTCGGCCTCCAATCTCATGTCATTCGTCCCTCATCGGACTGTCTAAT
>ENA-OPBL01002911-OPBL01002911.1-human-gut-metagenome-genome-assembly--contig:-NODE-2911-length-11549-cov-7.466243_pt1 | contig 11549 bp, 9 predicted proteins | sample MGYA00241073_ERZ501461 | MGnify/ENA primary metagenome ERZ501461 (study PRJEB25962, sample SAMEA2042630) | human gut metagenome | biome: human gut; feature: human-associated habitat; material: faeces... | reverse complement strand
TGCCTTTGAACGAAGAAGAAAAAGCTAAATTTGCTGCAAGTGCTGCTGCTGTTCGCAAGACTAATGCTGCTTTGCATGAAGTAGGTGCTCTTTAATAAGAACAAACTATAATTTTATATGAAAGCCGTTTTTTCTGTGAAATGAGAAAGCGGCTTTTAATTTGTATAGAATCTTTGAAAAAGTAAGTGAACTTCGTGAGCAAAGTAAGTGGGCTTAAATGGCAAAGCAAGTGGACTTACTTGTCTCGCGAAGTTCACTTACTTTTTTGTGTTTCTGAAATGAAAACGGCAGGAAGATTTTCTCCTCCATCAGTCCATCGGGTAAAGAGGTAGCCGGGATAAAGGGTAGGAGCGGTTTCATTTATCCATTGGTTGAGAAGCTGGTAGATAGGAATGTTTTCCTTATTCATAAAAGTACCTGTGTATTGGGCATTTTTAGACAACTGATTCCCACTGTCATTTTTTCCGATAAAGGTTATTTTTGCATTATCATAGTAGTTGTGGATGAAGAAAGAGTTGGCAGCTATACCTGCAAATAATCCTTTGGTCGTAATTAGATCTATGTTATAGACATAACAATTTTCAATGTGCGCTCCATCTAAAGCCTTTCCGCATATTCCACCATTGTAACTTTCTCTGTTCTTTATTATGTTGTTGGCAGAGTAGCAGTTTGTTATCAAACCTTGAGTTTGGATGGAACCTGCTATTCCGCCGGCTGGTTCTGCTTTTATTTTTGAATCTGCGTCATAAACGATTTGGGTGTTGGTAACATAGCAATTGGTGATTTCCCCTGTTGAAGTTCCTGCTATGCCTCCTGTATTGGCTGATTGGTTCGTTTTGGTTGGATTGGCTGTAATTTGGCACTCTTTAACGAAACAATTTAGTATTTTGCCTTTATTGCGTCCGACTAAAATGCTTGTACCTTCTGCTGTGCTCTTGCTTTTTGATGTGATAGATACTTTGCTGGATTCGATATGAAGATTTTTAACTATGCCGGTGATATTGACAGCTCCGAATACACCTGTGGTGCCATTGCTGGAATTGATAGGTATATTGTAAAGGGTGTGATTTTGTCCGTCAAAGGTTTGGGAAAAGTAATAGTTTGTTTGGGCATATCCTATTTGCTTTAACTCAGTACAATCCACATCTTTAAAATCAATGTCATTCAATAAATAATAAATGGTTATTCCATTCATCGTTTCTCCGAAATCGTCCAATGTTTTTCCTTTGTATTGGGTAAATGTATTGCTATTAATAAGTTGGCTGAACGCAATCCAATCTTCGGCAGTAATAATTCCCGGAGTTTTTTCAGATGTCTTTAAGTGATAAGTATATTCTTTGTTACCAGTAAAAGACTTTGTTTCTAGTTGTGTTGTATATTTCTTTCCATTCGTCACCATATTTATGGCGATGACCATGTTTTTGACAGGAGGGACTATAAACGAATAATTTCCGGAAGGAGAAACTTGGGCAATAGTAGTCGTATGTGTTCCGTTATCCGCTAGAACTATTTCAGCGGATTTTGGGATAATAGAAGAAACAGCAGGACATGTTATTTCTATTTTCTGAAGATTGGTCTGTAAATCTCTGTCCAAATACAGTGTCAGAAGAGAAAATAAATGTTTGAACTGTAAATGGATGGAATTTCCGGCTGGAAATTCATCCTTGACATACAGTATGTCTTCCAACGAATTGTTTTTATAAAGATTTTCTTGGATATAGTCCAAATCAGGATAGACAGGATATAGCGCCGTAATATTTGTTTTTCCTGTTATGTCACTCCAGCTAAATTCATTTTCTGCTTTCCATTGGTTGTCCATATAAGTCAGAATTCTGTTGTCTATTTGAAGACTGCCGGAAGCATTCAGCAGGATTTGATTGCCGGAGTTAAAAGTGGAAACAGGGGAGCTTTCTGTGAAAGCTGCTTTGTATGTATTGCCTGTGAGTACTACCTCGATATCGGCCCCTGTATAAACAAGATTGTCGGTGCAGCTTTGCAAAGCCAGGACCGACAATCCTATTATTAATGAGTTATATTTCAACTGAATAATGTATTAATGAAAATTGCTTTATGGTTCAGGTATTGTGAATTCCCTGTCAGCAAAGAGTTCCATTAAGCCGGATATCTGTTTGAGTCGTAAAAGTTCGTCGGCATCCATACCAATATTCTTTTTTATCCATTCGTCACTCATTCCGGCTTTGGTCAGTTCTGCCACGATATCTACCATCAATTCAATGCTGTGAGTGCCGCGGGCGCGGTTGTGGCGGATAGTGCTTGCCATTCTGTTTGAAAGGTCTTTTTCTATAACGACCACGGGAAGTAAACCTTTTTCTCGTTCGAACACACGTTTTGAAGTTTTAAGCACACAATAACGATGATACCCGTCTACCAGTTCATATATATCTTCATCGGGAATATAATAACATACACAAGGCATAGTATAGCCATCTTCCCAAATGCTTAATTCCAGCAACTTCATTTCAGGAGCAGCTACGTGGTTTGGATTATAACTGTTGGCACGTACCTTTTCCACCGGTACTCTGTGCACGTGATACACAGGACTTTCGAATTCTTCTTTCATTTGATAATGTTTTTATATTTCTGCATCACTCTGTCTCTTCTTAACTTTTCTTTTTTAGTTAGGGCAAATCCCATATATTTACATACATGGTCATTTTTCAGAATGCAAATACACATACGTTTATAAGTGGGGATTTCTTTGAACTCTGCGATGTCTATATCGTCTAGATAATCCATTTGAACAGGAAGTTTGTCTGTCTTGTAGTTTGTTTTCTTTTGTACGTAGAATTTTATGCCCAAATCAGTTAACTTGCGTATAGTTGATAAATCTAGGCATCCTCCCTTGTATTTCCAGAATTCCCGGCTTACTCTTAGTTTTTCCAAATAAGACTGTTTGGTTTCTTCGGGTAACGTATCTAACAGGAAGTACATATACTCTTTCCATGTGTAGCCTTCTGGTAATTTGATGTTTTGCCATCCCATGGCACGGGTTCCACCATAGATTCCGGTAAAGTTTACTCCGTTTACTCGGCCTAACATTCTCCCCCAAGTATTGGGATCGATGGCTTTGTACAATTTCAAGGTTTCCTGTGCTGTGCTGAGGAACGGACTGGCTACACGTTGTCTGTCCAAAGGTACTCCGGCTTTATAATAAAGCTCGTACATTTGGTTGAATGGCCATTTGAAACGGGCGTATGCTGTCCATATATCTTCGGTAGTCCAGTCATAGATAGGGTAGGCATTGTATAAATCGTATCCTAGTCTGCGGGTCCACATCAGGTTGTGATAGCTGTTCAGGCGATTGTTACCGTGAATAGTTCTCCATCGGTCCAGGCTCTCTTGAGTTCGGATGCCGACCAGGCAGCAAGTGCGTACTGCATCATGCTTTTTATGGTACCACGAGGCGAATGAAGTTTGGAAGGTGTAGTCCCACATTTCCTCATTGTAGAATGGGAAATCTTCTTTCTTATAACAGTTTTTAGGCATAGGCCTTACCCAGTGGGCGTGCATGCTTTCGTCCCAAGGGCGCCAATAAGTTTGGAACATAGAAGCACAAGTCACTACTTTGAAAGGGACACAGACATGGTAGATTTCCAATATATCCTGATTTTCTCTGAACGTCTGTTCCACATACTCTGTAGTCATTTGATACTGTGCTTCATAGTCCATGTGGTATACTCCGATTTTCCTGTCCAGATTATGCTCTCTGATATATTGGATACATAAATTGAGCAAGACACCACTATCTTTTCCTCCAGAAAAAGAAACATAGATATTATCAAATTCGTTGAATAAGAATTTGAGCCTCTTTTGAACGAGTTGATAAACATTTTCCCCTTTAGTTCTTTTATTATTCATTTTTGTTCGTGTTGTAAATCATTTTAATATAATTAGTCCAGCGGTGTTCGGTTTGAAAACCACAGTTGGAAAAAATTGCTTCGTGTTTGGTTTGAACAATTGCATACAAATTGTTTTTAGGCTTTACTGCTTCCAACAATCCAGCTAACACTTCCTGATCATCGTTATGGACATAGTAGTTGTTAATAACATAACCGCCACTTTTCTGCTCTACAGGGACAAAACCGGTTACGTCACTATCTTCGACAGCAATGTACCATTGAAAACGTTCGGTCGTTTTAAAGGGATAATTGTTATTTGCCCTCAGGACTTTAGGATTCATAGCCAATGGTCCAATTAAATTAAATAATTGAGGTTCAAGGCCATCTAGTTGTAATATTTCCATAACTTAATTTTTACATACGTTTACTTGAAGCTACAAATGTATAAAAAAGATTGGATATACCATAAAAAAACGCTGCCATACCTTCACAGGCGGGCAGCGCAAGCTACAATACAAAATACAAATACAACTAAACGAGATATTTTTTTATGCTAATAGAATGCTTTATACAATTCCTTGAGCCATCATTGCGTGAGCTACTTTCATAAAGCCTGCAATGTTTGCTCCTTTCACATAGTTGATGTATCCGTCGGGTTCTGTTCCGTACTTCACGCATTGTTCATGGATGCCATACATAATCTGATGCAATTTATCATCCACTTCTTTTGCGCTCCAACTCATGTGCATTGCATTTTGACTCATTTCCAAACCTGATGTTGCTACGCCGCCTGCATTGACTGCCTTACCCGGTGCATAAAGCATCTTGTTTTCGATAAATGCGTCAATAGCTTCGGGAGTACAACCCATGTTTGATATTTCTCCAATGCAAAGAACGGAATTTTTTATTAAATTGCAAGCATCTTCGCCATTTAATTCATTTTGAGTTGCACAAGGCAGTGCAATATCTACTTTTACTTCCCATGGACGACGTCCTGCAACGAATTTGGCATTCGGATATTTTTCTGCATAAGGAGCTACGATGTCATTGCCTGACGCACGCAATTCCAGCATATAGTCTATTTTATCACCACTGATACCGTCCGGGTCATAAACATATCCGTCCGGACCGGAGATAGTCACCACTTTGGCTCCTAATTCGGTTGCCTTGGTTACAGCACCCCATGCCACGTTACCGAAACCGGAAACAGCTACGGTTTTACCTTTAATGTCAATACCTTTATTCTTAAGCATTTGGTTTACAAAATATAAGCCGCCGAATCCGGTTGCTTCGGGACGGATTAATGAACCGCCGAATTCCAAACCTTTGCCGGTAAATGTACCTGTAAATTCGCGGGTGAGTTTTTTGTACATACCAAACATGTAGCCGACTTCACGACCGCCTACACCGATATCTCCGGCCGGTACATCCATATCGGGACCTACATGACGCCATAATTCAAGCATGAATGCCTGGCAGAAGCGCATGATTTCGGCATCACTCTTACCACGAGGTGAGAAGTCGGAACCGCCTTTACCTCCGCCCATGGGCAATGTTGTCAATGCGTTTTTAAATGTTTGTTCGAATCCCAAGAATTTCAGGATGGAGAGATTGACCGATGCATGGAAACGAATGCCGCCTTTGTACGGACCGATGGCATTGTTGAACTGTACGCGGTAGCCTAAGTTTACCTGTACCTTGCCTTTATCATCCACCCAAGGCACCTTAAATGTAAAGATACGGTCCGGTTCCACCAATCTTTCGATAAGTGATGCCTTTTCAAATTCCGGGTGTTGATTGTATATGTCTTGAATAGAAAGCAGCACCTCTTTAACTGCCTGCAAGTACTCTGATTCACCAGGGTGTTTAGCTTCAAGAGAAGCCATGATTTGATTGATATCCATAATAGTTTGCATTTAAGGTTTTGACAAAATGAAATTCATTTCTGATGCAAAGGTATGTTTTTATCCGACTTGGCAAAATATTTTTGCGGAAAAAATAGGGTTACTATAATAAAAAGTTAATAGGGGGCTTTCCTCCTTTATTTCCAAAAGTTCTTTTTTCTTGCAAATAAGTTGCATAAGACAATATTATTAACGTATTTTGCTATTACATTATCTGTGTAAATCTAAGAATTATGCTCAGCAAGTTAAAATTAAATCAATTGTATTTCAAGGATACTTCGTTCGTAAACCTTATGACTAAACGAATATTCAATGTCCTTTTGGTTGCTAATCCGTATGATGCTTTTATGTTGGAAGATGACGGACGAATCGATGAAAAGATATTTAATGAATACATGAACCTCAGCCTTCGTTATCCTCCTCGTTTTACACAGGTATCTACCGAAGAGGAGACTTGGAAGCAATTGGCGAATACTACATTCGATCTTGTCATCTGTATGCCGGGTACTGATAACAGTGATACGTTTGAGATTGCCCGCAGCATTAAAAACAAGTATTCCCATATTCCGTTGGTGGTGCTGACTCCGTTTTCTCATGGCATTACAGCACGTATGGAACACGAAGACTTGAGTATTTTTGAGTATGTGTTTTGTTGGTTGGGAAACACTGATTTGCTGGTGTCTATCATTAAATTGATAGAAGACAAGATGAATTTGGAGCATGATGTAAAAGAGGTCGGGGTACAGATGATTATGCTGGTGGAAGACTCTATCCGTTTTTATTCTTCCGTGTTACCTAATTTATATAAGTTTGTTTTGAAACAAAGTCAGGAATTTGCCACTGAAGCATTGAATGCCCACCAGCGTACACTTCGTATGAGGGGACGTCCCAAAATTGTTCTGACACGTACATACGAAGAGGCAATGGACTTATATAACAAATATGAGAAGAATGTATTGGGAATCATTACCGATGCACGCTATCCCCGCGGTGGGGTAGTAGACCCGATGGCAGGTATAAAGTTACTTGCCGAAATTCGTTCCCGTGACCCGTTCATCCCTTTAATTCTCCAATCATCGGAAGTTGATAATAAGGTATATGCCGGCAGATACGATGCAAGTTTTGTGGATAAGAACTCCAAAAAAATGAATATAGACTTGCGTGAAATCATTTCCGAGCATTTTGGCTTTGGGGATTTTATTTTCCGTAATCCCGATACTTTTGAAGAAGTGGCGCGTGTCCGCAACTTGAAAGAGTTACAGAATATCATCTTTTCCATTCCGAAGGAATCTTTGCTTTATCACATCAGCCGCAACCACGTCTCTCGTTGGCTCTACTCCCGTGCCATGTTTCCGCCTGCCGAGTTCCTGAAACAGATTACTTGGAAGTCTTTGCAGGACATAGATGCGCATCGCCGGATAATTTTCGAAGCGATTGTGAAGTATCGTAAGATGAAGAATCAAGGCGTGGTGGCGGTATTTCAGCGTGACCGCTTTGACCGTTATTCCAATTTTGCCCGTATCGGTGAAGGGTCTTTGGGGGGGAAAGGACGCGGACTTGCTTTTATAGACAATATGGTAAAGCGTCATATCGAATTCGATGAATTTGAAAATGCTACTGTCGTAATACCTAAAACGGTAGTGCTCTGTACCGATATTTTTGACGAATTCATGGATACCAACGGACTGTATCAGGTGGCTTTGAGTGATGCGGATGACGATACGATATTGAAAGCTTTTCTTCGTGCCAAGCTGCCCGACCGTTTGGTGGAGGACTTTTTTGCATTCTTTGATGTGGTGAAGTCTCCGATAGCCATCCGTTCTTCCAGTTTGTTGGAAGATTCCCATTATCAACCTTTTGCAGGTATTTACTCTACCTATATGATTCCCTATTTGGAAGATAAGTATGAGATGCTGCGTATGTTGAGCGATGCCATTAAAGGTGTTTATGCCTCGGTTTATTATAGAGACAGCAAAGCCTATATGCAGGCTACCAGCAATGTCATCGATCAGGAAAAGATGGCTGTAATTTTGCAGGAAGTGGTAGGAACACAATATGGCGACCGTTTCTATCCTTCCATCTCCGGGGTTGCACGTTCGCTCAATTATTATCCGATTGGCAACGAGACGGCGGAAGAAGGTACGGTAAGTCTGGCATTAGGCTTGGGCAAATACATTGTAGATGGAGGACTGACTTTGCGTATCTGCCCGTATCATCCGAATCAGGTGTTGCAAACCAGTGAGATGGAGATAGCGCTTCGCGAAACCCAAACCCGGTTCTACGCACTCGATTTGAAGAATACAGGTCATAATTTCTCTTTGGATGATGGCTTTAATTTATTGAAACTCCCGGTGAAAGAAGCCGATAATGACGGAGCGTTGAACTTTATTGCGTCTACTTACGATCCATACGATATGGTGATTCGTGACGGTATTTATCCGGGAGGCAGAAAACTGATTACTTTTGCCAACGTATTGCAGCACGATGTCTTTCCATTGCCTCGCATATTGCAATTGGCTCAAGAATATGGGCAGAGTGAGATGCGTCGTCCTGTCGAGATAGAGTTTGCCGTAACGCTGAATGCACAGAAGAAGACAGGTGTATTTTATCTGTTACAAATTCGTCCGATGGTAGATATCAAGGCTGTTTTGGATGAAGACTTGAACCTTATTAAGGATGAGAATGTTTTATTAAGGAGTAATAATTCATTGGGACATGGCATTATGGAGGATATTCATGATATAATCTATGTAAAAACAGAAGGTTATACAGCTTCAAACAATCCTACCATTGCGTATGAAATAGAGAAAATGAACCGCAAATTTCTGGATGAAGGCAAACATTATATATTGGTAGGACCGGGGCGTTGGGGAAGCAGTGATTCTTGGTTGGGGATTCCTGTGAAGTGGCCTCATATTTCGGCTGCCCGTATTATAGTGGAAGCCGGTTTGACCAATTATCGTGTAGATCCGAGCCAGGGAACTCATTTTTTCCAGAATCTGACTTCTTTTGGAGTGGGTTATTTCACAATTAATTCGTATATGAATGATGGTGTATATAATCAGGACATACTCAACGCACAACCGGCGGTGGAGGAAACTCAGTTTATCAGGCATGTCCGTTTTGATAACCCTTTGATAGTGAAGATGGACGGAAAGAAGAAACAGGGAGTGGTGATGTTGCCTGAATAGTGTTCCAAATAACACAAAATATGTTCTAAATATCGAAAAAGGTGGTCGGACGTTTAACTTTTTAGTATATTTGCACGATTTTTGAGTATAAATTTAATTAACTAGAAAATGAAAAAGAATCTCTTTTATTATTTGTTTGCTGTGATATGCACAATAGGATTATTTACCTCTTGTAGCGATGATGACGAAAAGGTGGTAAACCCTATTCCACAGACAACTTTTAACAGTGAGAATGGTTTGCAACTTACTTATAACGGTGCGCCTCTGTTGGGTAAAAAAGTAACTTTCACCCCTGATGCAACCGAAGCGACTAAAGCTACTTTACGTTTAGAAGGAGAGTTTGACTTGTCCGGCATCTTGAAAGGACAACGCTCGAACATGACTTCTCCGACCGGTCCCGGTGTATTTCCGGGTAGTCCTGTGACTACTTTGTCTGTCGACTTGTCTATCAACGGAAATCAATGTACTTTTTCCGGTGTTTCAGAGACAGAGTATTGCACATTTTCTTATGCAGGTAAAGTAACTGCAGGCACAATGGATTTGTCCTTTACTGATGTTACTTTGAAAAATACAGCTTTGGCCGGTACTGTTTGGAAGCCTACTCCATTGGCAAATACTGAAGACGGCGGGATGGACGAACCGATTCATTTTGTTTGGAAATCCGGCACGAAGGCTGCTATTGAAATATTACCCGGTCATCCTTCAGAAGTAGAGATAAACGATTTACTGCTCTTGGCGTTGCGCTTTCCTTTATTTGACGATGGAAGTGGAGACAGAGTCAGTGTGGAACAAATGTTGTGTTCTGTTTTAAAAGATGTGACATTAGGGGCAGATGGTAATATTGTTGCCACTTATATGGATGCTGCTAATGGCGGTACTGAATGGGTTACATCTCCTTCTAATATGGCTCAATATGTAGTGACCGGTGACAATCAATTGCTCTTGTTCCTCAATCCGCAGGCTATTATGGCGAATGTTGATAATGTTGAGAAATCTGTCAGAACGGTAGATGTAGGTGCTATCTTGCAACAAGCAATAGCTGAATTATATCCTATGTTGATTAACGGTGTACCTTTAACTTATACAAAAGAAGGTAACAGAATGAAGGTATTCTTAGGTACCGACCTATTATTGCCGTTAATGAAGAATATTGTAGCTCCGTTGTTTGAGGATGAAGAGTTCCTTAATATGGTTATTGAAGCGATGAAAAGCGATCCTCAGTTTGGTGGCATGGCGGGAATGATGGTTCCCACTTTGAAGTTATTGCCTGAAATCATCAAAAACACGACTCAATTGGAGATAGGTTTGGACTTAACTCAGGTAAAATAATCCACTACAAGAAAGGGAAAGCCAAAGCTGATTGAAAATTATTATAAACCTAAGTGTTAATTTAAAACGATGTAACAATGAAAAAGAGTGTTTTTTATTATTTGTTTGCTGTGATATGTACGGTATGTCTGTTTACAGCTTGTAGTGATGACGATGATGATGATAACAAAGTTTTGACTGTTGATAATATTGTAGGTACTTATCCCGGTGACTTGGATGTAACGCTTGCAGGAACGGAAGTAGCTAAAGATGTTGCTGCATCTATTGTTGTAACTAGAGTGGACGATAGTAAAGTGAAGGTTTCTTTATCCAACTTTACTATTCCCGGCGTATTGCCTGTTCCTATGACAATTGATGCGACATGCGATGTGGTTCCTTCGACAAACGAATTGAAGTTAAATGGTCAAACTACGATTGATATGAGTGCTCTTGGAATGGGAGAATTGGCGGATTTAGAACGAATAAACAATAAAAACGGCCCGGCGTTTTCCGGGAGTGGATAAAAAGTTAAAGATATGATTACACCGATTGTAAAAGACACTAAGGTAGTGTTCGGCCCGTGCCGATTGAGTTACACACACGTATTCAGCAAGTATGCGCCGGATGGCGATACCGCTAACGGTAAGTACATGACAAACGTACTGATACCGAAAGAGGAAAAGGAAACCATAGCCGCGTTACAGCAGGCTATAGAGGCCGCAAAGAAAGCCGCCATAGTGTCGAAGTGGAGCGGCAAAGAGCCTAAGAAGCTGGATATGCCGCTGCACGATGGCGACACGGACAAAGAGGATGACACCTACGAAGGACATTTGTACGTCAACGCCAAGAGCAACACGCGCCCCGGCATTGTGGATAAGAATAAAGCCCCGATAGTGGACGAGGACGATATTTATAGCGGCGTATGGGCTATAATGTCCGTGACTTTCTACGGCTACGACAAGAACGGCAACAGGGGCGTAGCGTGCGGCCTCAACAACATTATGAAGTACAAAGACGATGAGCGTCTGGGCGGCAGGGCTTCGGCTGAAAGCGACTTTGCCGATTTGGATATGGAAGATGACGAAGATTTATAAACTGGCATGACCCACCCCGGCGGTAAGGATTAAAGGCCACGGAGCCGCCGGGGTTTTCCAAAAAAAAGAAACAAGATGTACGACTTACTTTTTAACATAGCAGAACGATGTCACACCGCAGCCACAAGGCGCGGCAAAGACACCACAGGCGTAGGCTGTATCAAGTCTTTGCGCATAGAGTTGGGCGAATAC
>ENA-OPBL01002896-OPBL01002896.1-human-gut-metagenome-genome-assembly--contig:-NODE-2896-length-11613-cov-17.223482_pt1 | contig 11613 bp, 10 predicted proteins | sample MGYA00241073_ERZ501461 | MGnify/ENA primary metagenome ERZ501461 (study PRJEB25962, sample SAMEA2042630) | human gut metagenome | biome: human gut; feature: human-associated habitat; material: faeces... | reverse complement strand
TAAGCGCTTCTTTTACCAGAAAGGGCAGCTTTATTCTCAGGCCCGTCAGAATTTCACGCAGGAAGCCTTGGCGCGTTTGGGCATTTTCAAATTTGCCGAGTTCCGCTATGCCCCGCATCGTCTGTAGCCTTCACGTTCTTCAGCTCTTTCAGCAGCTGTTCTGTCTTCATCTGCTCCTGCGTGAGCTGCTCTATGATAGAGTCGTTGTTTATCTGAGTCTTCATCTCGCTGTACTGGTCGGCAAACTGCTGATACTCGTTTTCCATTTCTTTCTTGTCGAGTTCGGCCAGTTCCTGCATGTCCCTGTTAGCCTGCTTTTGCTGCTGCAGACTTATAGACAGGTAAACTATTCCACCGAGTAGAAGTACACCAATGATAGCTGAGATTATTATAATTTTCTTATTTTTCATTTTAAATTCTGTTTTAAATTAATCATGATTATTAAACTGAATGCCATAGTGGCATATTTAATTGCAAAAGTAGATTTTTTATCTTAAAAGACAAAGCATTTATTGAAATAAAAAAACTATTATTGTCAATTTTGCCGTGTTTTTGAACAAAATTAAAATTTAATGTGTATTTTTGTTGAAATTAACTTGCCTTATGCTAATTCGGCGTTTACATTTTGTCGTGAATATGGCATTGAGAGTGGTTATTTGTACTGAATATCTAATATTATGAAATAAAACGGATATGTTGCGCAAGATTTTCGATTTCTATTACAGCGGTTTCACCTCGATGGACATAGGAAAGAAGCTTTGGCTTGTCATTATCATAAAACTTGTGATAATATTTTTTGTCGTGAAGCTGTTTTTCATGCCTGACGTGCTAAGCCAGAAGGCTGCAGGCGGCAGTAAGGCCGACTATATAAGCAGCCGTATGACCGGTGCAGATTGACAGAGCAAGATTAATAACTATTAAAAAATAAAGTGTATGACAGATTTTTTATTGAGCATTAGTGCAGGGACCGTCGACTGGTCGAGAGCTCAGTTTGCACTTACAGCCATATACCATTGGCTCTTTGTGCCGCTGACGCTCGGACTTGCGCTTATTATGGGAGTAATGGAAACCTGCTATTATCGCACAAAGAGCGTCTTCTGGAAAGACACTGTGCGCTTCTGGCAGAAGCTGTTCGGTATAAACTTCGCCATGGGTGTGGCAACCGGACTTATCCTTGAGTTTGAGTTCGGCACAAACTGGAGTAACTATTCGTGGCTCGTAGGCGACGTGTTCGGTGCGCCGCTGGCAATCGAGGGCATTGTGGCTTTCTTTATGGAGGCCACGTTTGTCGGCGTAATGTTCTTCGGTTGGGGCAAGGTGTCAGACGGATTTCATCTTGCGTCGACATGGCTGACGGGACTTGGCGCTACGATATCAGCGTGGTGGATTCTTGTAGCTAACGCATGGATGCAGTATCCCGTAGGACAGGTGTTTAATCCTGACACGATGCGCAACGAGATGACGTCTTTTGCAGATGTGGCTCTGTCGCCTTTTGCCATAGACAAGTTTTTCCACACAGTTCTTTCAGCCTGGATTGTCGGTGCAGTGTTTGCCGTGGCGGTCAGCTGTTATTATCTTATCAGGGCTAACAGCAGCAAGATGCCTGAGGCTACTGCAGTCAAGACAAGAAAGTTTGCTGTCAGCAGTATAAAGATCGCCTCAATTGTTGGACTCGTCGCAACGTTGCTTACAGCTTATACAGGAGACAATTCTGCATATATGGTGGCAAAGACACAGCCCATGAAGCTTGCTGCAATGGAAGCTCTGTATGACGGTGAAGAAGGTGCGCCGCTTACGGCTGTGGCTCTAATAAATCCGTTCAGACAGCCTGACTATGCCGCTTCTGAAGAGTTGCCTCTGCAGGTGGCAATACCCAAGATGCTCTCTGTGCTGGCAACGAGAGACCTGAACGGCTTTGTGCCTGGCATAAACGACATCATTAAGGGCGGATACACGCAGCATGACGGTACGACTGCATTGTCGTTTGCGGAAAAGTCGGAGCGCGGAAAGATTGCCATCGACGCCATTGGCAAATACCGCGAAGCCAAGAAAAACGGCAATGCTGCCGAGGCAGATAAGTATGGCGCACTGATTAAGGACAATGTTAAATACATCGGTTACGGATATATGGACAATCCCGACCAGATAGTGCCTTACATACCAGTGTGCTTCTGGTCTTTCCGTATTATGGTAGGCCTTGGCATGTTGCTCATCCTCGCCTTTGCCGTAACGCTGTTTGTTGTCTACCGTAAGGACATTCTGCGTCTCAAATGGCTGCATATTGCATGGCTTGTTCTTCTGCCGTTGGCCTATGTGGCAAGCGAGTCGGGATGGGTGCTGGCCGAACTCGGACGTCAGCCTTGGGCAATACAGGACATGCTGCCCACATGGATAGGCGTGTCTGACATCAGCTCAGGGTCGGTTATCTTCACGTTCTTTATGTTCCTCGTGCTGTTCACGCTTCTGCTTGTGGTTGAAATCAACATTATGTGCAAGGCCATAAAGCAAGGTCCGGAGTTTTCTGATGTTGCTGCCAGACCATAACTGTGTCAATAATAAACATGAACGATAAAAACAAAGAAAATTATGACATATCTTTTTTTGCAACAATATTGGTGGTTCCTGGTGTCGCTGCTTGGAGCGCTGCTCGTTTTCATGATGTTTGTTCAGGGAACAAACTCTATTATCTTTTCTCTCGGGCGCAACGATGTTGAGCGCGGAATGCTGGTTAATTCTACCGGCCGTAAGTGGGAACTGACTTTCACCACGCTTGTAACGTTCGGCGGAGCTTTCTTTGCCTCGTTTCCGTTGTTCTACAGTACGAGTTTCGGCGGTGCCTACTGGCTGTGGATTATCATCCTGTTCACTTTCGTGCTGCAGGCTGTCAGCTACGAATTTCAGAAAAAGCTCGGAAATATTCTTGGCGTAAAGACCTTTCAGACCTTCCTTGTCATCAACGGATGGGTGGCTCCGTTCCTTATTGGTGTTGCCGTGGCAACATTCTTCACAGGCTCTAACTTCGTTGTTGAGAAGGCAAACTTCACCAACGGACTGTCGCCCGTGATAAGTAGCTGGGCTAACGGCAGCAACGGTCTTGACGCCCTTCTCGATGTGTGGAACATTGTACTTGGACTTGCCGTCATGTTCCTTGCGAGGGTTACAGGTATACTCTATACGGTGAACAGCGTCTCTGACATATACATACGCCAGCGCTCAAGAAAGCTGCTGCGTGTTAATCTGCTGCTGTTTCTCGTTACATTCCTGGCTTTCCTTATTTATGTCCTTGTGAAGGACGGATACGCTTATGACCCTGCAACTGGCAACATCTTTGTCGAAAATGGCAAGTATCTTTCAAACTTCCTTGCCTTGTGGCCGCTGGCTGTTATGCTTGTAGTGGGCGTTGTGCTGTTCCTTTACGGAACGGGGCGCACCGTTTTCGACACCAGTTTCAATTCAGGTATATGGACAGCCGGCATTGGTGAAGTGTTGGTAGTGCTGAGTCTGTTGCTGTGTGCCGGACTTAACAACACTGCGTATTATCCTTCTGCCGTTGACCTGCAGAGCAGTCTGACCATTCAGAACAGCTGCAGCAGCGAGTTTACGCTCAGCGTCATGTCTGTAGTGTCGCTGCTCATACCGTTTGTTCTTGCATATATAGTTTATGTGTGGCGCATCATCGACCGTCACAAGATTAACCGCGAGACGGTGGAGGAGGGCGAATAATAGTCGCCCTTCCGCATCATATCAACAGTAAAGGCCATATCCCATTCATTCCGGGATATGGCCTTTACTGTTTTATTCTGTATGCCTTCAGGCATTTTCCTTGCGGCTTAGGTGTCAGCGCAATATTATTCCTGTGAATATTCTGCCTGATTCAGTGCCGAGTTTTCGCGCCGAAAAATAGTCGTTGCTGTTGTTGTAGGTGCATACCCCCGACACGTTTATGTTGTCTTCCTTCAGTCCCATGGCTGCCAGCTGTCTGCGGTTGCATTCGGGCAGGTCGATGTGCCATTTGTCTTCCTTGCGGCTAATGTCGGCCATGTTGAATCCGGCAGCCTCAAATTCGGCATAAACTTCGTCGCCTACTTCAAAGGCGTCTATCGATATGCCCGGTCCTATAACTGCCGTCAGGTCTTCCGGACGTGAACCGAACGACACCTCCATCATCTTTACAGCCTTGCATGCTATGCGCTTTGCCGTTCCGCGCCATCCTGCATGCACTGCTGCTGCAGCGTGGTGTGCATAGTCGTATATTAATATAGGTATACAGTCGGCGGTAGACACGCCTATGCACACGTCCTTTACGTCGGTTATCAGAGCGTCGACGCCTTCAAGAATCATTCCTTTTACCGTTGCCGACAGCGACAGAAAGTCGGCACCTATCTGCATCACTTCCGTGCCGTGAGTCTGGTGCGGCATAATGACACGCTCCTTGTCAACGCCGAGTTCACGGCATAGGTCTTCAAGGTTCTTCTCAATGTCCTCAGAGTTGTCGCCGCAATATCTGTTTATGTTCAGCTCCGCATAGTTTCCGGTACTGTGTCCGCCGTGGCGCGTTGTGCTGAATGCCGTCGTGTCGGGCGATATGTCATAATATGTAAGCTGTGGCTTCATCATAGCAAAAGTGTTTTTGTTTATATAAAAGAGCCGCATGTTTGCCGTTGCGGCATGTCATGCGGCTCTTGTCTTATGTTTCTTATTTATCTTCGTCAATGTCAAAATACTCAACATCGTCAAGGTCCTCATAGTCGTCGATGTCCTCAATGTCTTCATCGTCAACAAACACTATCTCGTCCTCGCCCTCTTTAAGCAGTTCCTGCGGCAGTGTGCTGAGGTCTTTGTCGCGGTGAACCAGCGTGTCTTCGGCTGTAATGTCCTGCAGTTTGTTGCTCTCGCTGTTGAGCTCTTTCCACAGCACGTCTTTCAGTTCGTTGATGCCCTGACCTGTTACGGAAGATATGAACACCACGGGGATGTCGTCGGGCGTAGTCTCGCGCAGCATCTCTATCAGCTCGTCGTCGAGCAGGTCGCATTTTGTCACGGCCAGCACTCTGTGCTTGTCGAGCATCTCGGGGTTGAAGTTGCGCAGCTCGTTGAGCAGAATCTCATATTCCTTCTTTATGTCGTCAGTGTCGCCGGGCACCATAAACAGCAGCAGCGAGTTGCGCTCTATGTGGCGCAGGAATCGCAGACCGAGACCCTTGCCCTCGCTTGCACCCTCGATTATACCCGGAATGTCGGCCATGACGAACGACTGTTTGTCGTGATAGCTCACAATGCCGAGCGACGGTTCGAGCGTAGTGAACGGATAGTTGGCTATCTTGGGGCGCGCACTCGACAGCGACGACAGCAGCGTGCTCTTGCCCGCGTTGGGGAATCCAACAAGTCCCACATCGGCGAGCAGCTTCAGCTCTAATATTATCGTCATTTCCTCCATCGGCTCGCCCGGCTGAGCGTAGCGCGGAGCCTGGTTAGTGGCGCTGCGGAACTGGAAGTTGCCAAGTCCGCCGCGGCCGCCTTTCAGCAGCAGCACCGTCTGTCCGTCATATGTAACGTCGCACACATACTTTCCTGTTTCGGCGTTATACACCACCGTTCCGCACGGCACGTCGATATATTGGTCCTTGCCGTCGGTGCCGTGACATTTGTCACGTCCGCCGTTGCCTCCGTGTTCGGCAAACACGTGGCGCTGATATTTCAGATGGAGCAGCGTCCAGTAGTTGTGGTTGCCTCGCAGGTAAATGCTTCCGCCTTTACCGCCGTCGCCTCCGTCGGGACCTCCGTTGGGGTTGTATTTCACATGGCGAAGATGCATGGAGCCTCTTCCGCCTTTGCCTGAGCGGCAGTAAATCTTCACATAATCTACAAAATTGGATTCCGGCATGTTGTTATCGTCTTTGTTAATATTTTGCTGCAAAAATACGAAATTATTGCAAAACGTGCAATATATAAGCGGTGCAGATAATAAAATTAAGTATTCTGTCGCCATTATCAGTTGTTTGCACAGCCTTCTTGCTGAGTGAACATCGCATTTTGACTTTCTGATAAGTTATCGTGGCTTTTTCCTTCCATCGTGATTTTCGTTGACGCTCCAGAACGCGTCTTTTTTGAAATCAAAAATATTTGTGCGTAAATACTTTCAAAATCGTGTGCAAATATAAAGTCTTGTCATTCAGCATAATATCAACATGAATTATAAAGTGTGCAATTATTTTTGCCATAAACGGCCACAAAAAGCCAGGATTTTGCCTTAAAAACAGCCTTTTCGTGATTCAAAAACGGCCCATTTTCACCTCAAAACCGATAGGTTTATCATCAGAAAGAGCCCCACTTTCGCGTCTTTGTAAACATCCTTTACCATTTTATGCGCTTACGTCCGTATTGCTTTTCTATTTTGAAAGAAAATCCGAACATTTCAGAAATATCATATTGTAAGGCTGTTTGGAAAATTTACTTACTAAAATTAATTTTGAAATCAAATAGAAATAAGTTTAATTTAAATTCAGCCTTAATTGATAAGTTCATTTTAAAAGTGGCTTTCTGCATATAAACTTAATTCTATGTTTCTTTTACTTTTTCGGAAGTGGCATATTTTATATTTGCCAATCGCTAAAACTGTAGTATTTTTATCTTAGATAGATTTCGTTATAAATAAAAATATCTTAAATATAGTGTCTTTATATATTCTTAATTCAATTCTTTTAAGTTATTAATCAAGCATACACTTTTTAGATACTTAATCAGGCAAATTTACAAAAAGAATTTCGGTTGTCGAATATAATTCACTATATTTGCATAATATAATTGCATCTAAAAATATAATTAATAGAATAAAGGTCGTTTTATCGGAGAAAGATGTTTAAAAACTTGGTTAGCGAAAAAACTGGATAGCAGCTTCAATATTGTTAACTCGTATGCTTGTAACAGAATCCATCTTAATTTGGAGACCTTACAGCAATTACTGAATTTCTTCAGTTGACATAAAAGATTTGATAACAGACAAGAAGAGCGGCAACAGTTCTTTATAGATGTTATTATTTTCTGTATTCAACTTCCGATAATATAAAAATATAGGAATATATGACACCAGAAGAAAAAGCGAGGCAAAAAATAGATCAGTGGTTTAGCGATGCTGGTTGGAAGGTGGTCGATAGAGATAACTATGAACCAAACTGTACTGCAGTTGCTATAAGAGAAGGACTTTTGAAAGGTAACCTTGAGGCTGATTATTTCCTTTTCATTAACGGAAAGGCTGTTGGTGTACTTGAAGCTAAAAGAGAAGAGATTGATCCATTTTCTGATAAAGTTTGTGAACAAGCTGTCGTATATGCCAGAAATGTTCCTAAAATTTATCAAACATATCAGAAACCATTGCCTTTCATATTTACTTCAAATGGAAAAGACTTGTATTTCTGTGACTTTCGTAAACAAGATTCTTGTTTCAAGCAAATTATGACGATTCCAACTCCTCATGAATTGGTTAAATTATTGGGAATAAATGATTATTTTGCCGGGCTTCCAACTTTGCGAAGAAAAGGACTACGGGATTGTCAGTATGAGGCTATTACAGAACTGGAAAAAAGTTTCAGAAGTGGCCAGAATCGCGCCTTGATGGTATTGGCAACAGGTGCAGGTAAAACATATACCGCATGTCTTGCGGCATATCGTTTTCTTTCATATACCCCAATGAGAAGAGTGTTATTTCTTGTGGACAGGAATAACCTCGGGAAACAGGCGGAGGGAGAATTCGGAACTTTTCGGCTGACAGAAAATGGAGATGCATTTAATACAATATTTACAGTGAATCGTCTTCGTTCTTCTTCTATACCATCTGATAGCAATGTCGTTATTTCAACAATACAGCGTCTTTTTTCTTTTCTGAAAGGAGACACTATCGAGGATAATGACAACGATGATGATAATGAACCTACAGAAGAAGTTGTATTACCTCCGAATCCAAATTTACCACATGATTATTTTGATTTAATTATCATAGATGAGTGCCACCGCTCCATTTATGGGAATTGGCGTAAGGTATTGGAATATTTTGACACAGCCAGACTTGTTGGATTGACAGCCACGCCTATTCCTGAAACAATGGCATTCTTTAACAATAATCGTATAGTCAACTACACATTGGAAAAAAGCATCGTTGATGGTGTAAATGTAGATTGCCGCGTATATCGAATCAAAACTCAAGTTACAGAAAATGGCGGCGCTATATTAGAAGGGGATAAAATCAAAGAAGAAACACGCTATACCGGAGATGTAAAAACTATTTCCAATAAAGAAACGAAAACATATACCAATAAGGAGTTAAACAGAAGTGTCATTAATCCTGCGCAAATAAAACTTATTCTGTCTACTTATCGTGATGTAGTCTATACTGAGTTATTCAATGATCCACAGCGTGAAGCCAATTTTGACTATCTTCCAAAGACTTTGATATTTGCGCTAAATGAGACTCATGCCAGTAATATCGTACAGATAGCTAAAGAAGTATTTGGACGTACGGATGACCGTTTTGTGCAGAAAATAACTTATTCTGCAGGCGATAGTAATGAATTGATACGTCAGTTCCGGAATGATAAAGATTTCAGAATTGCCGTAACTTGCACCTTGGTTGCAACTGGTACAGATGTAAAGCCTCTTGAAGTATTGATTTTCATGCGTGATGTAGAATCTTTACCTCTATATACACAGATGAAAGGACGTGGTGTGCGTACAATCGGAGATGAGCAGTTACGGAATGTCACCCCAAATGCGTTCAGTAAAGATTGTTTTTATTTAGTTGATGCCGTAGGTGTTACTGAACACGAAAAAATAATACCTACGATAACGGATGGGCCGACAACAAAGATTATTACTCTTAAAGAGCTGTTGGAACAGATTACTCATGGTTACCTTCCTGATGAACATCTGAAACGTCTAGCTGCAACACTTTCCAGAATATATAACAAAGCAGATAATTCACAGAGGAATGAATTCGTACGTTTGGCTAATGACGACATGAAAGAACTTGCTTCAAGAATTTACGAAGCTTTTGAAAACAATATTCTGCCGCCATTTATAAGTACCAAAGAACCTAACAATGAGCGAAAGGGTTTAGTTGCGTCACTTGCAAATCACGCTGATGCGCGCAGGTATCTACTTATTCTTGCTGCTGGGTTTGTCAACACACTGATGCCTGGCGAGGACACGCTTATATCTAAAGGATTTTCAATAGAGGAAGCTAAAAATACAACAGAAGCCTTTGAAGATTTCTGCAAAGAACATAGTGATGAAATAGAAGCTCTACGTATAATTTATAATAATGAAGGTGAACCAATTACCTATTCAATGCTAAAAGATTTAGAAAACAAACTCAAGATGGCTAACAATCATTTTACTTCCAAGCAATTATGGAACTCATACGCCATTCTGAATCCAAATAGCGTTCGACGTTCTTCTACGAAAGAAGAGAGTGATGCTTTGACCAATATCATACAGCTTGTACGTTTTGCTTTACACCAGATTGAGCGGTTAGATAGTGTTGTTTCCACCTCTAAACAGTATTTCAATCTATGGTTAGGACAAAACCAGCGCGAAATAACAGATAAACAACGTGAAGTTATCAGTCGTATTGTAGATTATATTGCTTCCAACGGAGCTTGTACGGTCAAAGAGATTCGTGAAGATGATGCAACTCAGGCAGCACAGATGATCCGTGCTTTTGGCAATATGCAGAAAGCCAATGAAGCTTTACAGTCTCTATACACATTTGTAGTTTTAAGAAAAGCAGCATAAATTTATGGCAACCATACAAATAATAGATAGTATACGATTGAATCGAACAGGTTTGCAAACGAAAGATGCAAATGGGAAATGGGTCAATGTACATAAGCAACAGGGGGATTTAGATGGAGCATGTTCTATTTATTCACTCATAATGGCTATGCTATGCCAAGGGATGATTGAAGAGCAAGATCTTCAATTATATAAATTCCCCGATAGGCGTACTCCTAAAGGCAAATTCTTATATCACTTTTTCTATGAGCAAGGATTTGTCCAAAATGGTTATAACTACACAGCATTAGCACGTGAAATCAACGAACAGCCATTTGAAATTAGAGCAATACACAAAAGGCCAAGAACCAATGATGACAGGATTGAATTGATAGGACAATTCGTAGATAAAAATACCCCAGTAATAATCTCAACAGAATTCAATGGTGGTGCACATGCTTTATTGGCTATAGGAATAGAAAGCGATGAAAATGACATCACAACTAAAATTTACTGTCTCGATCCTGGGGCACCATCTCCAAAAGTTTCCCCGTGGAATTGTTTTATTGATGTTTCAAAAGAAGGCAAATCGCAATATCCATTCTATTATGTAACTGAAATAAACACTTATAAGGTCACATTAGATGACATGCTTATAATAGAGCATAAAAATTTTGATTAAAAATATGGCAACAAATAATACAACAGAGCAATCGCTCACCAAAAAGGTTTGGAATTTGGCAACTACTCTTGCCGGACAAGGTATAGGTTTTACAGATTACATCACACAGCTCACCTATCTTTTATTTTTGAAGATGGATGCAGAGAATGTAGAAATGTTTGGAGAAGAATCTGCAATACCATCTGGTTATCAATGGAGTGATTTAATTTCTCTTGACGGTCTAGATTTAGTAAAGCAATATGAAGATACTCTGAAACTGCTGAGTGAACAGGAAAACCTCATCGGCACAATTTATACAAAAGCTCAAAACAAGATAGACAAGCCTGTCTATTTAAAAAAAGTCATTACTATGATTGATGAGGAGCAATGGCTGGTCATGGATGGAGACGTGAAAGGTGCTATTTACGAAAGTATCCTTGAAAAGAACGGACAAGATAAGAAAAGTGGTGCAGGTCAATACTTTACTCCACGCCCGCTCATCAAAGCAATGGTAGATTGCATAGCTCCACAAATTGGAGAAACGGTTTGTGATCCAGCCTGCGGCACCGGAGGTTTTCTCTTGACCGCATATGATTATATGAAAGAGCAGTCTGCCAGTAAGGAGAAACGTGATTTCTTGCGTAACAAGGCACTGCATGGTGTAGATAACACTCCATTGGTTGTGACACTTGCTTCTATGAACCTATATTTACATGGTGTGGGAACAGAACGAAGTCCAATTGTTTGTGAGGATTCCTTGGAGAAAGAGCCATCCACTCTTGTGGATGTAATATTAGCCAATCCTCCTTTCGGCACTCGTCCGGCTGGTTCTGTTGATATTAACCGTCCGGATTTCTATGTAGAAACGAAGAACAATCAGTTGAATTTTCTTCAACACATGATGTTGATGCTCAAAACCGGAGGTCGTGCAGCTGTAGTATTACCAGACAATGTCCTTTTTGAAGGTGGTGCGGGAGAAACAATTCGCAAGAAGTTACTCTCAGACTTCAACTTACACACGATACTTCGTTTGCCTACAGGTATTTTCTATGCACAAGGCGTAAAAGCAAATGTATTGTTCTTTTCCAAAGGTCAACCGACAAAAGAGGTTTGGTTCTATGATTATCGTACTGACATCAAACATACGCTTGCTACTAATAAATTAGAGAGACATCATTTGGATGATT
>ENA-OPBL01002877-OPBL01002877.1-human-gut-metagenome-genome-assembly--contig:-NODE-2877-length-11695-cov-10.041753_pt1 | contig 11695 bp, 7 predicted proteins | sample MGYA00241073_ERZ501461 | MGnify/ENA primary metagenome ERZ501461 (study PRJEB25962, sample SAMEA2042630) | human gut metagenome | biome: human gut; feature: human-associated habitat; material: faeces... | reverse complement strand
ACAACCTGACAGACAAGACTTGTGAAGTCCTCTCTGCCAGCTTGCCCGGTTCTTCCTCGGTGTCGGTCTGCCTGCAAGCGGTTCCTGCCCGATTTCCTCCGGCGTATGGCTTTTTCTTGGTGCGCTCGTGTCGTGGCGGCACTTCCCCGAAAAAGCATATTAACTTGCAGCCGATCATGTGGTTTTCAAGGTGCACTGTGATTTTGTAAGAAGTTGAGGGCTTTCAAAAATGCGGGTAAGACTGCTTTTGAAAGTAGTTCCCACACCTTATACAAACTTAAAGGGGTGTTTTTAAACGGGGGCTTATGAAAATTCTGAAAATTTTCACTTTTTCAAACAACCTCCTATACCTATAACATTCTAAAATGGGTGTTTGGCATACAGATTTTCAAATTTTGTTGAACTGCCTAATTTTAGAATATAGATTTTGTTCATTATCCACTTATAGAACTAGCGGAAAGCCGTTTTACAAAAGATTTTGAAAGCCTCTACACTAATAGGAATCCGCAGGACCGTTTTGGAATACAGTTTTGAAAATTTCACAATTTTAGACAAAAAGAAAAACGGCAAAGCGGATAAAATCCACTTTACCGTTTTAGAAGATATTCTATTACGCTGCGATTGCGTTGGCGTTGACCTGTTCAATGGTCTTGCGAATACCAAGCCATACACTCAAATCTGTAAAGACCTCTACGATGCTTCCCTGATCTGTAAAAGGCGGCTCCTGCAAAACGGAGAGGTCTTTCATCATGCCATTATGTACGATGTACTCGACAATCTGGTTGACAAAGTAAATCTGTCGGCTGTCGAGGTTAGCACCATCCAGATATTGCGAAAATGCAGCTTTCGCCGCAGCCATATCAAGACCAACGATTTCCCGCACGAATTCTCCCAAAGGCTTTGTGCCATATTCGGCTTCATAGTCCTCTTTTGTGCCAACCTCACTCCAAAGAATTTTTTCGAGTTCTTTGACATCTTCGGCAGTAAGCGGGATGTTGCCTTTCAGTTTGGCAATGGCTGCATTATCCTGATGCTGCCGTACATAGTACTCAGCTTTTGCCTTGTAATTTTTCAGATCATCGTTTTCCAGCTCGGCCTCCTTCCATTCTGTCGAAAGAATTTCGTCCGAGAAATCTGTGGTGTACCGTACACGCTCGATGGGAATGTACTTGATCAGGTCACGCAACTCTTTTCGGATGTGCTCAAACTCGTTCACATCGGCAGTTTTGATATAGTCGGTCTGGATAATTTTTTCAAGCAACGCACGTTTCTGATCGATCTCTGGAATATTGGACACGCTCGCAACCGCTTTCGCTTTTTTCAGCAGCTCGTTGCGGCCATGAGTGTACGGCTTCCCAGCAAGGTATGCCAATTCGATGCCATACAGCAATGCATCAAAACGAAGTGCTTTCGGGTCATCCGGCTCCGGTTCAATCAAGGGCGCAAGTTCCTCCCGGGCAATCAAGGTGTCTGCATACGTTAGAGCATTGTAACTGTTTTTATCCGCATACAACTCGACATACTTCAAATGCTGTTTGACTGCAAAGTTGTCACGATTCAGCTTTTGCACCTGACTGACCATGTGCTCCACCAGTGAAGTACGGAACGCTTTCAGTTCTTCCGTTTGGAACTGCATATTCTGCAATTTATACGCAATTTCAAACTGCAGGCCGAAAATCGCGCCCTGAACGGCAATCATATTCGGGGTGGCATTTCCTTTGTTCATGCGGAAAAATTCAAAATTTCCGCAGAAGTCAAAAATGTAAAACTTATTCTTGTCCTCACCATCCAGAAGTCCCGGACACAGGCGTGTACCGCGTCCGATCATCTGCCAGAACTTTGCCTTGCTTAGAACCTTTTTGAAAAAGACCAGATTCAGAACCTCCGGCACATCGATGCCAGTGTCCAGCATATCCACCGAAATGGCAATCTGCGGCAACTTCTTCGGGTCTGAGAATTCGTCAATGGCACTCTGCGCATAATTGAGCCGATTGTCGATCACCATGGCGTAGCCGTTCAGGTGAGGATATTCCTGATTGAACACTTTGAGGATTTCCTCTGCATGATCGTGGCTCTTGGCAAAAATAATCGTCTTGCCGATCTTACTGCCGTAGTCGATTTTCAAGGCGTTCTGCATCACGACATTCAGGACCTGCCGGATGGTGTCCTTGTTGAACAGCCAACTGTTCAGAGCAGATGCATCAATGCTGGCCGGCAGGTTGCCGTTTTCATCCTCAAAAGTGTTTTCGTAGGCTTCCCGTTCTTCGTCCGAAAGCTCATCATAGGTGATGCCTTTCTTCATGAACTTTACTTCGCTCTCCACCGAGAGGAAGTCAACCAGAAAGCCATCCTTGACGGCCTGCGCCAGCTCATAGCCATAGGTGGGCACACCGTTTTCGAGGTCAAAGATCTCGTAGGTGTTTTTGTCGATTTCATCTTTGGGTGTGGCAGTCAGGCCAACCAGCGGTGCATCGAAATAATGGAAGATGTCGCGGTATTTATTGTAGATGGAGCGGTGCGCTTCATCGCAGATAATTAAATCGAAATGACCACAGGTGAATAACTTGCCCTCTGCATCGTGAACGGAATCAATGCAGTTCATCATGGTCTGATAGGTCGAGAACACGCAGTGTGCTGTAAAGTTGTCTTTGTCCTCGCAGAGATTCGTTACGGAAAGCTCCGGCAGGAGGTTGACAAAGCTGCGCTTTGCCTGGGTCACAAGGCTGTTGCGGTCAGCCAGAAACAGCACGTTTTTGACCCAGCCATGCTGCAATAATACATCCACCAGTGCAATGACGGTACGGGTCTTGCCGGAGCCTGTTGCCATAACAAGCAGAGCCTTGCGGCGGTTCTTGCGGCCAAAGCTGTCACAAACCGCCTTGATGGCACCCTCCTGATAGTACCGTCCGGCAATGTTTTTGTTTACATCCACATTGGCAAGGCTGGTGCGCATTGCTTGCAGATTGAACCATTTTTCAAGGTCGCGCTTGGAGTAAATGGAAGCGACCTTGCGCTCGGGATAGATATTGTCCACAATGCGGGTGTCGAAACCGTTGGTCAGGAATACCACCGGGCGGCGGCCAAACTGCTTTTCGAGAATATCTGCATACAGCTTTGCCTGCTGACGGCCTACTGCAACATCCTTACAGGTGCGCTTTGCTTCGATCACAGCCAGCGCACGGCCATCATCGCCGTACAGGACATAATCTGCATAGCCGGTGCCGCTCTTGTTGGGCATCCCGGGCAGAGGGACCTCGTTGACCCAGTTTTTGCCCTCGACCCACCCGGCATCGGTGAGCATGGAGTCGATATACAGTTTCCGGGTCTTGTATTCCGAAAGTTCCAGCGGCTTGGGTACATAGGTGGGCTGCTGCGTTTCGCGGCGGGCGGTCAGCTGCGCCTTGAGCTCAGCGTTTTCTTTGATAAGTGCATCCAAATCCACATCCGGCAGGGCGGGCTGTGCAACGGGTGCAGCAGGCTGTTGTGTGAGCAGGGAAGCGTCAAATTTCTTTTCCTGATAGCTTGTTCCATAGCAGTACGCTACGAAATCAAGGAACAGAAACAGGTTTTCGAGGCAAAGTTCCGCCTGTTCCCGGCTGATGCTGCGGCTTCCGTGGGCGGCATCATTGCCGCGCTTGCGAATAAAATCCATCCGCCGCCACAAATCATCGTCTACAATGTCGTGAAATTCTTCGGTGCTCATCAGGCTGATGAGCTTATCATCCCACGGCTTGACGAGGGAGCTGTCCACCGAATACATCCATTTGACTGCAAATTCCATGGCACGGCGGCAGTCCAGCACAGCGGTGGCCGCATCAATGGGCAAAATCCTCTCCGCAGCGATCGCGGCATCCGCAAAGCCGGAAAACTGCGGGTCGTCTTTCAGAAAGTCAAAGTTGGTCAATTCTCACACCTCCCGGCTTCTATTTTGAACGATTTTCAGCCAAAATGCAAGTGCTTTGCGCAAAAAGTTCTGCGAGCAATTTTGATTTGTCGGTTTGCTTCTTTAGATCAACAAATTGTTCCTGTAAAGCGATAGGCGGAATATATAAACCGATGTTTTGCATTTCTTTAGCGTTGATATTAGCTTGTCCGATGGCAGTTTTGCACATTCCGAGCAGCATTTGCTTTGAAAAGGCCGTGTTTAGAAAGGCGACTAGAAATTCAGGCAGAATACGCTCGTTGACACGAACTCTAATGACAAAGCCAGCAAGAACCATCATGTCATCTCGATTATAAACACACGTTTTTCCAACGAGCTCTTTGCTATTTGTACGGTTAAACAATACGTCACCACGCTGAACGGTACACTTATCCAGTTCGCTATCAGGAACATCTATCCGTTTGGTGTCAGTTAAATCTAGTTCTCCAGCATATGTAATATTGTTCATTCTCAGATATGGATATTTTCCGCCTTCAACAGCAGGTCGGCTAGAGCCATATCGCACATTAGAAACAACATCTTGTATTTTTCCAGTATTCCACCCAAACGGATTGTCAGGATACGTTCCAAACATCTCCACAAATCGAGCTTTAATAAGCTCGTCCAGCTTGGTGAGCTGTTCTTTTCGGAATAGGATTGAATTCTCTACATTTGAGAGAACGCTTGCAATGTTTTTCTGAGCATCAAGAGGTACTAACAATACTTCTGTATCAGTCAATGTACTTTTGCTAATGGCTTTGAATGTGCTTCCCGTGCCCTTCACATTCAAATCACTAACTTTTGATTGAATAGCGTACCATAAATATTGGGGGTCGCAAATATTTTCGTTAACTCGAATCGCAGCCAAGCCTCTCCCAATGCAGCAGTCTTGGTCTGCAACATTCATTGCTCCAATCGGTGCACGAACAGAAATTAAAATGTCGCCCGTGTGTGCTATTTTAGTTGGCTCGCTACACCACACTCTAACAGCCGGATGCAACCGTCCAAAATCTGCATTCCCCTGAAAAAATGGGAGTCCTCTCCCGACTTCATTGTATGTGGCTGAATCTGGGGACTGTCCCATGTTCACCGTACAAATATCGCCTAATTTTGCCATCTGTTTCTCCCACAAATTTTGATTTGTCTACCTCGGCTACAAAGGCAGCAAACTGGTTTTGGAGGGGCAGAGGGGGAATTACGACAGGTAACGCTCTGAGCTGGCGCATATTGATACTTGCAATACCTGTTGTCTGTTTGGCGCAACCCAAAAAGTAACGCTTTGCTTTTTGATGTTGCAGATATTCAGCAAAGTAAGCGGGCAAAAGTTCACTCTCGTACAGCCGCACACGGAAAATGTGATTTTGATGAATGGAATTTTCTAATGGGTTTTTGATAATAGCACCACGACCTACTTTGTCGGGATCGCCGCCCTCAGTCATTAAAATATCATCTGGCATTAAACGATACTGTTCAATTTCCTGCTTTGTTGCCAAAATCGTTTTGATCGTAGTCCAGTCGATATACCCGCTTTTTACATTTGAAACTGCCATATACGGAACTTCGATCAATCCCGTTTCCGTTGTTTTACGACCCTTTGTAATTCCAGAAACGATATCCGCAAGACCTTCCAATGGCTTTTCGGGCCATTCTAAGGAGTTCAGTAGCATATCCCCAAACATCTCGACAAATCGAGCTTTGATAAGTTCATCCAGCTTGGTGAGCTGCCGCTCCCGATATGCAACGGCATCGCGCACATGGTCGAGGGTTTCGCAAATATGCTGTTGCTTTCGATAGGAAAGCTTTGGAATATCGACACTTTTTACATAGTTGTCTACTTGCAAATTATGAAGCCCAGTTGTCCTGTTTTCAAATGCTCTCGTTCCACCATTGCGATAATACGCATAAAGGGCATAGAAAACATACTTAGGCAACCATTCTTCTGGGTTTTGAACGCGAAGCAATCCGGTGAAATTGTTAAAGAGGTATTTGTTTTCTTCACCCTCGAAGAAAATCACACGACCGACAGGCTGCTTATCACTTCCACCTGATTTCTCAATGATAACATCACCATGTCTCAAGTACTTTTCCGCAATGTTTTTCTTTGAAATCGAACGAGTTACGACATTTTTATAGTTTACAAAGCCTTCATTGGTGAAATTCGTAGTTCTGAGCACAGGAATACCTGTACCAGTATCGTCATCTTGACCCCACTCGCCTGAAATAGCCTTACCTGTTATCTCTAATAGCTTAGCCATCTGTCTCTCCCACAAATTAGAAGTTGCCTTTTCAGGCGATAAACTTCTGGTGGGAGGTCTTGACGTTGTTCTGATTCACGATTGCATACTGCATGGTGGTGCCGATCTGCGAATGACCGAGGATTTTCTGCACCTGCTCAATGGGCATTCCCTTGTCGATGGCGCGGGTAGCCATGGTGCGGCGGAATTTATGCGGGTGGATCTTGTCCAGATTCAACTCCCGGCCCAACTCCCGCAGACGGATCTCCACGCCGCTGATCTTCAAACGGTCAAAGGGTGCGTCCAGTGTTACAAACAACGCCGGGTTTGCATCGGTGCGGGAGCGCAGATAGTCCTGTAAATGCAGCTTTGCCTTGGCATCAAAATAAACCCGGCGCTCCTTGTCGCCTTTGCCGAACACTACACACTCGCGGGCTTCAAAGTCGATTTCTGAAATGTTCAGATTCACCAGCTCTCCCACACGAATGCCAGTGGAATACAACAAATCAATCATGGCAAGGTCGCGCGCACACTTGCAGTTATCCCGCAGGCGTTCAATAGCTTCGTCCGAGATGGTTTCCTTCACGGGCTGTTTGGTCTTGATTTTATGGATGCGGCGCATGGGGCTTTTGAGGATGTAGTCCTCTTCTTCCAGCCACGAGAAAAAGCTGGAAATATTCCGGCGCACATTGTCGATGGTCACTTTGCCGCAGTTGTTGATCTTCTGATATTCCACCAGATACCGTCGGATCTCTTCGGTGGTCATCTTGCGCAGGGGCGTGTCTACGGTTTGCAGCAGCCGCTCCACGGTAACGCGGTAATACTGAATGGTGCGCTCAGAGCAGCCCTCGATTTTCTTGGCCTCAAGGAACAGCTTCAGATATTCCTCGTTGGAGATCTGCTCTTTCTGCGCTTCGGATTCGGAAAACGTCTGCAACAGCACCTCTTGCAGCTTTTTCATCTGCGCAACATTCAGGTACTCTGCCATCTCGTTGATGATCTTCACGATTTTGTCTTCCATATTGGCGCACTCCTTTTCTGGTGTACCAACATCCTGCTCCGGCAAAGTGCCCGTTGTTGCTTATTATCAGCCAAAATACTGTTGCATCAGGCTGTCAAAGAGTAATTGTGTCTGGTCAAGGGCTTTCTGCACTTCAACTTAGAATTGTTTCATTTCAAAAGTTCTTCCAAAGCGTCCATCTCTGCGTCAATCTTCTTTTGTAAATCACGCAGCTGTGCCATAATTTCCTGTGTGGAAGGATACTCTACCGGCACATACTCGGTCTTTTTATACTTGTTGATGGACAAATCATAGTCGTTGCCCGCAATCTCGTCTTTCGGCACAAAGAAGCTCTGTTCGGTGCGCTCACGGGTGGCTTCAGCCTCCCGGTTGTGGAAGCGAGCGATAATATCGGGGATGTCGTTTTCCGTGGTCGTGCTGCGCTTATCGTCCAGCGAGAAGCCGTCGGCCTTCATATCGTAGAACCAGACGTTATCGGTGCCACCGTGGCCGGTCTTGGTGAAAATCAGGATGGCAGTAGAAACGCCCGCATAGGGCTTGAACACGCCGGAGGGCATGGAAATTACGGCTTCCAGACGGTTGTTCTCGATGATCTCCTTGCGAATCGCCTTGTGTGCAGTGGAAGAGCCGAACAGAACGCCATCCGGGACGATGCAGGCACAGCGTCCGCCGACCTTCAGCATCCGCAGGAACAGAGCGAGGAACAGCAGCTCGGTCTTTTTGGTCTTGCAGAGCTTGAGCAGGTCGGTGGAAACAATGTCGTAGTCCAGACTGCCCTTGAATGGGGGATTTGCCAGAATCAGGCTGTATTTGTCCTTGTCGGGGTTCTGGTCGCTCAGGCTGTCGCGGTACTCGATGAACGGGTTGTCCACGCCATGGGTCATCATGTTCATAGCACCGATGCGCAGCATGGTGCGGTCCATATCGAAGCCGTGGAACATGTGGTTCATGTAGTGGTCTTTGTTTTTGCGGTCAAAAAACACTTCCTGCTTGCGATTTTCACGCAGATATTCGCCAGCGGCCACAAGGAAGCCAGCCGTGCCGCAGACCGGGTCGCAAATCACATCATCAGCGCGGGGCTGCATCAGGTCAACCATCATGCGGATGATGTGGCGCGGCGTGCGGAACTGACCGTTGACACCCGCCGTTGCCAGCTTGGAAAGCAGGTATTCGTAGATATCGCCGCGAATGTCAGTGTTGGAAAGCTGCGCCGCCTGCTCATACATTCCGTCCATGGCGGTCACGATTTTATCCAGCATCAGCGGCGTGGGCACTTTGAAAATGGCATCACCCATGTACTTGGCGTAGGCACTGTCCTTGTCGCCGTGCAGATTCTTGATGAAGGGGAACACCATCTCCTGCATGGTGGAGTACATTTTGCCTGCCGGGAAATCGTGGAAAACGCTCCATTTGAGCTGTGTACCGTCCACAGTACGCTCCCCGACCTGCACCTCGCCCGCAAAGATGCTCTTGTAGGGCAGACCCAGCATAGCGGCTTCTTTGGCGTGGGTGTTGTCGCTTTCATCGAGGTCGTGAATGAACATCAGATAGGTCATCTGCTCGATCACATCCAAGGGATTCGTCAGGCCGCCCGTCCAGAAAATTTCCCACAGGCTGTCAATTTTGCTTTTCAGTTCTCCGGTTACCATGTATGTTCCTCCTGCGTGTCGAGAAAATAAGCCCGACAAACAATAATTTGTTATACTGTTATTATACCGTTTCTTCGGGATCGGTTCAATCTGCAAAAGGGGGAAGCCCGGAGTTTTCTACATTGTATGAATTTGATGTTGAAAATTCGATGTTTCGTCCTATTGACGGTTTTGTGCAGAGCAGCTATAATATAATCGATATTATCATAATTCAAATTATATTAAGCGAGAGGTGCACGGTATGGACTTCATCGGCAGAACATCCGAACTGGCAACGCTGAATGCGGAGCTAGAGCGCGGCAGCGGCTTTGTGGTGATTTACGGCAGGCGGCGCGTTGGAAAAACAACGCTGATCAAAGAGTTTATCAAAGACAAACGCGCATTCTACTTTTTGGCAACCACAGAAAGTGAAGCCCAGAGCATGAAGCGGTTTGCCGGAGTGCTTTCCCGTACCACGAAGAATCCCATGCTCAGCAAGGTCACATTCACCGACTGGCTGGATTTATTCCAAGTGGTAGCAGATGACCACCCGGACGAGAAAAAGGTGCTTGTCATTGACGAGTTTCCGTATCTGGTCAAGACAAACCCGGATTTTCCGTCCATCCTGCAAAACGCATGGGATGAAGTGCTGAAAGACCACAATGTGATGCTAATCCTCTGCGGTTCCCTGATCAGCATGATGAAAAAGCACGCTCTAGCCTACGACAGCCCGCTCTATGGCCGCAGAACGGCACAGATTCGGCTGATGCCGCTGCAATTCACGGACGTGTATGCGGCGCAAAACCTGTCGTTTGAGCAGGCTGTGGAGCAGTATGCCATCACGGGCGGCGTACCGAAATATATGGAGTTTTTCCAGACGGACGAGCCGCTGGTGGAGCAGATTCGGCGTGTGGTACTGTCAAAAAATGGCTTTTTGTATGAAGAACCGGATTTCCTGCTCAACGAGGAAGTGCAGACGCCTATCAACTATTTTTCTGTGCTAAAAGCGATTTCGGACGGCAACCACAAGCTGAACAAGATCGGTATGACGATGGAGCAGGACACGTCAGCTATTACGCCGTACCTGAAAACACTGATCGACCTTGGTTTTGTTATCAAGAACGTTCCCATCACCGAAAAGAATCCAGAGCGTTCCCGGAAAAGCCTGTATTATGTCTCGGACAACTTCATCCGCTTCTGGTTCCGCTATGTGTACCCGTTCAAGGGGGAGTTGGAACTGGATAACCAGCAGATCGTGCTGGACGAGATGGGCAAAGACTTTAAGCAAAAGTTCGTGGCTTTCGCTTATGAGAGCATCTGCCGGAACATCTTTGCGGAACTGTGCCGAAAGGGGCAGATCGACTTTGCGCCTTCACGCATTGGCTCATACTGGCGCAATGATAATGAGGGCGATACGGAAATTGATGTTGCGGCTGTGGACAACCAGCACAAACGGCTGTTCCTCGGTGAGTGCAAGTACCATGCGAAACCTGTGGATGTGGCGGTCTACTCTGCTTTGCAGGAAAAGGGGCAGTCCAAAGAACTTACAACGGCGTTTAAGGGCTACGAAATTGTGTACGGGCTGTTCTCCAAGAGCGGCTTTACAGATCGACTGGTGGAGATGGCTGCAGAGAATCCGAACTTGATTTTGATTCAGGAAGACACTGTTTATGAGAACAATATAATTTGAATTATCATAATTAGGATTATATTGTTTGGATATGTCCTGCGTACTATGTTTAGCGAGCAAGCATATCCCGTGGAGTGCGGGAACTCGCTATATTTTTGTAAAAAGTATCGACATTGACGAAGAAAGTATCGCTTTCGATATATTGCGTTCCCCAAAAGTATCGACTTTCGATTGAGCATATTATCGTGTATCGCGTTTTTTCCTTGCAATGCCACATCAACGGTGTATAATACTTTTAGAGGATAGCGGCGTTGACCAGCTATCGGTGGCATTGAAGCAATAGACTGGTTCGGCATCAGCCTGTTGTAGAGCCAAACCGTGGGTTCAGCGATAACCACAAGCCGAATAGATTCACTCGAATCGAACGAAAACGCAAAATGCCCGCTCACCGTGGAGATTTAGCTCCAGAGGTGGGCGGATATTTTTGGTTATTCAGCGGAGAACTGGACAGCAACAAAATAAAAGGGACACCTACAACACCGTAGTGCTGTCCGATGTCCCTCGCGACTGATTTTATCGTTGTCCGCCAACCTCAGGCCCTTACGTCCTGCATCTCTTTCGGGTTTTATCATTGCCCGCCAACCTCAAGCCCTTACGTCTTGCATCAGATCGGATTTTAGGTGTCAGCCACACCAGCGGAGTGACGTCCGCTTTCCATTCAAGATTATATTCAATTTACACCTCAATAGCAATGCCCCATACAAAAGTTTAGCGAGGTGAGTATATCCTATGAGGTACGGAAAGTGTGGAAAGCAATGCGGAAAGTGCGGAAACTTGCCATAGAAAAGTGGCAACCTCTACGCTAAAAGTGGCAACTTCATCTCAAAAAATGGCAACCTCTATGCTAAAAGTGGCAAGTGACATATACAAAACGCCATTATACAGAACTGCCCACTCCCCTGAGAACTTCTCAGACGAGTGGGCATTCTTCTTTCCGTGTATCAAATTTACCTTTGTGGTCACTCAGATCGCCACCAAGTCATGGATCAAAAATCATCATTTTTTATTTGTCCCAGAGTAAGTGCACGGTTTCTGCACTGTTTTTGCACGGTTTCAAGGGATGCAATGGGCACTCTGACTTGCAAAATACGACAAAGGGTGCAGAAATTGCCGGACAGAAAATCACGATGCTTTGCACAAAAATGACGTAAACTCGAAACTTCTAAAATCAGAGTGTTCTGCCCGGTGGGCTCTTTTAAT
>ENA-OPBL01002870-OPBL01002870.1-human-gut-metagenome-genome-assembly--contig:-NODE-2870-length-11723-cov-6.287624_pt1 | contig 11723 bp, 10 predicted proteins | sample MGYA00241073_ERZ501461 | MGnify/ENA primary metagenome ERZ501461 (study PRJEB25962, sample SAMEA2042630) | human gut metagenome | biome: human gut; feature: human-associated habitat; material: faeces... | reverse complement strand
CCTGCGACCTCACGGCCCCCAGCCGTGCGCGCTACCAAGCTACGCCATACCCCGACAAAACTGATTTATACAAGATAGAAACTATTATATGCATTATAATGGCTTTTGTCAATAATTATTTGATTTTTAAAATTGCTTTAAAAATTGATAAAATTCATTTTGATAAAACTTTATCATAGAAACCCGTTGACAATCTGTCTGCTTCTATGGTAGAATTTAACTTGTAAATGGCGTAGAAGAGGAAGAGTACAGAGGATTCGGCTTTCAGAGAACTGTTGGATGGTGCGAAACAGTGAATGAAGAATTTGGAACTGCCCTTGGAGCTGCTGTCTGAACGAAATATATTTCCAGTAGGAACAGACGGAGTACCCCACCGTTATCATGGGGGAGGATATAAGGTGTAGACCCGTATCTGGCAGAGTGCATGAAGTTATTCATGAAAAAGAGTGGTACCGCGTAGGAGATAATCCTTCGTCTCTTGAGAAGAGAGACGGAGTTTTTTTTACGCATTTTTACATATCCATAAAGAAGATAGATGCCAGAGATGTGCAGGGAATCAAATTTAGGAGGACAACAAACATGATGAATTACAAAAAGTATGTGAGACAGTATTTTATGCCACCGGTAAAATGTATGAAATGGGCAGAAAAAGAGTATGTAGAGAAAGCCCCGATCTGGTGCAGTGTGGATCTGCGAGACGGTAACCAGGCACTTGTGATCCCGATGAGTCTGGAACAGAAAATTGAGTTCTTCAAACTTTTGGTAAAAATCGGATTCAAGGAAATCGAGGTAGGTTTCCCGGCAGCATCTGAAACAGAATATGAATTCTTAAGAGCCTTGATCGAACAGAACCTGATTCCGGAAGATGTAACTATTCAGGTACTGACACAGGCAAGAGAGCATATTATCCGCAAGACCTTTGAGGCGGTAAAAGGTGCACCGAGAGCCATCATCCATGTATATAATTCTACATCGCTGAGCCAGAGAGAGCAGGTGTTCCGTAAATCAAAAGAAGAGATTAGAAAAATCGCTGTAGATGGAGCTGCCCTGTTAAAGAAACTGGCAGATGAGACAGACGGAAACTTCCTGTTTGAGTATAGCCCGGAAAGCTTTACCGGAACAGAGCCGGAATATGCACTGGAGGTGTGTAATGCAGTTCTGGATGTATGGAAACCAACACCGGATCAGAAGGCAATCATTAACTTGCCGGTAACAGTAGAACATTCCATGCCGCACGTATATGCAAGCCAGGTTGAGTATATGTGTGATAACCTGAATTACAGAGAAAATGTTATTGTATCTCTTCACCCGCATAACGACAGGGGATGTGGTGTCGCAGATTCTGAGCTGGGACTTCTGGCAGGTGCAGACCGTATCGAAGGAACTCTGTTCGGAAATGGTGAGCGTACCGGTAATGTAGATATCATTACGCTGGCAATGAATATGTATGCACAGGGTGTAGATCCGGAACTTGATTTCTCTGATATGCCAGGCATCTGTGAAAAATACGAAAAATTCACCGGCATGAACGTAGATCCGAGAAGTCCGTACAGCGGATCTCTGGTATTTGCCGCATTTTCCGGTTCCCATCAGGATGCAATCGCAAAAGGAATGCACTGGATCGAAGAAAAAGATCCGGATCACTGGACGGTTCCGTATCTGCCGATAGACCCGAGAGATGTGGGAAGAAGCTATGATGCCAATGTTATTCGTATCAACAGCCAGTCCGGTAAAGGTGGCGTAGGTTATATTCTGGAAACAAAATACGGTCTGAATCTGCCACCAAAGATGCGTGAAGCTATGGGTTACGCAGCGAAAGCAGTATCAGATCATACTCATAAAGAACTTCATCCTGATGAAATATTTGAACTGTTCAAAGAAACTTTCGAAAATGTCAAGAAACCGCTGGATATTCAGAAAGTACATTTCCAGCAGAACGGACACATCACCACACAGGTTACGTCTTCCTTTGAAGGCCGTGTGATCACTACCGAGGCAGATGGTAACGGACGTCTGGATGCGGTAAGTAATGCACTGAAAAAAGCATATGACATGCAATATACACTGGTTTCCTACACCGAGCATGCACTGGAAATGAGCACAAGTTCAAAGGCAATTGCATACGTGGGTATCCAGAAACCGGATGGATCCCTTTCCTGGGGTGCAGGCGTCGACAGCGACATTATCCGTGCATCTATCGATGCCTTAGTCACCGCTATCAACAATCGATAGAAAAAACCCTTTATTTATAGGCTTTTTCGAGAAAAAAACAGGAAAAAATGTGTACAGATTCAGGGATTAAAAGTACCATAAAATAGTGTATTTTTTCATAAAATTTCATTAAAATTGAGTAAAAATTGTGTACGGAAAAATACAAAGTGTGTACAGAATATTCCATGAGTAATCGAGAAAAAGATGGAAAGAAAATACAACAGAGCCTAGGAACAGAGCAAAGCTATCTAGTAATAGATAGCTTTGTTTTCGTATATAGAGAAATTTTTCAGAGAATCGTTAAAAATGTTAAGGAAAGATGTTGGAAGTTTGTATTTTAATACTAGAATATATGTTCGCAATATGATAAAATAAAAGAACGTATATTCGGCATATAAAGATACATTTTCAAGGTGGTGGACGACAATGAAAACAGAAGAGAAAATTGAAATGATTCAGAAAATAATAGAGAAAAAAGATCCATACATAGGTCTGTACACAGAGTTATTACTTTCAATGGGAGATATGAAACTCAATTACAGAGACTATATGATTACAGAGCCAATCAATTGTTCTGAAGAATTAAAACGGGTTTTTAATGCTGATTATGATTTATGTGCAGCATTGTTGACTATGGTACTGAGAGAGGAGCATTTTTCAAGCGGATCTTTTGAACAAAGATTTGCTGCTGGGCAAGTATTACCGATATTAAATCGAATGATGGATATGTTGTGTATGAATAAGGAAAAGAAAAATTAAGGTAATTTGTAAAATAAGTTTAAAATCACATGACAAAACCTACTATAAACAGAAAGGATATTAAATGGATATACTAACTAATTTACAATAATACGGCGTGATGGGTGACGTTTTCACTATTGTATTATTGACTAAGACTTCCCATACCTAAAATGGGATTCGCACCTTGAAAATTCAATATTTCAGCTAACAAAATAGTGATTTATACCGCTGCAGCCTTGGGATGAAGCGCATTTCGCAGATATTCCGGCAGTCTTGCTTCAAAATCAGCAGTAAAAGCAGCCAGCTGTTCATCGCTGAGCTTTAAGATTTCCTGAAGGCTTGCCATGAAAGCATCCATAAGGATACCAAGTGACCTGCTGAAAGTAATATCTGCCATTTCATCAACAAGGAAGAAGAACAATTCACCAAGATTCCGTTGATCTTCATTTTGGCGTTGTTCCATTGCTAGTAACATATATCGGGTAAACACAATCGCTACATGAGCTGTCAGTGCATCATAGGATAAACTATGGCATTCCCCAATCAGGTTCAGCATAGATTTGCAGGCTTTGAAGAAAACCTCAATCTGCCAGCGTTTTCCATAAATGCGGATGATTTCTTTCTCTGAAAGAGTCGTATCTGTACAGATAAAAGCAAGCCAGTCTTTGCGGTTCGCTTTGTTCCTTACGCATACGATTTTTGCCGGAATTGGATTTTCCTTTCCTACCATGACATCAACAGACAGCAGATATTTTGATCTGCCACGACGCTTTTTATTCCGGGAATAGATTTCTTTGATATTCAGCTGCTCACCATAGTACGAATATTTGATCCGGCTGCTTTTCTTAATCATGGCAATCACATCCATACACTTTGAATGAATGGCTGTGATCTGTGCCGGGTTGGAAAACCAGGAATCAAACAGGACATAGTCTGCGTTCAGTCCTGTACTGAGGGCTGTATCCAGTAATGTCATCATTGCCTCTGGTGCTTTTGTCTGAGCAAGCTTACGTCTTTTTCCTGCAAGTGTTCTGTGATCAAAATCCTTTACCGGGCCAATGATATTAGTATCCTTTGCGGATGCTAACAGACAGCTGTTCACAGGAATTAGTGTATTTCCATCACTCCAGCTTAAAGCAAGCATCCGGAAGCCCTTTTTAAAATGCATATCTGTGTGGTCAAAAACTTTTGAACCCAGTTCTGTTTTCTTACAGCTGGTACGGTTGAAAAGACTGTCATCAATAATGAAGACATTTTTTCTTTCCTGATTTGTCAGATCACGAATGTCATTGTTGACGATGTCGGCTGCAAGAAGAGAAGTAAAACGGAGCCAGTTTGTTTTTGCAGAATTAAGGAAACGGTAAAAAGTGTTTTTAGAAAAATCTTCCTTAAAAGAGCCGGTTCGTTGCTGCATATACATACTTCTTCCGACAAAAATGTTGCTGAGTTTGTAACGAAGCAGAGAAACAGGTGAAATACCTTTTTCTTTCATTCCATTACATCTGGCAAGAAGCTTACCAACATGATGTTTGGAAAAAAATCGCTGAACACAGTCAATTAAGTTGTTCTCATCGAAATGGTTTTGTAGTATACTGGACATGGCATAAATCTCCTTTGTAAAGATGGTTTCTAGTCAACTCCATTATACCAAAGTGAACAGGTTTATGCCTTTTTATTGGCTGAAATATTGAATTTTCAAGGTTCAACACACCATATCGGTGTGGGAAGTTTTAGACTGTAAGCTGAAGCAATGTTGACTCACCTGCATAGCAGGTGGTTTATTTGTTTTCCAAAGTTCCGTTTTTCGGATCAACGAAAAACTCCGCAATGAAAACAGGGCTTTGCCCTAACAAATAAAAGGGTTGCAGTAACGATTGATAAATCGTTACTGCAACACATCCTTATAAATTAGTTGTAAATATAGTTAAAAAGATGTATAATATCTATAGTATTTCTTACTTTGTTACGAGACAGTACCATATATTGAGAAAGTGTGATTTGAGATTGATGACAATTTTATAGAACATAATAGTTTGTAAAAATTTCTAAATTCCTTTATTAAATATTATTAAAAAAAGTGTGAAAAAACAATAGGGTGTTTTGCAAAATATATTGTTTGGTGTATATTATAGTAGAATGATTATTTATGTTTGTTTTCGTTTTAAGATGTAAGTATGAAAATGTGATATGAATAAAATCTAAAGATGAGATATTGCGGGAGGAAGATGTGAAGGTTGAGTCTAATCGAAGTTAATTCTCTATGTAAAAATTATAAAATCGCAGATAAAGAACAAGGACTATCTGGTATGCTGAAACATATTGTTGCCCCTAAATACCATGTGAAAGAAGCAGTAAAAGATATAAATTTTAACATAGAAAAAGGTGAGGCGGTAGCATATATTGGATCTAATGGTGCCGGAAAGTCAACCACAATAAAAATGTTGACAGGTATTTTAAAGCCAACTAGTGGAAATATTTGTATAAATGGATTAGATCCCTATAAGAACCGTATTCAAAGTACCAAAAATATAGGAGTAGTATTTGGACAAAGGACGCAGCTGTGGTGGGATATTCCTATTAGAGAATCTTTTTCTATTTTAAAAGAGATTTATGAAATACCTGACATGGTATACGAGGATAATCTTAAGTATTTTGGGGAAATATTGGGAGTGTCGGAGTTTATGGGATATCCTGCGAGAAAACTTTCTTTGGGGCAAAGAATGAGGGCGGATATAGTTGCTTCGCTGATACATAATCCACCAATAATCTATTTGGATGAGCCTACCATTGGCTTAGATGTAGCTGTTAAAGAACGGGTATGTGAATTTTTGATGAAAATAAATAAAGAACGTGGAACAACAATATTGCTTACCAGTCATGATTTGGATGATATTGAAAAGGTATGTTCCAGAATTATAGTAATAGATCATGGTAAAAAGTTATTTGATGGAGATGCAGTATTATTAAAAAGAAAATATGCTTACAATAGATGTATTGTTGTAAAAACAGCATATGAATTGTCAAAAGAAAAGAAAATCTGCACAGATCTGCCGAATGTAACAATTGAAAAGGCTGATTCACATGTATATGAAATAAGTTTTAACCAAGATGAATATTCTGCTTATAATATCATACAAAAAATTTCAGAGTATGTACCAATCGTTGATTTTTCGCTTCGAGAACCCAGTGTTGAGCAAGTTGTAAAGAAAATCTACAATGGCGAAATTGAGTAAAAGTTTGAGGTATAAGAATGCGTAAATATTTAAAAATTTTTACCTGTGGTGTTCAAGATGCTACTGCGTATAGAGGAAACTTAATCGTAGGGGTATTGTCAAATTTTGTTATAACAGCTGTTATGTTTTATATATGGCAAGTGATATATGAAATGAACGCAGTCATTGATAATTATAATTGGGAAGATATGAAAATATATCTTTTTATATCTTTTATTTGTAATTCGACGTTGTCCTGGTCAGCAGAAACGAAAATATCTAGAAAAATTATAACAGGAGAAATTACATCAGACTTAATAAAACCTATGGGATTTATGAGTATGACTTTCTTTGAGACAGCAGGATCTAGTGTTCCGGTTTCTTTGATTTCCATTTTGCTCATGAGTGTCGTTGCATTTTTTATGAAAATCCAAATACCAACGAACCCTATAGTTTACTTGATGTTTATAATAAGCTTTGTATTTTCTTTTGTAATTAATTTTTTTATTTCATTTATTTGCGCTTTGCTATGCTTCTGGACAGAAAATTATTTTGGTATTACAAAATCGAAGCAAGTGATTGTTAATTTTTTCTCAGGTGCTTTAATACCTCTGAACATGATGCCGGGAGTACTTCAAAAAATTGCGTATGGATTACCGTTTCAGGGTATTGTTTTTATTCCGTCTTCCATATTTATGGGAAGTGTGTCGGGGATGGATGCGATTTATCTTATTTTAAGTCAGGCTGTATGGTGTATTGTGCTATATGTCATCCAAGTAGTTTTATGGCGCTGCGCAATAAAAAAAGTGGTAATCAATGGCGGATAAGGAGAAATTAGGTTGACTAAGCGATATAAAAAGTATCTATCATTATATTTTAAAATGTTAATGCAAAGCTTTAAAACCATGTTGGAATACAAAGGTGATTTTATTTTGCTAATGGTTACAACAATTGTAGGACAAATATCCAGCTTGTTCTTTATTTATCTTATTTATCAAAAGGTACCTGCGATTGCAGGATGGTCTTTTTGGGAAATTATTTTTATCTACGGGATTTTATATTTTTCGGAAGGAATCATATCTTTTTTATTTGAAGGGACATGGCTATTGAATGGGTTAATCAATCGCGGAGAATTGGATCGGTTTCTTTTGCGCCCTGTGCCAATTGGTGTACAAGTACTGTCAATGAAAATGAACTTTGACGGTTTAGGCAAGATCATTTTAAGTATTTTTATTATGTTTCAGGCACTGATGAATCTATCAATACGGTGGAATATTTGGAAAATAATCATGCTGATTATTTTTGTGGTATCGGCATCTGTTATTCGGGTATGCCTGAATATCGTGGCAAATAGCAGTTCATTTTGGCTGAAAGGCTCAAAAAACTCTCTGCCCCATATGGTATATACGGTTTGGGAGTTTGGAAAATACCCAATTAATATTTTTAGCGGTGTAATTCAGTTTATGCTTGTAACATTTTTACCATATGCTTTTATGGGTTTTTTACCTGCGGCATATATGTTTGATAAACAGATTTATGCATCAGTAGCGCTGATAACACCAATAGTTGCAGTTATATGGATCATTATATCTTTTGTTGTATTTCGATTAGGACTTAATAAATATGAAAGCACAGGAAATTAGGAGAAACTTATGAAAATAGCAATAATATCAAGTGTTTACGAACAAACTCCGCCATTAAAGTATGGCGGAATAGAAAGAGTATTAGACTTTTTGGTAAAGGGACTTAAAACAAAGGGGCATGATGTGACGTTGTTTGCAACAGGGGATTCTAATTCTCCTTGTGAATTGGTTCATTTTTTTGAACATCCGGTAACATCATATGATTTAAAGGCTCAAGTTATCCATTCACAAAAAGCATGTCGTTATATCAATGAACATAACTTTGATATAGTGCAAAATAATATAGATATTTCAGTTGGATTAAAAGATTTGTTAAAAGTTCCTATGGTACACACATTACATATGGATGTATTAAATAAAAATAAACAGTTTATTTTTAATCATTTTAAGGATGCTAATTATGTAGCTATTAGTGACAAACAAAGAGAAAATGCTGAAAGTTATGGATTAAATGTTATATCTCGTATTTATAATGGATTAGACGTAGAAAATTATAGCCCTGCGTTAAAAAGAGGAAAATATTTGGCATACTTGGGAAATTTCGCACCTTTTAAAGGACCGCATATTGCAATTGAAGTGGCGCAAAAAACAGGGATTCCATTAAAATTAGCTGGAAAAGTAAATGCGATGGGGAAAGAATATTTTGAAAAAGAAATTGCACCGTATCTTGATAGTTCAGATGTTGAATATGTAGGCGAATTAAATGATGAAGAAAAAAGAGAATTTTTAAAAAACAGTATGGGTGTGCTATTTCCATCAACATGGGAAGAGCCATTTGGTTTGGTGATTATTGAAGCAATGGCTTGTGGCGTTCCTGTTATTGGATTTCCAGTTGGAGCCGTACCTGAAATAATAAGACATGGAGAAAATGGTTTTATCGCAAAAAATGTTAATGAAATGTGTAGTTACACAAAACAACTTAGTAATATAGATGCTCAAACTTGCTATCAGTATGTTGTAAACAATTTTAGTATTGAAAAAATGGTCACTCAATATGAAAATGTATTTAATATTTTATTAAATATACAATAATAAAATAATGAAATGGAGTTGATTTGTTTTTTGGCTTATAAATAATTGAAAAAATTGTTTAGTTAAAAGTCTGGCGGTGTGAGGTCAAGAGATACATAATAAAAAATATGTATCTCCGTATATGTCTTAAATAGGCAAAAAATACCCACTTATGCCCGACTGATTAATTTTTAAAAATGAGCAGAGTGTAGCTCATCGGCAAGCAGACTGCAACTACCTTGCCGGACAGTATAGGTGACTGCTTTTCAGCGGTCGAAAGACTAAATACACAAATTTATGTGCGGTTAATATGAGTGCACGTTTGTGTTGGTGTCGGTTTACCTCTCTATATTTTTTAGGGGGGAGAGGTTGCTGTATTCTTTGTAACATTTTACTTACATGAGAAAGTGTAACTTCACACAGAGAGTACTTCAAAATCGGTTGTTGGATGGATTAAGTCTTGTAACTTTGACTTCAGCACTGGACTGGTGTCCTTTCCAGACAAGCTCTGTATATTTGGCAAGTAGTGTAACCTGACTTTTAAAATGATTGATATCACCGATTTCTGTTATGACTCGGGCTAAATACATAGGTCCAATACCTAGAATGGATATCAAACATTTGTCAGAAGTTGCATCTGTGTTTTCATAGCTTTATTGAGCTCTGTGTTATGAGATTCTAATGCTTTCATGGAGGCTATGGATATAGAAAGAACCCGATTGACGGAGTTATTTAATGTCTTTAGCAAATGATAAAAACTTCTGGCAGTTTTCTGAATGGCTTTGGCTACTACATTAGAATTAGGAAAACGATTCTTTCCTTTTTCAACGGTGAAGTCAGTAGATGCATGTAAGTCCATATTTGCCAGTGCTTCTACGGATTTAAATTCATCGTAGACAGCAAGGTCAGTAGTGCTGAAGGTATTGCTGAATACCTTTTTCAGTGGCATAGCAGAATGCTTCTTGAACAGCACATTCATGAATTATTGTTGGAATCCGGACGGTGAAGAAATCTGTGTGATGGTTTTGGATACTTTGTAGCGATAGTCTCCCCAGGTACACCCCTTTGTTGATTCTATCGAAACTCAAGCAGTCCGAAATAACAAAAAGGACCACATAATCATTCTTGAGCAAACTATTGTAAGCATCTTGGAACTTTTTAACCTACTTAGGATTGAGGACATGAATCCTTCTATTAAGCGGTGTCAGAGTAGCATCTTTCCCTTAAGAAGTACCGAGATTGTTTTCATACTCAGAGGTCGCTTCCAAACCAATTAGAACCGTATCAAGTGAATGTGAAGTTAAAGTAGAATGAATTTTTTTTACCAACTGCATAGAATCTTCATAAGTGTTCAATTGGCTTGGTAAACGCGTGATCATGGAGAGTATCGACACCTTATATATAAGAATTCAGCTTAAGACGGACAAATGCAAAACCGCACTGCTAGATGAGTCCATGTACTTTAAACAAACAGCCAATCGGTTTAAAGTGAAATTTCATGTCAGGGGAATAGCTTTGAACTGAAGCAACCGTTACTGGTTCAACAGGAGGTGAAAAACTATTACTTAATTGACGCTGGGATAATTATATTATGGGTTTTTCTAAACCTATTGAACAAATATCTATTAATTTTCAAGGTGCGTTTATGTATCTAAAAGATAGTATACGAGGAGATTACGAGATGAATATTTTAATGTTGGCATCAGATTTTCCACCAAATATATATGGTGGTATAGGTATTCATGTATATAGACTTTCTAAAGAATTGGTTAAAATGGGGCATTCGGTAACTGTTATGGTGATTAAGTGTCATATGTTTATAAAAGATCAACCAATAGAGTATACGTTAGATGGAATAAAAGTAATCGATTTTGAAGAAGATCATGAAAAATGTAATCAATTAAAATATTTAGAAGAATTAGGTGCTAAACTGAAAGTGTATCGAGTTATTTATAATAATGCGATTATAAGTCCACTTATTTTAAAGTTAACTAAAGACAATTTGTATGATATAATTCATTTGCATGATTTATATCCGGCAATATCGTATGTGTTATTGCAAAACTCAGCGGTTAAAATAACAACTATACATGCAATGACTGCACCTGTAGATTCTTTGCTGGATTCCTTAAGAAGATATGCAAGTTATAATGCGGATGGTGTAATTGCTGTTAGTAATGCAGTCAAAGATTTTTGTAAAAAACGTTATGAAAAAGATTTTAAATATAAAGAGATAGAAGTAATTCCTAACGGTATAGATGTTCGTAATAAAAATATAAATTTTTTTCGGGATCCGGTTATAACATTTTGTGCTAGATTGCATTCAAGTAAAGGATGTGATAATTTAATAAAAGCATTTAAAATTTTTATTACGGATCATCCTCAATATGATTATTTTCATTTAAATATTATAGGTGAGGGGGAGGAATTTGAGAACTTAATTACGCTTTGTAATAAATTAGGGGTAAATGAAAATGTACATTTTTTAGGATATATACCGAATAATGAAGTACGAGAATTATTAGGTAAATCATACATACATTGTGTACCAAGCATTTATGAAGGATTTGGACTAATAGCTTTAGAAGCAATGGCAGAAGCCACTTGTTTGATTACCTCAGATGCGGGTGGGCTAGCTGATTTTGTAGTAAACAATGAAAACGGATTAACATATAGTGCAAATAATGTAAATGAACTTGCGCAAAAGTTATATGAAATTATTTCTAATCCTGCTTTAAGAAATGCTCTTTCGAAAAAAGGATATGAAACGGCATTACGTTTTAGTTGGGAGGAAATAGCTAATAAGACTATAAAATTTTACAATAAAATAATTAACCTAGAGCGTGTCTAAAAAATAAAAGTTGCACAAAACATATATTCTAATACCCATTTTCATGTTAGAATA
>ENA-OPBL01002828-OPBL01002828.1-human-gut-metagenome-genome-assembly--contig:-NODE-2828-length-11860-cov-3.366878_pt1 | contig 11860 bp, 13 predicted proteins | sample MGYA00241073_ERZ501461 | MGnify/ENA primary metagenome ERZ501461 (study PRJEB25962, sample SAMEA2042630) | human gut metagenome | biome: human gut; feature: human-associated habitat; material: faeces... | reverse complement strand
TGCAATTTATAGAGAAGAGATTGCAAACGCGGGACTTGACCGCAGCATCGGACAATATTTTGCAGCCCTGACCAACATGAGAAGCGTTGGTGTTATGGGTGACGAGAGAACTTACGATTATGCAGTTGCACTTCGTGCAGTGAATACGGTAGATTTTATGACTGCTGAGGCAGCGAAGATTCCGTATGAAGTACTTGATAAAGTAATGAGCAGAATTATCAATGAAGTTCGTGGGGTTAACAGAGTATTCTATGATCTGACGAGTAAACCGCCGGGAACGATTGAGTTTGAGTAGAATCCGGTGAGCCGCAAACCCTTTGTTTATAAGGGGTTCAAGGCTCTCCGTTTTCACGATTGCACACTGATTGCACAGTGCGTGGTCTTAATATAGAATAAAAAAGTGGTTTGCTGACCGCAGACGGGTGCTGCTTCTTGGCGGGAGGGCACCCGTTTTTTCTTTCTCATGCACGGTGGTAGTCCGCCGTGTGTTGGTTGCTCGTGTAGTTCGCGATGCTCGTCTTCGGCTCACTGTAGTTGAGGATGCCGGTGAGCTTCTTTGCGACTGCTTGGTTGGTATTGGGATACAGGTGCCCATATGTCCCAAGCGTGGTCTGTATCTTCTCATGCCCGAGCCGTTCCTTGAGGAGCAATGGGCTTTCTCCCATGTTGATGAGAAGTGACGCGTGGGAGTGGCGAAGGTCGTGAACCCGGACGCGGTGAACGCCTGCGAGGTCTGCGAGCTTCTTCATTGCACGCGGAAGCCTTGTCTTTGTAGTCGGAAGCCCGTTGTAGCTCAATACGAACTCACAGTCAGGGATGACAACACGCTGCACCTTGCGCCATGCGGCGAGTTCGGAAAGCGTGTCCTCATCCAGATAGATGGAGCGGATTGCCGCACGCGTCTTCGGTTTCGTGAACTTGTAGTCCGACTGGTTGTGGTAATAGAGCGTTTTGGTGATGGAACAAAGCCCGGTCGTGAAGTCGATATCGCTCCACAGGAGGGCAGATGCTTCCCCAAGCCGCATCCCACTCATGAACAGGAAGAGCAGGCTGATGAACAGGTAGTGCTCGTAGTAGTCTCCCTTGTAGAGTTTGGAAAGCACCTTCTCGAACTCCTCAAGCGTCCAGAAGTCCACAAGCGGTTTCTGCCCACGAACGTTGCCGACCATCCGTGACGGGTTCCTTTCCGTAATGCCCAATATGACGGCACGGTCGAAGGCAACGGAGAGCATTCCCTGTGTGACGCGCACGTAGTTCGGGCTATATCCTGCGCGGATGAGGGCAAGCTGCCAGTTCTGTATGTCGATTGGCTCGATGGCATCGGTAAACTTCTCGTAGAAGCAGGAGAAGTGTTTCCGCACCGTACCGGCGCGGTTCTCGAAGGTACTCTCCTTTACCTGTGTCTGATACCAAGGCAGGTAGGTGTCCTCAATGAACGTTCCGAAGGGAATCCTTTTCTGTTCGGTGGGAAGCGATTGGGAAGCAAATTGCAAAACGAGTTTTGCATATTCCTCTTTCGCTTCTTTTTTTGTCTTGAATCCGCTCCGGTATTTCTGAATCCGCTTTCCCGTGGAATGGTCGAATCCGAGATTGGCGCGGAAATAGTAGGTGCCGTTATCGGCTTTCTTAATTTGGTCGTTTGCCATTTGTCTTTACTCCTTTTTCAGGAGCGCGACCAGCGGCATCACCGTCTAAGGCAATCCCAAGAAGCTCCTCGACGGCTTCCGCCGGAACGCGGTCGAGCTTGCGTGAGGAGTAGAAGGGATAGCCCTTCTCAACCATGCGAATTTTCGCCAGACGGATGATATCGGTGGCGAAAGAGTTCCCATAGCCGAGGGCAACTAAATCTTTTTTCGTTACGGTTACCATGGCTCTCCTTTTGACAGGAAAGCAGACTACTCGTCTTTCAGACTGTATTGTAGCAGGTCAGAGCGTGTTTGTATATAGTCTGCTTCCTTTCCTTCTTTCTGGTTGTCTGGTTTCCTGTGTTTGTGGTTTTACTGTTTACGGTTTAAACCTCAGCATCGCACGCAACAGCTTCGCCTGCATGAACGACTTCATCGAGAGGTCGATGCCGTAGTCCCAGAAGCCATCCGCGTCGGTGTAGAACCCGGTGCAGAGTCCGTCCATGAAGTCGTTGAAGTAATCGAGCACCGCCCCGGCAGCAAGGGCATCTCCGCCTGTCGCGGCAACGACGGTATCGTAGTCAATCTTTCCCTTTGCCATGCGGGTCACCCCCTTCCGTCAGAATGTCCGCAAGACGGGCGAGCGCACGGGCGCGACGGTTCTGCACCGTGGAGCGCGGGAACCCCATGTCCTCACCGATACGCCTATCCGACCATCCGGCAAAATAGGAGAGCAGGATGATTGCCTGCTCCTCTGGGCAGAGTTTTTCCAGCGCATCCGCGAGGTCTTTGTCTGTCACGCCGATAGGCTTCCCGGCGGCATCGAATACGGTTTCCCGCTCCGGCACGTCCTGCCAGTCCGCAAGGCTTTCAAGTTCGCTCCTTCTGAGGTCGCAGAACAGCACCTCGCGGTTGCGTCTCCTTTTGCGCTCCCTCAAAACGTCCGTCCGCGCGTTCACGAGGGTCTTCCGGCAATAGGTCAGGAACATGCCGACCACTTCGTTACGGTTCGCTTTCTCTTTCGTCATCTTTTTTTCCTCCTTTCGGTATAGGCACGATTTCCGTGCCCTTTCCTGCCAAAAGGAAAAAGAAAGCCCCGCAGCGTCGATACGCTACGGGGCGCGGGGACGGTGCCGGGAAGGAAATCGGCACCAGAATCAGGAAGAAGCGGCTAATGCTTAAAAACCGCTCCGCTACGATTCTATCCCCTCGATTCCCAACTTCCGCTTGAAATCTTTGCGGTTCTTCATTCCGATTTCCCGACGGCGCGAGTTGCCGTCGTACTTCACCGGAAACCCGACCTCAACGATGCGGTCGAAGACACGTCCCCACGGGTCATCTGCCGTGGCGTTCAGGATTCTCTCGCGAAAGTCGAAGTTCGTCGTTATCACCATCGGTTTCCCTGCCTTGTAGCGTCCGTCGATAACGTCGTAGACGTGCTCCATGACGTACTCGGTGGAGCGCTGGGCACCGAGGTCTTCAAGGATGAGGAGGTCTGGGGCGAGGATTCTCTCAAGGTTCCCGGAACGCTTCTCGAAGGAGGATTCCATCAGGTTCACGACCTGCTTGATATCGGTCACGAGACAGGAGAACCCGCGCTCGATGACGGCGTTCGCGATGCAGGACGCATGGAAGCTCTTGCCCGTGCCGCGCTTCCCGTACAGGACAAGCCCCTCCGGGTCTTTCGGGTCGAAGGTCGCGGCAAATGCCTTGCAGACGGTGCTCTGAGCCGCGTTCCTGCCGTCATCGGCATCGAAGGTGCAGAAGGCGTACCTGCCGGATGAGGGGAAGCACTGCTTCCTTAGCCGTTCCGTCCTACGCCTTTTCTCCGCCCGCTCGGTTTCCTCGCGCTGCCTGTCCGCTTCCTCCCTCTGGCAACGGCACATGGTCGGGACAAGGTGCGGCTCCTTGAAGATTCCGCCCGCCGGGAACATCCGCTCGCGTGGCTCTCCGCATTTCCCGCAGACGAGGATGCCGTCCGCGTCGCGATAGTCCTCGCCCGGCTTCCGTCCGTCCTGCTCCTTGGTTTTTGTTACGTTTTCACTCATTTACCTCGTCCTTTCTGCGTTACCCTGTCTGAGAGCCTGTCTACGGGACTTTGCAGTCTTGTTCAGGCAGTTGCTGCCACATGACATTTAACGTGTCATAGGCAGGCTCTCAGGCATTCTCAGGGGCATTTCTAGTACATGTTCTCGTCGATATATCCCTGAGCCGTCTCCCGGTCACAGCCCCATTTCGCCATGACCTCCTCGACGGAGGGGATTTTCCCGACCGCATTGGCCTTCGGTTCCGTGCGTGCGGGAGGGGTCGCAGCCTTCGGGTGTTCGTTCCTGTCCCAGACTGCGGCGAGCTTCTTCCAGTCATCGACGGGCTTGCCGGAGTTCGTGCGCCAGCCGCGTCCCTCGTTCACATCGAAGAAGCGGTCGGGGTCAACCGCGAATCCCATTTCCGCGAAGTGCGAGCGGACTTCCTCCCTTGTCGGGATTCCAGAACCTGTCATCCCATCCCCATCAGCTATAGCTGTAGATGTAGATGTATTCTTATATCTATCATCTATATTCTTAGGGCGTGACAGATTTTGTACATCGCCATTTTCGGCTTGTTCAGCCGTGCTACCTGCGGTTTCATTGGTATGTGGCGTGTACAGATTGTTGTACATTTCCGTGTACAGCTGTACGTCCATTTGTACACCATTTTGTACAGTGTACATTTGTACATTCTGTACACTTTGTACATTGCCTTCCGCCTTCTGTACACCGCTTTCTTCCGGGATGGCAGGAGCGGGAAGCATGGCTGGGAGTTCCGAAAGGTATTTGTTGATAGTCACACGGCTAAGACCGGTGGCCTTGCTCATCTCGGTTTTCGTGGCGCTTGGGTGGGCGGCAAGGAAAGCGACAAGTTTCTCACGCTTCTTCTCGGAAGCTGACTTCCCACCGCTCTTTCTTGCACGCTCCTTGGCTTTGCGGCTCCGGTTTCCCTCGCGCATCGCGTCGATTGCCGGGGCGTTCTGGTTGAACTCCCAGTCCGCGATATGCCGATGAGGACTACGATAGGTACGAAAGGCTCATCGAGCGCTATTGTCATAGGTTCGGGTTTGACGGCGATTACGGTCTTTTTGAGGATGCCTGCACGGATGCCCGCATATTCGGTCACGGAATCGGCACCGCTTCATAGGAGACGATATTTCCGTCGATGCAGTAGCCGAGGTCGATGGGAAGATAGCTGTCAGCTTCCTTGGTCTCGGGGGAAAGCTCGCTCTCCTTAACGAGTCCCATGATGCGGTACACGTCCTCGGGGGTCGCACCGGAATCGAGAAGTTCGTGGAGGGTGTTCTCGATAGCACCGGAAACATCCTCCATCTCCGGGTCGAACTTGCGCTCACCGAGCGCGAAGCAGGGACGGGCGAAGTTGGTGTTCAGGGTATCGACGGTATAGACCCTGAGCGCATACTCCCCCGGAGCGTACCAGTAGTCCTCATCGTTGTGGTAGGTGAGCAGGAGGGAGAGGTCAACGGGAATCTGCTCCTGCCCAATCCAGAAGTCGTTATCTGGCATCTGATGATTGAAAATCTCATCGTCGGTGAAGTCCTCGCGCACCTCACCCTCGGTCAGACCGTCACGTTCCATGAGGTCGTTTATCGCCATCTCTTCGCCTTCGTCTCCGTAGTAGAGGTCTTCGTCGAAGACGATGCGCTCTTTCGGTTTCGGTTCCATAGAGTCTCCTTTCAGCAGAAAACGGGTGGAGCCTTGCCCTCACCCGTTTCCATGCACATTTCTAACGGTTGTCGGTGTCTACAGGCGGCTGCGCATCTCTATCGTCCTTTTCCGGGGCATCCTTTTCCGGGGCGTTACCATCAAGCCCATCCCTGCCGTTTTCCATATCGTGCGCTTCGCTGTCAACGGAAACCGCTTCCGGGTCGATATCGCATTCTGCAAGCTCTTTCTTCCAGTCATTCAAGAAGACCGCATCAAAGCCCATCCCATAAACCGCGCGAACCGTTTCCACGCTCATCGCGCAGGGGTTCACGCGCCCCGCGATATCATCGTTGTCCTGTATGAAGTTGTCGGCACAATCGGCGAAGTCTTCGCCATATTTCTCCTCGAACGTGGCATAGATAGCCGAGATGATGGTGTCCTTCGCGTCATCGGTCGGCGCATAATCCTCATCATAGGAGAGGTCGTTTAAGATTTCGTCTGCAAGGCTTTCCCGGATGGCATAGACCCCCATATCCCTTAGCTGGTCGAGGGTGCCGTAACGGCAGATATCCTCGCAATGGTCGTAGAGGTCGGACTTGAAGTACACGTACTGCGCCATCCGAACCATCTTGTAGATATCGCCCTTGCAGCCTTCGAGAAGGCCGTCGAACTCGGCTTCTTCCAGCCACTCCGTGTGGTCGGGAAGCCACGTGAGAAGGGCATGGTAGTTGTCATCGACCTTATACTCGGCAGTTTCGCCGAACGCTTCGGTGATGTCACCGTCGAAATCAAAATCCTCCACCTCGTCGCGCAAGTCCCCGAGGTCAAGGTCTCCTTGCAGCTGCTCGATAGTAACGAAACCCTTCGGCAGCTTCGGATGGTCATAGGCGTACCGCGCGGCACGCTCGGATGCGGCCTTCTCGACCAGAGTGTTTACCTCGTCCTCATGCTTTGTCAGGGTTTTCGATATCTCTTCGATTTCCCAGCCGGAGAGGTACAGCTCGTCCTGCATCCACAAATTCGTCTCCTTGCAGGAGTCGTAAGCACGGAGGGCGGCAGATGGCTTTACCCCCTGTGCGTAGAGCTTGTCCACAAACTCGTCAGTGGAGTATTTTCGCAAGGTGAGGGCATCGTCTGCGAGGGCGGAGAAGACCTGCGTGACAGTCGGCTCCCCAGAAGCCCTCGGGTCAGATACGAAGGTGGTGGAGAAGTCCTTTCCGCCTTTGGAGAGGGTGAGCGAGTATTTCACGTAGTAGTCTGGGGCAACGGTGTCCCTTTCCCGGTTCGTAATCTTCATCTGGAAGCGGGCTAGGTAGTCGGCAACCGTTTCCGGTGTGTTATATGCCATAGCGTGTTCCTTTCCATCGGAAGCCTTCGCTTGGCTCCCAATAATAACTTATTAAGGGGAAGGGGCGCACCGGTTTCGGCACGCCCCTTCGGTGAGCGGTAGCAGGTTTTCGGTAAGCGTCTACGCGCCGAGGATTTCCTTCGCCCAAGAGCCGGACTTTACAAGCCCCATCATGGTCGTGATGAGAACGGCGATAGTCTTGATGATGACACCGAACGAGTCGAATGTTTCTACGCCCTGTGCGAGACCAAGCAGTTCACGAAGGAGAGGATATCGGTATCCGTCTTCACGTACTTTAACGGGTTGTAGTGCATGGACTCATCAAGGTTGATGGTATTGAAGCTCTTGAGCTTATAGCCGTTGTCCGTGAACAGGTATCCGGCATCCTTAAGAAGGGTTCCCTTTGGGTCGGTGACGAAGTAGCTGGTGTTGAGCTGGCAGATGTTCGGGGTCACGTAGTTAAAGGTCTTACCGGAGCCAGAGCCGCCGACCACGAGGACGTTTAGGTTGCGGTCATATTCCGGGTCGAACTTGGGACGGTGCAGGGCAAGGCCGAAGTTCTTGGTGAAGAGAAGATTGTTATCTTCAGTCTGCAAGTCCTTAAACTTCTTTCCTTCCTTCACAGTGCCCCAGCGGGCGGAACCGGATTCTTCGCCGGAACGATAGTTTCCGATGAACGCCACGTAGCGAAGCCAAATCATCCAGATAATGAGAAAGCAAGCCCCGCCAAACAGCAAGGAGTTACTGGTCATATCGAGGGCAAACGGTGCATCCTTTATGGTCTGCCACATGGAAAGGAATGCGTCGCTCAAATGGTCGAAAATCTGCCCCGGATAGGTGACGAGGGTTTCGGCATAGCGGTCACCGAGATAGAAAAAGACCGTGGCGATGACGAGGGTGCCGAGCGCCGAGGTGGCAATCTTCTTATTGATTTCCGGGTTCGCGCTATTTGCCATATGCATCCTCCTTTTCCACTTCTTCCAGTACGAGCAGGAGCGTGGTCACGATGCCCGTGCGCGTCTCTCGTGTGGCCGCGTGGCGGAATCCTTCATAGCAGGTGAGCGAAAAGTCCTCGGACACATCAATACCATTGGAATCGCGTGGAGTGAGACCGTCGCACCGGGAAAGGGCGGAAGGCTCCCAGAGGGTCGTGATGCCATCTTCCGATTTCACGCGCTTGCACCCGGACTTCATTTCATAGAAAAGGTTGTCGAGGGTGGTATGGGTTTCGTTGTCCTTTGGCAGGGCGGCATCAAGAAGGGAGATGAGGTTCCCGATGGTACGCTGGGAAGGCTCGCACCAGTCCCTTAAATATCCAAGGCAGGCCATCAGAAGAAGTTTTTCCGCCTTCTTAAAGAAGTCACCATCTGAATCGGAGAGGTTCACGATGGATTCCGCGATGGTCTCGATATCGCTGTCCGATTCCATGGTAAGAAGCGGGGAGCATTTCAGTCTGTCCGGCAATTTGTCTTTGAGTGTCATGGTCTATCTCCTTACAATACGTCTTCGCCGTTAAAGGGCAGGCTCGAACCATGCTCCCGCGTGGTTTCCTGCGCCTTCGTCTCCGTATCCATCTGGTTCTTGGCAGCGGTCATATCGCGTGCTTCCCCCGTGAGGGAATAGGACTCGGAATCATATTGCTGCTCCTCGCGAATATCGGAGGGGCGAATCTCGCTTCCGGTCTGCTCCGCATCCATGACGGCGGTGCGGGAATCGGTATCTGCGCCATCGTGGCTCTCAATACCGGAGTTCGGGTCGGGCGTGCGCCCGTCGTTATCCATGGAACCATCAGATGCAACCGGCTCAAGCAGCTGTTGTTCGTCACGCATCTGCTCCTGCGCCAGACGCGCATTCTGCATGGCAAGGTCTCCATCCGGGAGGGTGCCAGCGTCCTTCGGGGTATTCTGCTCGAACCAGTTGTGGGTCACATCGAGGTCGTACCGGTTCTTTAACGTCTCCGCAGAGACCGGCCAGTCGCGACCACGCTCATACGCCGGTACCGAACCGTCTTTATTCAGGCTTGCAGGCTCGTAGGCCATGACCTCACCCTTGCTGGTTTCAGTCACACCGAAGCCCTGCGCGTTCATCTTGCGCTCGAAGTCGGAAAAGTCCGTGCAGTCTTCCCTCGCCTTTTGGGCAGCGTTTCGGATGTTCTGGGTATGGATGGCGGTGTCCTCGGCGCGAAGAGTGGCAACCCTATCGCTGCGGGCAGGTGCATCCTTTCCCGGCACGTCATAAGTCTTTTCCGGGGCATCCGTTTTCACCTGCGTCGCATGAACCTTATAGGGGTCGCTGACGGCAATCACATCGAAATCCTCATGGGTCTCACGACCAACCATCTCGGTAAGCTCCTTGTGGGAGTAACCGGAGAAGCAAATTGAATCGTCGATATTGAGGTTTTCGGTATCCTGCTCGCTAAAGAGCACATCGTAAGTTTCTTCTGGTGCATCCTTGTAACGGATGGTGACCGGAATGACCGTTACGTCCTCTGCCGGGAGGTCGGGATAGCTTGTCAGCTCCGTGAGGGAATCCATGGTCTTCTTATTCACGGGTTCCGCGTGATTCAGTGCGTCGGTGATACGCTGCTCATCGAGACGCGCCATCACGTCCTTAAATTGCGGGGCATACCCTGCGACGGTCTTAACATCCTCCTTGGCAAAGGCAAGGAATCCGTTTCCCTGTTTGTCCGTGTAGGCGGCGGCATAGGTACCATTCTCGCGGCATACCTGCGCATAGTAGGCGGCTTCCTCGGAAGTACCAAAGGGCACGACCACCTGCTCACGAGAGGATTGTTTTTCAGCCATTGCTTTTGCCTGCTCGGGAGTGTTCCCCTCCTTCTTATAATGGCGCTGCCACCAGTCAAAAGCACGTTCCCTGCCACGCCCGAACCGCAGATAGTTCTCCGCCTGCCTTGTGACGAAGTTTAGGAGGGCGTTTCCCATGTCATCGCCGAAATCCTGAGCCATGTGGCATCATCCTTTCTTTTCCGATTTCCTGCTTTTTGAAGCGGCAAGAATGCCGTCTCCTTGGGGACAGATTATAACGCAGGCTATTTTTCTATCCCTCTGCCCTATACACGAACATGCAGGTAGAAACTGCCAAATGCACGGATGCCGATGATAGAAAAAGACACCATTTAGCATCAAATGAACCCATTTGCGCCTATTTGCGAACGTTGACCCTTTTCTCATCTGGGTAGAGGGATTCGCCCCTCAACCATCCCGCCCACAAATCTTTCATAAATCCGCAGGCGGATTGACGGAAACATTTGGAACGGAAAAGTTGACCGGCTCCGACTTCCGTGCATTCGCCTTCGCTGCCGCGATGCGCCGGACGCAGGAAAAGCGAGGGGCTTTCCCGCCGGGCACCGCGACCGCTCATTATATGCACGGAGATTGCTGAAATGGGGCGCTGCCCCAGACCCCGGCCACTCCGCGCAAGCCGCAGGATTTTGTCCTTTCGGCGGGGAAAATACAAGTCTTGAATGTTTACCGGCTTTCTTGTAAAATATATATATAGCAAGATGGTTGATACCTTCTTGTGAGTTGAACAGGAGGTGGTCTTCACCGATGAATCAGGAAGAAACGATGCTTTTGCATAAGGAGAGATACAAGGAAACGATTAAGAATCTGACCGTGATGAGCGATATTTTCGCGCGGAATGTATTCAAGGATAAGAAAGCCTGCGAGTACGTTCTTAGAATCATCATGGAGGACAAGGATTTGACCGTCATCGACAATGAGACGCAGGTGGATTTCAGAAACATGCATGGCAGGGGCGTCGTGTTGGACTGCGTGGCAAAGGATGGAAGCGGACGCGTCATAAACGTCGAGATACAGCAAGACGATGAGGGGGCGCACCCGAAGCGTGCCAGATACCATCTTGGGATGATGGACTCAAATGTGCTGGATACGGGAAAGAACTTCGACAGGCTACCGGAGACCTACGTGATATTTGTCACCTTAAAGGACGCGCTTGGATGCGGACTTCCGATAGCCCATATCGACCGGATAATCCGCGAGAACGGCAAGGAGTTCGGGGACGAGGAGCACTTCATCTACGTGGATTCCAGCAAGGACGATGGCGGCGAGCTTGGAAGACTGATGCACGATTTCCGTGCGAAGGAAGCGAAAGAGATGCAGGCGGGAGCATTGAAAGACCGCGTGCATGAACTGAAAGAGACCGAGAAAGGGGTGGAACATATGTGCAAGGAAATGGAACAGCTTTGCGATGAAGCAAGAATGGATGAAAAAAAAGAAACCGCAAGGAACCTTAACGATATGGGGTTGCCAATCGAGCAGATTGCACAAGCGTTAAAGGTGAATGCCCAGATGGTGCAGGAGTGGCTTGCAGGTAGCGTTTCTACGGCAAGATAGATAACCTCTTAGACGGCTTTACGGTTTCACGGCTCTGCGGGCTTTGGGTTCGCAGAGCCTTTTGATATGGACTCCCGATAGCCCACATCGACCGGATAATCCGCGAGAACGGCAAGGAGTTCGGGGACGAGGAACACTTCATCTACGTGGATTCCAGCAAGGACGATGGCAGCGAGCTTGGAAGACTGATGCACGATTTCCGTGCGAAGGAAGCGAAAGAGATGCAGGCGGGAGCCTTGGCCGACCGCGTGCACGAACTGAAAGAGACCGAGAAAGGAGTGGAACATATGTGCAAGGAAATGGAAGCCCTGCGTCTGGAAGGCGTGGAGGAAGGAAGACTGGAAGAGAAGAAAGAAACTGCAAGGAACCTTAACGATATGGGGTTGCCAATCGAGCAGATAGCGCAGGCTTTGAAAGTGAATGTTCAACTCATTCAGGATTGGCTTGCAGGTAGCGTTTCTACGGCAAGATAGATAACCTCTTAGATGGCTTTACGGTTTTACGACTCTGCGGGTTTCTGGCTCGCAGGTTTTTTGAAAACAGGTAAATAATTTTGTTAATGAGAAACTCGTTACCAATGGGGACATAGCCCAGTTGATAACGAGTTTTTTGTTTTGAAAGACGATAGTTTTGATTGCACACTGATTGCACACCTGCGTATTTTTTTATTGTTTTATAGGTTGCTATATTGCCCTATATTGCCGGAAAATCTCTTATTTTTCGGCATATGGAAGGTTGTCGAAATCGAGTTTGAATAGTTCACGCTGGGCTACAAAGCCCGTAACCACGGGGCTTTGCGGCTTTGGGTGTTTGAAA
>ENA-OPBL01002814-OPBL01002814.1-human-gut-metagenome-genome-assembly--contig:-NODE-2814-length-11907-cov-6.881876_pt1 | contig 11907 bp, 11 predicted proteins | sample MGYA00241073_ERZ501461 | MGnify/ENA primary metagenome ERZ501461 (study PRJEB25962, sample SAMEA2042630) | human gut metagenome | biome: human gut; feature: human-associated habitat; material: faeces... | reverse complement strand
GTGCGTTGGCTGCAACCAGTGTGCATTCGTGGGCTCTCATGCAACCATCCGTCCCTTCCTGCTGACTGCTGACGAGCTGGCAGCTGCTCCTGCCCAGACCAAGAGCCGCGATAACAAGCTGACCCCCGAGTACAAGTTTGTTATGGCTGTTTCTCCGCTGGACTGCATGGGCTGCGGCGAGTGCGTCACCGTCTGCCCCACCAAGGCTATCACCATGGTTCCTCAGGACAGCCAGGCCGATCAGCAGGCAGTCTTTGACTACTGCGTGGCCAACATCTCCAAGAAGGCTACCAAGATGGCCGATGACACCGTCATGGGCTCTCAGTTCAACCAGCCCCTGCTGGAGTTCTCTGGCTCCTGCGCAGGCTGTGCTGAGACCTCTTACGCTCGCCTGATCACTCAGCTGTTCGGCGAGAAGATGTACATCTCCAACGCTACCGGCTGCTCCTCCATCTGGGGCGGCACCGCTTCCATCTCTCCGTACACCGTCAACAAGGACAGCGGCCATGGTCCTGCATGGTGCAACTCCCTGTTCGAGGATAACGCAGAGCATGGTCTGGGCCTGTACATCGGCCAGAAGACCATCCGCGAGAACCTGATCAAGGAGATCGCAGAGGTTGCTGGTTCCGACAAGGCTTCTGCTGAGCTGAAGGCTGCTTACGAGAAGTTCATCGCAACCAAGAACAACACCAAGGCCAACGACGAGCCCGCAAAGGCCCTGATCGCTGAGCTGGAGAAGGCTGCTGCTGCCGGCTGCGAGAAGTCTGCAGAGATCCTGAAGAGCAAGCAGTACATCGCCAAGAAGTCCGTCTGGATCTTCGGCGGCGACGGCTGGGCATACGACATCGGCTTCGGCGGTCTGGATCACGTTCTGGCTTCCGGCGAGGATGTCAACGTGATGGTCTTCGATACTGAGATGTACTCCAACACCGGTGGACAGGCTTCCAAGGCCTCCAACATCGGCGAGGTCTGCCAGTTCGCTGCTGCAGGTAAGGAGATCAGCAAGAAGAGCCTGTCCGAGATCGCAATGACCTACGGCTACATCTATGTTGCTCAGATCGCTCTGGGCGCTAACATGAACCAGGCTGTCAAGGCTATTGCCGAGGCTGAGGCTTACCCCGGCCCCTCTCTGATCATCGGCTACGCTCCCTGCGAGCTGCACGGTGTCAAGGGCGGCATGACCAACTGCCAGAACGAGATGAAGAAGGCAGTCGAGGCTGGCTACTGGAACCTGTTCACCTTCAACCCCGCCAACAAGGCACAGGGCAAGAACCCCTTCACCCTGACCTCCAAGGCTGTGGACAACGAGAAGTATCAGGCTCTGCTGGCAAACGAGACCCGTTACAGCCGTCTGACCCGTGCCTTCCCCGAGCGTGCTAAGGAGCTGTTCGCTCGCAACCAGGAGGTTGCAAACGACCGCTACGAGCACCTGACCCGTCTGGTCGAGCTGTACAAGTAAGCTGTTTTTAAGCAGCGGCAGAGACACCAAATGAACCAGCGGCCCCTGCTCTTTCCCGTGTGAAGAGCGGCAGCCCCGCATCGGCGGTTACTGCGCAATGCAGCGGTGCGGAACTGTGGAATTTGCCTTTGCCGTGCACAGAACAGGCTGAACGTTTTGCCCTGTACCTGACAGAACGGTCGAAAAACCTGATTTCATTCCCCTCCTTTTGCGCAGGGGCTTGAGATACCAAAGCGCCCGCGAGGGCCCTTGAGAGCACACCCCGCGTGTGTCAGGAGCATAAGGTCTGCGTGCAGATACCTTGCTCCGCCTGCGGCATAAGACCTGCCTTGCAGGGATCTTGCCTCAGTGAAAAAACTGCATCAGTTTTTAGCGCCCCGCTCACCGCAAGGTGACCGGGGCGTATTTTTATGTAAAAAACAGCAAGGGCTGCTGCACGTTATCCGGTGCAGCAGCCCTTGCTGAATTTAATTTTGCATCAGTCCTCGCCAAAGAAACCGTTTTCGCTCATAGATGCCCACTTGAGGTACATTTCCTTATAGTTGTCTTTGATGAAACTTTGAATCTTGCTCAGTTCCCTGTCGGTCAGCACCCCGCGATTTTGTATCACAGTGTCTCCATTGCTTTTTACAAAGAATTTTGCAGAACCGCCCTCAGTCAATTTACGGTCACTGGCATGGACGTGCATACATTCAATGATGCAGTGCGCGGTAAAATAAAGATAGTAACCGCAAATTTTGAAATCATAATATTTCGGCATTACGATTCCTCCAGATGCTTCCGGTTCCGGCTGTAATAGTCCTGAACAATGGCTAATTCAATATCATCCATGGTGGTTTCCAGTACCTTTCCATCGGCAGACAGTACACAGGCACTTGCGGGGTTATTCAAATTCAAAACACGGACAGAATCATTGCTTTTTGAAAAGGCATAGCCATTTACGATCATGTCTGCGTGGTCAGCAACGCTTAAAATATCAGGCATATTGCAACTCTACCTTTCGAATCGGCTTTAAAAAAGCATCGGCATCAATATACAAATTGTTCAGAATGGGAACCAGATCGATATACTCTTCTTCATCTGCGGGAGCACCCTTGTATTTTGCCATGACTACAAGATAGCCCTTGTCCCATTCCAGAATATCCGTGTAACGTTCCAGCGAAGAAGGTGTGCGGAACCGGATGGTTCTGCCGTTGTAGGTGAACGCGGTAAAATTACCGCTGTTGTTCAAAAATGCACAATCGCTCATAAAAGTCCCTCCTTCATGGCTGCTTTTACAGTTTCATTTTAGCATCTCTGAAACCGAACGTCAACCAAAAAGCTTATCACAAAATCTTCCAGAATTTTCCGCTTCCTTTTTACAGTTTCTTCATAGCTTCTTAACGAAATGAATTGTGAAAGCTGTTATACTTTTGCCATGGGAAGCGGGGCCGCAACCACTTCCCAAGTAACATGATTCCTCCTCACACCAAGGCAATATCCAAGCAAAACACCCTTCTCTGTGTGCCGCAACACGGAGAAGGGTGTTTTGTTTCTGTAAGACGCCGTAAAAATCTTTGCAAAACTTCGCTTAAGGGTTGACCCCATTTTTTTGCGGCGCTATAATAAAAAAGGATATAGCCAATGCAGCGCCCGGCGCGGGTGCTGCGGCTGCGGAATTTATGAAAACTGGGAGGTGAACGCAGGACAATGGACCCTGATCATAGTCGAAGTAGATCCACCGATGCGGTAGATCGGACAACAAAAAGTACTGCGTTCGCCTTTTTGCCCCCGGCGGCTTAAAAAGCCCCCGGCATAGGAAAGGCGCGGCTTTGCGTGCGCGGAAACGGCTGCATTTGCGGCATTCCGGCACCGGGCGGCGCGTTTTTTGTTTCCCGACCTGCTGCATCCTCCGGCGCGGAGAAAGCCCTCCGTGCCGTATAGTACCCAGAGGAGGTAGCCCATGGATATGGAAGAAAAGAAGCTGGAAACCAACACGGAACAGAACCTGCCGGTGCAGGAGCTGCCCTCCGATATCCCCGCCGAGGTGCGTCAGAAGCTGGCGGAGGATCTGAACGAGGAAGCCACCGAGGATCTGAAGCAGGATATGCGGGAGGCAGAGCGGGAGGAAGCCAATGACGAAGAGGTCAAGGCAAACCCCGAGATGCTGACCAAGAGCCGTCTGCTGAAGCTGCTGATCAAAAAGCAGTACGTCAAGCTGCGCGAGGTGACCGAGGAAGAGCAGCCCGCCGACCTTGCCGAGCTGCTGGAAGAGCTGGACGAGAACAACCGTCTGGTGGTGTTCCGTCTGCTGAAAAAGGAAGTTGCCACCGAAGCCTTTGCCTATATGTCCGACGAAGCCCGGGACGATCTGGTAAACGCCTTCTCGGACGTGGAGCTGGTGAGCGCCATCGAGGAAATGAGTCTGGACGATGCCGCCGACCTGCTGGAAGATATGCCCGCAGGCGTGGTCAAGCGGGTGCTGGAAAAATCCTCCCGGGAGACCCGCGAGAGCCTGAACAAGCTGCTGAACTACCCGGAAAGCTCTGCCGGCAGCCTGATGACCCCGGAATATGTGCGTCTGCGCATGGATATGACGGTGGAACAGGCCTTTGCCGCCATCCGCAAGCAGGGCGAGAACGCTGAGACCGTCTACACCTGCTATGTGGTGGAGAGCAACCGGCTGCAGGGCGTTGTCTCTGCCCGCAATCTGCTGCTGGCAGACCCCAAGACCCCCATCACGGAGATCATGGAGGACAATCTGGTCACCGTGAAGGTCACCGACGATCAGGAGTTCGTGGCGCGTGAGATGCAGCGCTACGACTTTACCGCCATGCCCGTTCTGGACAACGAGGGAATGTTCGTAGGCATCATCACCATCGACGACGCTATCGACGTTCTGACCGACGAGAGCACCGAGGATATGCAGAAGATGGCTGCCATTCTCCCGGATGACGACGCCACCACCTACTTTGGCACCAGTGTGTGGACCCACGCCAAGCAGCGCATCCCGTGGCTGCTGATCCTGATGCTGTCCGCTACCTTTACCGGCATGGTCACCACCCACTACGAGGAAGCCTTTGTCAGCCTGCCGCTGCTGGTCTCCTTCATGCCCATGCTGATGGATACCGCCGGTAACTGCGGCAACCAGATCAGCACCCTGATGGTGCGCGGTCTGGCACTGGGCGAGGTAGAGCCTGCCGACTTTATGCGGGTGCTGGCCAAGGAGCTGCGGGTGTCTGCCATCGTGGGCGCAGTGCTTGGCATCGTGAATGGCCTGCGCATCTACCTGATGTACACCTTCCTCTTCCCCGGCCAGTACGCCAACGTGATGGGCTACGCCATCGTGGTCAGCGTGTCGCTGTTCTTCAGTGTCATTCTGGCAAAGCTGGTGGGCGGTATGCTGCCGCTTGCCGCCAAAAAGCTGGGTGCCGACCCTGCCATTATGGCTACCCCCTTCATCACCACCATTGTGGACGCCTGCAGCCTGATCCTCTATTTCCAGATCGCACAGCTGGTGTTCCGCAATATGATGTAAAGAATAAAGCAATGCCGGACGGTCTGCGGACCGCCCGGCATTTTTGCATCCGACCCTTTGGCGCATTTGCCCAAAAGGACGGCGATATTTTATATGCTCTGTCAATTGACACACCACGGGTGTGATGATGTAAAATAATAAAAGAGGTCGTTTGAGTTCCAGTACGTTGGATAGAACCTGTATTTTTGTTACCGGAGATGTATCATGAAAAAGACAAGACGCTTTGTGGCACTTTTATTGGCCGCGGTGCTGGCCTTGGCATTGTTCACCGCCTGCGGTGCAGCAGAACAACCTCAGTCTGCCATTGGCAAGGTATACGAAGATTGGTTTGTAGAGCAAATCAACAGCAAGCGGCCGGGCAAACCGGTACAAAAAGTTGACGTCAAACACTCGGAGATGAGGACTGCTCTGGCGAAAATCAGCGAGGACGGGAAGTTCAAAGCCAGAGACGGCCGGGATCATGAGGCGAACGGGTACGGATTTGGGGAGAGCTGGTATTGGATGATCCTCTCAGACCCGATAGCATTGAATGTTTCGGGCGAAAGTACCGTTGAGGCAGTTAAGCTGACTCTGGAAAATCTGACGCAGTACGGACCTGCTTACTTTGTTGATAAAAAGCAGCTGTCCCGGATCGATGAGTATGATATTGTCACCCGTGTTATGGATGACAAGACCTACGTTGCGGTGTATCTCCACTTAGAGGAAGCGAAAAGCTGACCCCTGCGCCGCTGCATACCCTAGTGTGCGCCGCTGCTAAGGCATAAAATATGGTTTTATAAGCCCTCTCAGGCACTTTGTCTGCCCGAGAGGGCTTATTTTTGCATCCAACCCTCTCAGTCTGCTCCCGATGGTCGCCGCAGGCGACTGAGAGGGTTCAGCCGGGGCAAAAACAGTGTGGAAAATCACCGTTTGTGTCCGTTTTCCACACCGGGCTTTTCTCCCCGGCGGTTTGTGGAAAACTGCCCGGGGTAAGATTCCAGATTGGAGAAAAGCAAACCCGTAAGCCGGAGTAAACTGTAAAAACAAAAGAAAAACCTTCGACTTTCTTTTTTATAAAAGGCAGAATGCCCACATTTTAGCCCACAAATTTCCAGAATGCGGCGGCATCCATTACGGCTTGTATAGGGCTTTCCTCCACTGGATGTGGAAAACTATGTGGAAAAGGTGGAAAACATCGTTGGAAACTGCGCTTCTTTTTCACAAAAACGGTGGAAAACCCGGTGGAAAAAGTGAAAAGTTCATTCCAGAACGGATAGTCCATACAATTTTCGGTTGTCGTTTTGGGACTTAAAACCCGCATGAATGCTGTGCTTTTCCCGCCTTTTCCACACGCCGGCGGCTGCGGGGTGAAAAAACTGCGCTTGCAGCCTGTCTGCCGGGAAAGAAAGTGCAGTTTCAACGCCTTCCGCGTGGATTTTCTTGAATGCGGGGGCCTGTCATGGTAAAATAGGGGTAACATGAAACTGGCGGGGCAACCCGCAACGGAGGCGAAACACATGAACAACTGGCTGAATAAGCTGGAGCGCAAGTATGGCCGCTACGGCATCCCGAACCTGACCAATATTCTGGTGGCGGGGCAGATTCTGGTGCTGGCCATCGAGCTGTTTGTTGACCGCACCATTTCCTTCTGGCTGGGGCTCAGCCGCAGCCTGCTGCTGCAAGGGCAGGTCTGGCGGGTAATCAGCTTTATATTCATCCCCTTTTCCGGCGGCAGCATCCTCAGCGTGGTGCTGGGCATCTACTTCACGTGGTTCGTCGGCACGGCGCTGGAACAGGAGTGGGGCGATTTCCGCTACACGGTGTATCTGCTGTCCGGTGTGCTGGGCACGGTGCTGGGCTGTCTGCTCACCGGTGTGACCGCCAGTACCTACTGCCTGTCTCTTTCGCTGCTGCTGGCTTTTGCCATGCTGTACCCGGAGGTGCAGCTGCTGCTCTTCTTCGTCATCCCAATCCGGGTAAAATATTTCGGCGTTTTCGCGGCGGTGCTGTGGGTGTTCAGCTTTCTGGGCGCATCCCTGCCCGGCAAGCTGGACTACCTGCTGTCCATGCTCAACGTCTGGCTCTTCTTTGCCCCCATGGTCTACCGCTCCCTCCGCGCATGGGTGCGCCGGGAGCAGTGGAAGAGGAAGAATAGAAGGTAAATCCTCCCGTGAAAATGCGTTTGGAGCGCTCCGCAGAGCGCGACAAACGCGAAATTATAAATAATCTTTCCTTGAATCATGCCCAGAGCAACGCGGAGGGCATTTTAAATCGTTTTACCGTCTCACAAAAGGAGTATCCCCATCATGATGCTGGACCGCATGGAAGGCAACGCAGAACTGAAAACCAGCGTGCAGCAGATGCTGGCCACCCGTCGGCTGACCCATAGCGTTTTGCTGGTGGGCGAAGCCGGGCTTGGCACCGGCTTTGCCGCCCGCTGCATCGCCGCCGACTACCTCTACCCCGCCGGCGGTGCCGCCGCCGAAGCACTGCTGCGGGGCGAGTGCTGCCGCGCCGTGGCAAAAGCCGGTAAGCGCGACAGCGGCACGGTGGAGACCGGCATCGTGCGGGAGGCCATCTCGGTGTCCGGCATGGGCAGCGGCGGGAAGTATCTGGTGGGTCAGGTCACCGCCATGCGCAGCGAGATCTTCAACACCAGCCTTTCCGCCGAGGGGCGCGCGGTGCTTTTGTACCATGTGGAGCGCATGAACGAGGAATCTGCGAATGCCCTGCTGAAGGTGATGGAAGAGCCCCCGGAAGGGGTGCTGTTTCTGCTCACGGCGGATTCGCTGGCCAGCGTGCTGCCCACCATCCGCAGCCGGAGTTATCTCTGGGATTATGGCACAATTTTGGACCCCCGCCGACTGCACCCGCTACTGCGCGGCGCAGGGAGTGGACAAAAAAACAGCCGCACTGTACAGTGAGCTGTTCGATGGTCATATCGGCACGGTGCTGGCGGTCGCCCGGGACGAAGGGCGCGCCGCACAGGTGGAAAAGGCGCTGGAGCTTGCCCGCGCCGCTGCCGCCCGGGATAGCTACACCGCCGCCGTGCTGCTTGCCGCCTACGAAAAGGACAAGGCGGCGGCTTCTGCCCTGCTGACCGATTTCCGCGCTGTGGCAGCGGCGGGACTGCGCAGCAGCCCCCGCGCCCCGGTGCAGGGCACGCAGGCGCGTCAGGCGGTGCGTCTGGCAGATGCCGCATTGCAGCGGCTGGGCGCACAGGTGAACCCCAAGGTGGTGCTCTCAGTGTTCGCGGCAAAGCTGCGCACCCTTTAAAAATAACGAAACAACAAGAAACCCCTCCGGCGCTTGCGGTACACCGGAGGGGTTTCTTGTTTGGGGTATTGCTTTGGTGTGAGGAGGAATCATGTGCGGGGAAGTGGTTGCGGCCCCACTGTCCCTGCAAGATACAGTATACCCGATTTTACGAAAAAAGTCATTACATTTCTGTGAAAAATCAAAAAAGTTCTTGAAACTTTGTACCGCAGTGCGAAAAAAATACAAAATGAAACGTTTGAGGAAGCCCTCACCCGTTTTTCATCTGCTCTGCGTGCAGCTTTCCGTGCTCTACATAATGCGCGGCGTTGTGCAGGTTGGCTTCCACCTGCGCGGCACTCACCTGCTTGATGACCCGGGCGGGCACGCCCACCGCCACGGAGTTGTCCGGGATGACCATGCCTTCCGGCACCAGCGCCCCTGCTCCGATGATGCAGTTTTTGCCTACCACGCAGTGGTTCAGCAATGTGGCGTGCATCCCGATTAAACTGCCGTCCCCTACGGTGCAGCCGTGCACCAGTGCGCAGTGCCCTACCGTGACGTTTTCGCCAAGGGTCACGCAGCCGCCGATGTCGCAGTGCAGCACCGCGTTGTCCTGTACGTTGCTGTTTTTGCCGATGGTCAACGTGCCGTCGTCGCCGCGCAGCACCGCACCATACCAGACGGTGGAGCCGGGCTTTAAAACCACATCTCCCTGCACGGTAGCGCTGGGGGCTACAAAGGCTGCGCCCTCATCGCGGGGCGTTTTTCCACAAAAGGATAAGAACATTGTTAAAAACCACCTTTCTCTTTTGGTTCTTTTATGGTATTCTTATAAGTAAGGAACAAAAATGTGCGCGCCGGTTTTGCCGGAGCGGGATTCAAGGGGGTACCTTCATGCTTCACAACACGTTCTGCCGCCGTCTGGCGGCGCTGGTGCTCACATTGGCAGTGGCTCTTTCGGCAGTGCTGCCGGTATTTGCAGTATACCCCATGCCCGTCCAGACTGCAACAGAGACCGAGGCAGTGTATCTGTTCAACGCGGACACCAGCAAGACGATCCTGAGCCAGAACGCCGACCAGCAGAAATATGTGGCCAGCCTGACCAAGCTGATGACCGCCCTGCTGCTGGTGGAAAGCGGCAAGGACCTGAACGGTGAAGTGACCGTGCCCACCGATTTAACGCAGGAGTTCAAGGATATCCAGAACGCCAACGGCACCACCATGGGGCTGCGCATCGGCGAGACCGTGCGCCGCATCGACCTGCTGAACGCTATGCTCATCGTCAGCGCCAACGACGCCGCCAGCGTCATTGCGTGGGACGTGGGGGGCAGCGTGGTGGGTTTTGTGCAGCAGATGAACGCCCGGGCAGCGGAGCTGGGCTGCACCGGCACGAACTTTACCTGTGCCCACGGCCTGTTTGACTACGGCAACGTGTCCACTGCGCAGGATCTGGCAAAGATCGCGGCCGCCTGCGCGGAGAACCAGACCTTTGCACAGGTGGCGGGCACCGCCAGCTATGTGCTGCCGGCCACCAATCTGCGCAAGGCGGAGTACACCATCAGCAGCTCTAACAGCCTGATGAACAGCGAAAGCTCAAACTACCGGGCGTATGTCCAGTGGGTCAAGGGCGGCTTTACCACGCTGGCAGGCCGTTGCATCGTGGCCTTTGCCCAGCAGGACGGCCACAACTACGGGCTGGTGATCCTTGGCTGCGACACGCCGGATCACCTGTTTACCGCGTGTGACGACCTTTTTGACTGGGCCTTTGCCAGCTTTGCCGACCGGCCGCTGGTGGATACCCAAACCGTGCTGACCACCGTAGACCTGAACAAGTGCCGCACCGAGCCGGCTGTGGAGCTGTACGCCGCCGCGCCGGTCAGCGGCTACGGCCACAGCGATGATAAGGTGAGCTATTCCTTCGACCTGCCCGAGAGCGTCTCTGCCACCGTCAAGGAGGGGCAGAAACTGGGCACCGCCACCGTCTATCTGGATGGTTACGAGGTGGGACAGGTAGACCTTGTGACCCACCGGGAGTATGTGTCGGACTTCCGCACCGACATCAAGGCCACCCTGCTGCTGCTCTGCGCCCTGATTTTGATTTTGTGCGCACTGGGCTTTGCCACCCTGCGCTGCGGTGGCGGGCTGACCCTTAACCAGCGCCGCCGCCAGATGAAAAAGAGAAGATAAGAAGAGTAAAGCGCCTGTCCGGCGAAGCCGGACAGGCGCTTTTATCAATTACACTGCTCCGTAGATGCCGTGCACCGACACTTCCCCGGTGAAAACGTGTTGTTCCCCGGCATCGGTGCGCACCACTAAACGCCCCTCGGCGTCCACGTCCACGGCTTCGCCTGCACCCTGACTGCCGTCCGGCAGGTCAAAGGTGACCCGGCGTCCCAGATTGACACAGGCGGCTTTGTACTCCTCCCGGAAGGGCGCAAAGCCGTCCCGTGCAAAGGTGTACAGGTTGCGGTCAAAGCCAAAATCGGTCAGCCCTTCTGCCAGCCATGCGGGATCGGTGGCAAGATCCACCGCAGCGCCCTGCAAGGCCAGCGAGGTGCCGTGGGGCAGGTCGGCAGCGTCAAAATAGCTCTGGGGCTGGGCAAGGTTGATGCCGATGCCGCACAAAATGCCGCGCCCCTGCTGCTGGTAGCCGTAGCTTACGCTCTCGCACAGGATGCCCACGATTTTTTTACCGTTCAGCAAAAGGTCGTTGGGCCACTTGATCTGGCAGTCCACGCCGTAACGCAGCTGCAACTGGCGGCGCACCGCAAGGCTTGCCAGCAGCGGCAGGGTGGCGGGCTGTGCCAGCGGCTCCTTGATGGCCACCGTGTAGTACAGCGCCTTGCCCTCGGCGTTTACCCAGCTTCGGCCAAGCCGCCCGCGCCCGGCGGTCTGGTTTTGGGTATACACCGCCGCAACGGGGCCGAACTCCTCGAAATGTTCCTTTACATAGGCGTTGGTGCTGCCGCATTCCGGCAGATAGCGCACCTCGTTGATGCTCATTGCTTGGGTACCTCTTTGTGTTCATAGGCGGTCACTGCGCCGTTTTCCAGCGTCAGCAGACCGTAGGTGTCCGGGCCGGTGTAGCAGCGCCCGCAGGAGCCGGGGTTGAACAAAAATACATTGCCCCGCTGCTCCGCGTGGGGAATATGGGAGTGGCCGAACAGTGCCACCTCGGCTCCCCGGGCGGCGGCAGCATCTGCCAGCGTGTCCAGATCGTATTTTACACCGTACATGTGACCATGCGTATAGAAAACCACCGTCTGATCGAAGCCCGCCAAGCCGTCCAGCGGCTCCAGCGCACCGTAATCACAGTTGCCGGCCACGGAATACACCCGCAGATGAGGGAAAAAGGCCAGCGCCTGCTCCAGATCCCGCAGGCCGTCCCCCAAAAAGATCACAGCGTCCACGTTGTTCTGCTCTTTGTTCAAAATGCGCTTAATGGCGTCACGCGCGCCGTGGCTGTCGCTCAGGACCAGTAGTTTTGTCACGGAAAGATATCCTCCTCTATACTCATTCGGCAGCCTGCTGCAACAGCAGCAGCTGCTTGTACACTTCGCTCTTGGAATAGGCTGTGCCCTGCGCAGCAGTCTTGGCGGCGGCAGAAGCGCTGAAACCCTCAATGGTCAGCGCAAAAGCGCGCTGCGCCGCCAGCTCTTGAAAGCTGTGACAGTGTAACTACAGGTACATCAAG
>ENA-OPBL01002809-OPBL01002809.1-human-gut-metagenome-genome-assembly--contig:-NODE-2809-length-11920-cov-3.285124_pt1 | contig 11920 bp, 6 predicted proteins | sample MGYA00241073_ERZ501461 | MGnify/ENA primary metagenome ERZ501461 (study PRJEB25962, sample SAMEA2042630) | human gut metagenome | biome: human gut; feature: human-associated habitat; material: faeces... | reverse complement strand
CAATTCTCCGGGAATATTCTGGATACCTGCAATGTAAATGATCATCATATATCCAATCTGCTGCCAGTTCATCAGGATAACCAGTCCCCAGAATCCATAAGCGGAATTATAAGTAAGTGTTCTCTCAAAATGTAATAAAATACCGTTCAGTATCAACTGCCAGATATATCCAAGGATGATTCCTCCGATCAGATTCGGCATAAAGAATACGGTTCTGAATATGTTAGTACCTTTGATGCCTTTGGTCAGTAACATTGCTACTGCAAAAGCCAGTACGTTAATTGTGATCACTGATACTACAGTAAAAAGTGAAGTATACCAAAGAGCGTGGGTAAATGTAGCATCGCCCCATATTCTGATATAATTCTTGAATCCTACAAAGGTAGCATCCGTAACAGTCGTAAATTCACAGAAGGATAAATAAACCCCTAATACGAATGGAATGATAAATCCTATCGTGAATGCCGCAAATGTCGGTAATGCGAAGATAGGAAAATATTTTTTAATCGCTTTCTCCATAATAATCCCCATGCCTTTCTGGTATCTGCCATACATTGAAAAGAAGTGGACAGTAAGTATCCGCTGCCCACTTCCTGCCAGCATGAATGCATTACATACATTCATGGTCACTCTGTGTTAATGTCCGCTGCTTAGTTGTTAGCTGCTGCGTACTCAGTTGCCCATCCGTCAACGAATGCTGTTGTAACTTTTGCCCAGTTTGCATCTGTCGGATCTGCTGCGTAACTTGTCAGTGCAGAACCCACTCCGTTCTTCCACTCTTCTGATGGCATTGTTGAGAAGTTCCAAGATACAGGAGTCTTTCCGTCTTCTGTATATTTGTTTGCTTCGTTAACAAGTACGTTGTCTGATTTCAGGTTCTTCTTAAATGGAATTGTGAATCCCATGTCTTTGCACATTGCCTTTACACCATCATCAGATGTTACACACCAGTTCATGAAATCAAGTGTTGCCTGAATGTCGTCTTCAGATGCTTTGGAGTTTACACACCAGTAGTTCTCTGTACCTGTACAGATTCCCTGATCTTCTTCGCCTTCTACACCGATGTAGATTGGAAGGATTCCAAGATTGTCATCTCCGACGTCTTTGATGTTGTTATATTCCCATGTACCATTCTGGTAGAAGACTGCATCACCTGTTACGAAATCTGCTGTTGCATCGTCAGCTGTCTTTGTAGAAAGTTCTGTTGGTTTGCAAGTAGCGTTGTTGATGTAGAGATCCCAGATCTGACGGTAGTTATCAAGGTATGTTCCTTTGATAGCATCTGTGTTATCGATTCCTTCATCTTTGTATTCATAGTAGATTGGAAGGTTTGCCAGATGAGTTTTGAATCTCCAGTCAGATGATCCGTCCATACCAGCGGATGTAAATGCTGAGAATCCAAGTTTGTCCTTATTTGCTGTGATATCTTCTACAACTTTCTTGAAGCTGTCAAAGTTAGTGATATCATCAGCTGAGTATCCTGCTTTCTTTAACAGTTCTTTGTTGTAAATGATTCCGTAGCTTTCTATTACGTATGCGATTCCTGACATCTTGTCGCCGTCCATCAGTGCGAAATCATCACTTGTCAGCTGTTTTGCAACATCAGAATCTTTCAGATCGTAGCAGTAATCTTTCCAGCTTGCAAGTCCAACCGGTCCGTTTACCTGGAACAGTGTCGGAGCATTGCTCTTAGCCATCTCAGATTTTAATGTCTTTTCGTATTCTCCGGATGCTGCTGTAAGTACTGTTACATCCACTCCTGTTTCTTTTGTATACTCTTTTGCCAGATCCTGCCACTGCTCATCCTGTTCTGGTTTGAAGTTTAAGTAGTATACTTTTCCTTTTGCGTCTTTCTTGTCTGACTTGCTGTCAGAAGAGCTTCCACATCCTGCAACCATTCCTGTTGCCATGGCTGCTACCAGCATTGCTGATACAACTTTACGCATTTTCATAATTCATTTCCCTCGCCTTTCTTTTTTGAAACCTTCGTTTCTCTTGTTGTCATTATATTAACAGAAATGCGCTCAGATCCTGTATCAATAAAACAACCTGATATACAAAAAAACATATCTATTGTTCTTCTTCAAACTGCCGGATGCTTTCGTCTTCTGCCTGCGTGAATTCCTGCTCCGTTATCTTTCCCTGTACCAGGTCCGCCAGACATTCTCCCAGTACATCCTCCTGCAGCAGTGAATTCCACTTCACCTGATAATTCGGTACAATCTGTGGATTTCCCGTATAAGCCTTCAGATAATCATCTAACAGCGTTCCTTCCTGTCTTGTCCTGCTGTTCAGCAATTCTTCTTTCTGTTCTTTATTCAATTTCGTTCTGAATTTGAGGAACTCAACTGCTCCTTTTTTCACCTTTTCACTATAAGTTGATACAACTGCCCAGCCGAATGTCTCCGGTGAGCCTATCAGTTTATTTTCAGGAAATGTAGAAAAACATACTTTTTTCTGCATTTCCTCCGGAATCTGATCAATCATCCAGTAACCATTAGGTATCATCGCTGCATTTCCTGCCACAAAATTATCATAAGCTACGTCAAAATCATTATGTAATGCATCCTGGGTCGTATATTGGAATAATTTTTTTAATGTACCGGCTATCTCCAGCCCCGGCTCATTCTGATAGGTATCCGGATATAATTGCTTCATGAATGCCGCACCTTCTTCACTTCCTGCTACTTCTGCCGTTGCGAGCAGCATTGCGGCCCATGCCGTCCCTTCCGTATGCAGGGCAAGCGGCGTGATCCCTGCTGCTTTCAGTTTCTCACAACATTTCCAGAATTCTTCCCATGTCTCAGGAAATCTGCTGATTCCTGCCTGTTCAAATAACTCCCGGTCCCAGAAACCCCCTGAACAGGCGAATGCCGCCGTGCTGACCGGACCCAGATAAATCTTTCCATCCTCTTCCCGGACCGATTCCATTACTGACGGTTCGATCATATCCTTCCATTCCTGATCTTCATTAATGTACGGTGTCAGGTCCTCAATCCTGCCTTTCTTGATCATCATCTGATAGAAAGACGGAAGCATACGCAGATCAGTGATAATAGCCGGTAATTCATCTGTCACATTCATACGTTTCAGATTCTTCCGGTATTCTTCCTCTGTCTCCATCACCCAGTCCACATCTATATGATACTTCCCTTTGTATGCCCTGTTGAACCGCTCCACCACTTCCTCTTCATTCTTATTACCGGTACTGGAATCTACGGTAAGGATCATTGGAATCTCTACTACTTTATTCTTTTTTCTGGTCTGTGTATTCTCTTTTCCCGCACAGCCGGTCAGTGCTGTCAGCATGGCGATCACCATCACTGCTGCCATAATCCGTCTACTGTTCACTGTTTTCTTTCCCGTCATCCGGGATCTGGATAACACAGACGGTTCCATTTGTATCCGATTCATAGAAAAATCTCACATCCTCCCCATACTTTAACCGCAGTCGTGTAATAATATTTATCACACCGTAACCATGTTTTTTGTCTTCAAAACTGTCTTTCATTTTTGACACCGGTATCTCCGACAGTCCGTTTAACTTCTCTGCTATCTGCTCTTCCATCGGAGTTCCGTTATTATAGACACTGAATGTAAGCTGTCCTGCCTGTTCAGTGACACTGATCCTTATCAGACCGCCTTCGAAGATATCACAAAATCCATATTTGACTGCATTTTCCACAATTGGCTGTAAGATCAGCTTTAATATCCACCTTGTTTTCAGTTCTTCTCCACATTCAATCTCATAGTGGAACAGATTCTCATTGCGGATCTGCTGGATCTCCATATAACTTTTTACATTTTCCAGCTCGTCTTCTACTGTCACAATCTCACGTCCTTTGCTCAGTGACAGACGCAGATACTTTGACAGTGCCTGTATCATCTTCATCGTCTTCTCTTCCCCGTTGATCCGCGCCAGCATATAGATGGTATCCAGTGTATTATAGAGAAAATGCGGATTGATCTGGCTGATCAGCGTATTCATCTCACTGATTCTTAGTTCTTTCTGCTGATTCTTGACCTCGTTCTGGAACTCTTCGATATTCTTTAACATCTCGTTATAGGCATGCCCGATCTTATCCAGTTCTGTGTCCGTATGGATCTGAATGGTATGTGTAAAATCATTTCCATCAAAACTTGTCATGGCATCACTGATCTGTCTGATCGGCCGGGTAAATGTCTTTGATGCATAAAGACTTAATACAAACGCCAGCACCGCGATCACCGCATAGATAGTGAGTAATACGATCAATATCTGCGTCAGTCCCTGATTCAATATCGCATCCGGAACCAGTGTAAAGATCACCATCCCTGTCTCTTCCTGCCGGTATGCCTGTAAAATCCCGCCTTCTATCTTTTTTCCCTGCACGATCACGCCGGATTTTTTCGTTCTGGTCAGTTCCGTAATCTTCTTCATTGTCTTTTTTCCGATACTGAAATCTTCCGGATCCTGCCGGATACAGGTCTTTCCTTCCGGGCTTATGATTCCCACTGCAACATCTTTTGCAATCTTCCTGTCTTTATCCATAACACTTTCCAGAAACTGTTGATTCATCTTCAGATACACGATTCCAGGTTCGTGTGCGTAATCCATACTATTCACATATCTTCCGATAAACAATGCTTCATCCCCCGTACCAAACAGGTAATCCCGGGTCCAGATCCACTGCGTCTTCGCATACTCATCCCCCATTTTCTCACGCAGACCGCTGCTTTGAAAATCCGAATAACCAATCTGGGAATAGGATTTTTCGTAAACATTTCTTTTATTATCAATGTAGCAGTAATCAGCGACATGATTCAGATCTATATATGCAAAATATTTGCTCAGTGTATTCTTCTCTACTTCCTGCAGTTCTTTATTCTTCAGACTCTTCTGCACATCATTTTCCAGGATGATCTCTGCTGTCACGGCATCCGTCTTCCGGTAGAGATTATCCAGAGCTATCCCCATCTTCTCATTCATGAATTCATACTTATCCACAATCACATCTGTCATATTCCGTCTGACATAAGTCCATACACAGATGCTGGAAAGAACCAGTGCCAGTATCAGAAGCGTACACATATACTTCAGATACTTTTTCTGGATTCCTGACATTTTACTTTTTTTCATACTTCATATTCCCTTTTGTAATCTCTCGGAAGCTGTCCTGTATATTCTTTAAACAAATGTGAAAAATAGGATGGATTACTGATTCCGACCTGCTCGCAGATATTACCGATGCTGGTTCTTCCGTCTTCCAGCAGTCTCTTTGCCAGCTCCATTCTACGCTGCAGCAGATATTGTTTGAATGTCATATGAAAGGTATTCTTGAATACCCGTCCAAAATATACCGGATTCAGATATACATGTGTCGCCACTGATACAATCGAAAGATCTTCATTATCCAGATGTTCATCTATATATGCCACAGCCGCTGCAATGTATTCTTTTGATCCCTTATTCTCTTTCTTCTCTGCATTTTCCAGTCTTTTTTCAATAGCCGTTCCCAGAATCTTGTAACAGACATCCACCGCTTTTGCCGCCTTTAAGTTTCTCATATTCGAATAATAATTTTCAAATTGCTGATTCAGTGATTCGTCCATCCCGTAACTGTCTTTTAACATGAATTCTGTCTTTACCATGATCTTGTGCATATACTGGCATTGCAGTTCTTCTCTGTGTGGCAGTTGGTAAATAAAATGTACAAATGCCTGCTTTAACTGTACGGCGTCGTTCTTCCGCACGCTGTTGACCACCATCATCTCTGCCTCCGCCGGATATGGGCTTTCCTCTTTTTCTTCAACAGTCTCCGGGATTGTAAATACTCCCGCTCCGGATGCATTTGTAACAGCGAACAATCTCTGTGCTTCTTCAAAACTTCTTCTGATTCCGCGGATCCCTTTATATGGTTTGGATATTGCTGCAATAACCGGGCTGTTTTCTTCTTTTTTTACCTCTTCCAGCAGTTCTTTCAATTCATGTACCGCTGTGTTCTCCTGCGTCTTTATAATAAATGTACGATGTCCTTCTTCACTCTCGAATTTCCAGTATGTGAATCTCTCTGCGATCTTTTCTTCAATCATTCTGACCATGGAAAATCTCGAGGCTTCATATTCCAGTTCATTGGTAATCTTATAGGCCAGATCAAGATCTGCATATACTGTAATAAACCGATCCCCTTCCTTCATGACATCCTGCAGCGTATGGAAGACTTCATCTACTTTTTCTTCCGGCAGCCGGTTCTGGACATATTTTTGCACGACAACCTGCAAAAATCCATCTCCGTCCTTTTTCAGAAGTCTCTCCCAGCGGTCATACTTTTCCTCATTTCGGATCTGATCTTCACAGATTTTACCGACATCTGTCATCGTCGCCTGTAATTTTTCATCTTCAATCGGCTTCAGAAGATATGCGAATGCCCCCAGATCACATGCCTTCTTCGCATATTCAAAATCCCTGTATGCACTTAATACCACGAACTGACATTCCGGGTTCTCTTTCTTGATTTCTTCCATTACCATAAGTCCGGAAATCTGTTTCATCCTGATGTCTGTCAGCACTACGTGTGGTTTTTTTTCGCGTATTACCTTTAACGCCTGCTCTCCGCTCTGCGCAAAACCAACCACCTCATATCCCATACCGTTCCAGTCATACGTCTTTACCAGACCCTCCAGTAGGATCGGCTCATCATCTACGATCACCAGTTTTAACAACCCCATAGTACACCTCATACCTTTTATTAATACCATCTTAACATATTACAGTCTCATTCTATAATTTTTTATACTTTTTCTTTACCAAAAATCATATCTGTTATGCAAAAAATCATACATTTTATGTCAAAAATTATACTTTTATGAAAAATCAGAGGTTTTGGCATATACAAAACAAAAAGAAAAACACAATATCCAAAACGTTTCCATTCCCTTCTCAGTGAATCCTTCGTTTGAATATTGTGTTTTCTTTTTGTTTCCTGTTATGTTTATCTTGCGCAGACTTCTGTCGTTTTTCTGATCTTCTTGATCAGTTCATCTGTAAATGCGCCTTTTTTCATTCTCCACATCCAGTTACCGCCGAGTGTAGACGGCATATTAATTCTTGCCTTATTACCAAGTCCCAGATAATCCTGTACCGGAATGATGCACGTATCTGCCACACTTCTCATCGCCAGACTTATGAAATCCCAGTGCACTTCTTCATCCGGAGTGTATGGATTATTCAGATATTCCTTTGTCATCTCTTTATCTTCTTCGGAAAGTGTCTGATACCATCCCTGAAGGGTATCGTTATCGTGGGTTCCTGTATAGACTACACAGTTTTTATCATAATTATGTGGAAGATAATCACTGTCCTCTCCTGCCACAAATGCGAATTCCAGTACTTTCATTCCCGGATAACCACTGTCTTTTAACAATTGTCTCACCGTATCCGTCAGGAATCCCAGATCTTCCGCAATGATCGGAAGGTCACCTAATGTTTCTTTCATCGTACGGAACAGATCCATGCCCGGTCCCGGCATCCATTCACCATTCTCTGCCGTCTCATCTCCATACGGGATTGCATAATATTCATCAAACCCACGGAAATGGTCGATACGGATGATGTCATATAATTTAAAGCAGCAGGCCACCCGCTTCATCCACCAGTCATAGCCTGTCTTCTTATGGTAATCCCATGCATACAATGGATTCCCCCACAGCTGCCCGGTTGCCGAAAATGCATCCGGCGGACATCCCGCTACCGCAACCGGCAGATTCTCTTCATCTAACTGGAACAGCTTCGGATTCGCCCAGGTATCTGCACTGTCAAATGCTACATAGATCGGGATATCCCCGATAATCTCAATGCCTTGTTCATTGGCATATGCTTTCAGTCCGGCCCACTGTCCGGCGAACAGATACTGCAGAAATTCATAAAAATCAATCTCTGCACTTAATTGTTCCTGATATGCCACAATTGCTTCCGGCTTACGCAGCCTGATGTCTTTCTCCCACTGATCCCAGCTTTTTCCGTCAAATGAATCTTTCACTGCCATATACAATGCATAATCCGCAAGCCATGCTTTTTCTTCTTCCAGATAAGTACGGTATGCCTTACTTTCCATCAATCCGTTCTTTTTGGCTCTTGCATATGCAAGCTTTAATACTTTAAATCTTGCATTATATATTTTTTCATAATCGATTTCTTCTTCATTCTCTCCGAAATCTGCCTGGTCACACTCTTCTTTTGTCAGAAGTTCATCCTCGATCAGCGTCTCCAGATCGATAAAATACGGGTTCCCCGCAAATGTTGAAAAAGACTGATACGGTGAATCGCCGTATCCTGTCTGTCCAAGCGGCAGGATCTGCCACAATTTCTGTCCTGCTTCTTTTAATATATCTACAAATTCATACGCTTCTTTTGAAAAACATCCGATTCCATATGCCCCCGGAAGTGCAGAGACCGGCATTAACATTCCACTCTTTCTCATTAACTTTCGTTCCTTCCTCGTTATGATACTTATAATTAAGTATAGCATTGTTCTTTGGATGCTTCAAATAAAAAGTATCCTCTGTATATAAGAAATCATAGATTATTCCACAGATGTCACCGTATAATCCTTGTCTTCTACTGTCTTCTTCAGCACATCATCTGCGATCTCTGCATTTAATGTCAGCTCTGCTGTTCCTGCCTCATGGCTTACAACCGCTTCATCTACCTGTGGAAGTGCTTCCAGTGCTTTCTTTACAGCTGCCTCACAGTGTCCACACATCATTCCCTCAATATGCATTATTTTTTTCATTGTCTTGTCCTCCTTCTTGGATCTCTTTTTTTCTTTTTTGGCTTTTAATTTTTTATCTTTTGATGCATCATACATCTTAAAAAGATTCAATCTCAATGCGTTCGATACTACGCAGAAGCTTGATAAACTCATGGCTGCCGCACCGAACATCGGATTTAATTTCCACCCGAACAGCGGATACCACACACCAGCCGCAAGCGGGATTCCGATAATATTATAGAAGAATGCCCAGAACAGGTTCTCATGAATATTACGGAGTGTCGCACGGCTCATGCGGATTGCTGCCGGCACATCACTTAACCGGCTCTTCATCAGAACAACATCTGCCGCATCGATCGCAACATCCGTTCCGGCTCCGATCGCAATACCCATATCGGCTCTTGTAAGTGCCGGTGCATCATTGATACCATCCCCGACCATCGCAACTTTTCCTTTTTCTTTCAGCTTACGGATCACCTGCTCTTTTCCTTCCGGAAGTACGCCTGCAATCACTTCATCAACTCCGGCCTGCTGCCCGATAGCTTTTGCAGTACGTTCGTTATCTCCGGTCAGCATGACTACATGGATTCCCATGTTCTGTAATTCTTTGATCGCCTGCGGGCTGTCTTCTTTGATGACATCCGCCACTGCAATTACACCTAATAAACGGTCTTCATTTCCAAAGAATAATGGTGTCTTACCTGCTTCGGCAAGTTTCTCTGCCTTCTTCTGGATATCTCCATCAACGGATACCTTACTGCTGATAAATGTATGATTCCCTCCATATAATGTATGACCATCCAGTATGGCTGTCAAGCCGTTACCCGGAAGGGCCTGGAATCCGGTAACTTCTTCGATGCCGGCATTTTCCTCTTTTGCCTTTTCAAGGATTGCTCTTGCCAGTGGATGTTCACTCTTATTCTCCAATGCATACGCATATTTTAATAAGGTATCTTCTGTCACTCCCGCTGCCGGAATGATATCTGTCACTTTCGGTTCTCCACTTGTGATCGTACCGGTCTTATCCAGCGCAACAATCTGCATCTTTCCAGTCTCTTCCAGTGAAACTGCTGTCTTGAACATAATACCATTTCTGGCACCCATTCCATTTCCGACCATAATTGCTACCGGTGTTGCAAGTCCAAGCGCACATGGACAGCTGATCACCAGCACCGCAATTCCTCTGGATAACGCAAAACCAATACTCTGTCCTGCGATCAGCCATACAATAATTGTGAGCACTGCAATTGTGATAACCATTGGCACAAATACACCGGATACACGGTCCGCAATCTTTGCGATCGGTGCTTTCGTTGCAGCCGCATCACTTACCATCTGAATAATCTGCGAAAGTGTCGTATCCTCGCCGACTCTGGTCGCACGGCACTTCAGATATCCGGACTGATTTACGGTTGCGGCTGATACCTTATCACCGACAGCCTTATCTACCGGAATACTTTCACCTGTAAGAGCAGATTCATTGACTGCACTGTTTCCTTCTATGACTTCTCCGTCAACCGGAATATTCTCTCCCGGTTTTACAACAAAGCAATCTCCCTTTTGTACCTGTTCGATCGATACCTGAACTTCTTTTTCTCCACGGATCACAACCGCTGTCTTTGGCGCAAGCTTCATCAGTCCTTTTAATGCATCGGTCGTCTTTCCTTTGGATCTTGCCTCCAGCATCTTTCCGACTGTGATCAGTGCAAGGATCATAGCTGCTGATTCAAAATAAAAATCATGCATATAAGACATTACTGCATCCATATCCCCACGCATCTGCGCATCTGTCATTGCAAACAGTGCATACGTACTGTATACAAAAGACGCTCCGGATCCAAGTGCCACCAGGGTATCCATATTCGGTGCTCTGTGGATCATTCCTTTGAATCCACTGATGAAAAACTTCTGGTTGATCACCATGACTGCAATCGTCAGAAGCATCTGCAGCAGCCCCATCATTACATGATTATCTTTCATAAATCCCGGAACCGGCCATCCCCACATCATATGACCCATGGAGAAATACATCAGGACGATCAGGAATCCAAGTGATGCAATCAGACGCTTCTTTAATGCCGGTGTCGTTCTGTCTTTTAACATATCTTCTCCGGCAGATGCTGATGACGACTGTGTCTTTGCCGCTCCTTCTCCTTTTTTCGATGCTCCGTATCCGGCATCTGCGACTGCCTTAATGATCTCCTGTTCACTTGCAGTTCCCTCTACTCCCATAGAGTTGGTAAGCAGACTTACCGAGCAGGATGTTACACCCGGCACTTTCGAAACTGCTTTTTCGACTCTGCTGCTACAGGCTGCACAGCTCATCCCGGTTACTATATATTGTTCCATTGTTGTCTGTTCCCTCCTGTCATTATTATTTTTCTTATTCCTTTATAGTAAACTCAGAAAATGCTTTCCGAGCAGACTATACATCTATAAACTTTACTTACCTCATCAGCTTCTGTAACACCTTTACCAGTTCATCAACCGTCTCATCTTTTCCGTCCCGGATGTCATCTGCCACACAGGTACGGATGTGATTCGCCAGCAATACTTTATTAAAGCTGTTCAGTGCCGCATTCACCGCTGATACCTGTACCAGAATCTCCGGACAATAAGCGTCCTTCTCCAGCATACCCTTGATTCCGCGTACCTGACCCTCAATCCGGCTCAGACGATTCATCAGATCCTTGTATTCTTTATCCGAACGATGCTTGGACGAGTGACAACAGCATTCTTTTTCTGATTTGTTTTCCATATTATCTGTATTCTTGTCTTCCATAAGCATACTCCTTTCATATTCATACCCTTACGGGGTATATGTATTTTATCTCTTATTATCACATAAGTCAAGGAATATATGCGTTCTTGATATATGTTTTCATTTATTGGTAGTTCCAATACAATTTTTAAAAAATGTCTATTTTATTTGACTTTCAAAATTTATAAGGAATATAATTCTTGCTGAAGGAAATAATGACAGCAGAACTGGAGGTTATATTATGCTGGAAGAACAGGCTATGATAACATTCTTAAAAAAATTCGATGAACACCCTTTCCTGGTCAAAATTAATGGACACGAACATCTGATCGGCGAAGGTGCACCTACATTTACCGTAAATTTCAAAAAGGTCATCCCATTAAAGGATCTGGTCACCAGTACTTCTCTT
>ENA-OPBL01002803-OPBL01002803.1-human-gut-metagenome-genome-assembly--contig:-NODE-2803-length-11951-cov-5.288332_pt1 | contig 11951 bp, 10 predicted proteins | sample MGYA00241073_ERZ501461 | MGnify/ENA primary metagenome ERZ501461 (study PRJEB25962, sample SAMEA2042630) | human gut metagenome | biome: human gut; feature: human-associated habitat; material: faeces... | reverse complement strand
TTCTCTTGGATGAGAACCAGAAGTTGCGCACCGATGTTATATTGACAGACCGTGAGACCGGAAAATTGTTTTCGGATAAACTGAGGCAAATCTTTATCGCATTACCCCTGTTTAATAAGACAGAAACAGAGTGCGAAACGGATTTTGAACGTTGGATATTTGTATTAAATAACATGGAAACATTAAATCGTATGCCTTTTAAAGCTCAGAAAGCCGTATTTGAGAAGTTGGAAGAGATTGTTGATGTTCATTCTCTCTCCGAAGAAGACCGTGTGCGCTATGAAAACAGTGTAAACGCCTATCGTGATTATTTGGCTACCATCGACTATGCAGCAAAGAAAGGAAGTGAAGAAGGGTTTGAAGAAGGGTTTGAGAAAGGAATCGAGAAAGGGTTTGAGAAAGGGATCGAGAAAGGAATTGAAAAAGGAATCGAGAAAGGGATTGAGAAAGGAATTGAGAAAGGAATTGAGAAAGGACGTCGAGAAGAAAAATTTGAAACGGCCCGCAACCTGAAATCCTTGGGAATGACCTCTGAGCAAATCATGCAAGTCACCGGCCTTTCCCTTACAGAAATCGAATCTCTGTAACCTACTTTCTTCATCTTCCATGAGAAAGACTTAAAAAACAGAGACCATTCGGAGTTCCGCCGGAGAAGATTCCATCTACTCCACAAGGAACTCCTCCCCCTCAAAAAAAAGAACGGAGCATGTCGAAACAAACTTCATTAATCATTTGATAATCAGAGATTTTATTGTTATATTTACATTAAAGAACAATAAATAATCATAGTAAGAATAATGAAGAAAGAAGAAGAAACATTCGCCATCCGCACTTACGACAAGGCGGAACTGGCGTCGCTCTATTGCCCCGGACGCGAACCCGGAGCCGCCCTGCAGAACCTTTATCGATGGATACGGCGTATCCCCCGCCTGACGGAAGAACTCAATGCCACAGGCTACAACAAATACCGCCATTGCTACCTGAAACAGGAGGTGGAAATCATTGTGAAATACCTGGGAGAGCCTTAGCGGAAAAGAGAGCTGCGAAAGAAAAGCAGCATAAAAACGCACTAAAGTGTTTCCGGAAAACTCTTCCGTCTTTCAGGAAAAGACTATTATGTTTGGGAAAAAGACCTTGATGTTTTTCGAGAACATCAAGGTCTTTTTTCAGGGTGAATGCTATCGGGCGGACACACGGGTCTGCCCTGAATTCCACACATACACCATAGAAATCCACCCACTCAAACCAACAAAAAAACGGTGCAGCGGAGGCTTTCACAGGTGCCTTCCCGGTGGTTGCGGTTATTTCCAATATGATTCACAACCAACATACTGATTATCAACATAATGACATCTAACTTTGGGACCACTGGGACCAGGGCCCACCTTTATGAGTTTCCGGACCAGGATTTACAGAGTTTACGATACATACCATCCTCTTTTTCAATGATTTGCATCTCAAGTAAACGGACAAGGTATCTTTTAAGCGAACTGGAAGGTATTCCATGTTCCACGGCCCCCTCCTTCAACTGCGTATAAGTGAAGCTTTCGGGAAGCTTTGCCAGTACCGAACGTATGCGATAAAACTTCTTCATCGGCTTGGGTTCCTTGCCCGACTCCACGGCAGACACGGTGGTAGACAACAGCAAGCTGTGCTCCAACAACACTTTCACCATATCCATTGCCGTATGAAAATCCTCATCCGTACACCGGCACTGCTGCACATTCCACATCGGCTCACACTTGCGCAACGCCGTCAGCACCATGGCTATGCGGGCCGCTATCAACCCGTGACGAAACACAATCGCCCCATGCGAATCATCATCTTCACTCACCACTTCCTGAAGAACGTTGCTGAAACGCTGCGTATGCTCCTCCCACTGCCCGGGAGTGAAACACACCTCGGTGGGCGAACCGGACAAAAAGACAAACATACGAAGCACCTCTTCACTCAATTTCCTGAACAGCTTCACATGGTCGGTGCTGCCCTCCACGGGAGCTGCCGAAATCCATTTCCACCGTCCCTCACCGATATAAAAAGCCATACGACTGTACATACCGTTCTCCAACGACGAAATGAAACGGTGAAGCTGAGAAGGAGTGCCCGTAAGACACAATGCCAGATGAGGAACATGCGCCACCACCATGCGCTTATCCGTCTTATAATAAGACGATGCCTCCTCGTGGTGAAAAGCGGCACGAAGCACATCATCATGCTTTCCGCAGTCCTGCTTCATGGCATTGGTAAGCATATCCAGCTCCGAAGCATTAATCACCACCCCTTGCGCACCGGCCTCCTCAAGCGCAATAATCAACTGACTCTTCGAAATATTGGGCGAAATCTTGAGCATGCGCTTCACCGGAGGCTCGGGACGCTTGTCGATGTCGGGCACACGCTTCTCCTGAATGGCCAAACGCTCTTCCAGCGCCCATGCCAACTGCTTCTTGTCATACTCCGACTGCACCGTCTTGTTCTTGTCTTCCAGATAGCGCTGAACGGCATCGGGCAGAATAGAGCCGAGCGTCACAATCCCCTTGCCGCGCCCCGCACCGGCAAGGCTCATCGCATAAAAATGAGGAGTGTAGCACATGTCGGCATAATTCATCCACACACCGGGAAGACAAGCACTCAGATTGGCAAGCATCCCCAGCAGCAGACGGTCTTTTTCACGGCTGCTTCGAGCTGCTTCCAAGCCACGGACAAGAATGTCGGGAAGCGCGTCGTACACCGACTTCGGAAAGCGGGGAGCGTTCTTGTGGAGCTTGTCCGCTTCAAGCTTCTCATTCTCAGCCTTTTCAGCCTCTCCCACGGGACCGGGAAAGCATAAAGATGGTCCCTGGTCCTTGTGGTCCCAACCATTAGCATTATTACGCTGATAATCAGACAATTTAGTTTTATCCACATAACGATATCCGGCATCCATTTTCGGGATGATATCTTCGGGCGGACACCCGGCATCGCTCAGACGCTCCACAGCCAACGCTTCCAGTTGTCTCAACTCACTATCGGACAGTCCTTTATATCGGGCTATACGTCCCAATTTGAGCAAGAAATCATTCTTTGCTCCGGGAATGAAAGCGTTGTGGGCCAGAAAGTCATTAAAAAAGGTGCGCAGGATGCCCGACGGGGGTTCCGAGACAGGCTCCGAAGCAGATTCCGAAGCAGTTCCTGTCGTGCTGTCCGGTGCGGCAGGTCTCACCTTCAGTTCCTCCATGATCTGCATCGCTTTATCGGGATGCTCCTTGAGGAATTCCCGCCAAGGGAAAAGCTCGAAAGCGGGCTTGCAGAAGGCTTCCTCGTCATACGACGCATAACACGGACGAGTGGGATTCTTGCAACTCATGTCACACGGAAAATCAATCACGCGGCCGATATGCCACGCCACCACCGCATAAGCCTGCACATACTCTTCGACTGTTGCAGCCTCGATACGCACCACCACTTTCAGACCATCGTACGATACACTTCGCCAACCTGCCCCGACCCACGGCACCGCCTTCAGCTTCTGCAGGAACTCCTGTGTACGTCCCTGCGTATGGTCGACATCAAACATGGCATTCCCACTCCACGTGCGGCGGTTCTTCAATGCATGGCTTCCCTCGCAATACCCCGCCACCACCAGGCCGGGCAGTTTGTTCTTCAACTCTTTGGCTTTACTCTTATCGCCCTCAGCCATTAGGCGGTGATACATCTCGACCGTCGATTTCCATCGTCCGTTGCAGATGTAATTTACAAACTCTTCCAGTGACATTTCAATGCAACGCTGTTCGCGCACGTTAAAATAGAAAGAGCACAAATCATTAAAATCCATGTTAAAATGGGGTTTTAATTTAAGATAGGGAAAAAACGTTGCCCTTCGCCTGCAATTCAAAATTGCAATGTGCGAAAGTACGACATCTAAAACTGACGAAATATTACACTTTACGCCAAATCACCCACCGTTTACCTACTGTTTATCAGCATCCTAACAAACAGCCGGCAGAACTAAAGTGTACAATTGGCATTCTTCTTTTTATTTATTCTTTTTAACAGTAAGGACAATATTCCAAGGGAACCTTTCCAAATTGTTCCCAATCTGTATTCTTTTAAATCCATGATGCTTCGTTTTTATACCCCAACGGTATAAGAAGCCCCAGAAGGACAGCCATACAGACTCACGGAGACGCTTACATACATCCTCCGTTATCACTCCTCCCCTTCCTTCTTTTAGGTCAATCGATCTTCTTCCTGCCTCTTTTTCTTTTGCCGGTCAATCTTCCCCTTTCTTCTTCTTTTCTTGTTGATTGGAGAATATTTTATAGCCCCTCCTACACATCCGCTTCAGTTCCGCCAGCTGTCGGAACGATACATTCTCAATGTCTCGCTCCAGCTCCTCCAACTCTTTTTCCACACTTCTCACCTTGTTCCATCTGTCCTGATTTGTTTCCAAATCTTCTTTTTATTCATATTCTTAAAATATTTAAAAATTAAAAAGGAGCAAAAATATAAAAATCCGCAATTACAATGTTAAATATTTGAGTTTTTATGAACAAAATATTGTAATTCGTAAATTAATGTCTAATTTTGCAGAGAATAACAAGGAGGGATCGGCAGTGAGATTACACTGACGACCGCGTAGCGCACCTTATCCCCTCCTTTCCACTCCCCCCTTGACTGATATAGAATGAAAAAATGGTATGTAGCCTACGTGCTTTCCCGTCACGAGAAAAAGACTGCCGAGCGTCTCACGAAAATGGGAATCGAGAACTTCCTGCCCGTGCAGGAGGAGATTCGCCAATGGGCGCACCGTCGTCAGAAGGTGACACGCGTGGTGATTCCGATGATGATTTTTGTGCACGCCACACCGCAGGAACGTGCGGAAGTGCTGACACTCTCGTCGGTGAGCCGCTACATGGTGCTGAGGGGCGAACATACACCTGCCGTGATTCCCGACCTGCAGATGGAGCGTTTCAAGTTTATGCTGGACTATAGCGAAGAGGCGGTGGAAATGTGCAGCACACCACTGGCTCCCGGTGAAATGGTGAGGGTAATCAAAGGCCCTCTGGCGGGAATGGAAGGAGAACTGGTGAACGTGGACGGACGCAGCAAGGTGGTAGTGCGACTGGAAATGCTGGGATGCGCCGGAGTGGATATGCCGGTGGGGTTTGTGGAAGCGGTGAAATATCAATAATTTATACTTTTTTTTATAATCATACAAATAAAACACTGGGAATCAACAATTAAATATCGAGAAAACAGAGAGCTGTGTGACTTTAATAAAATAGTGAATGAGATTGAATTAAAAAATAGAGAAGTATAAGGATTTAGTAAAGAGAAAGTTTGGTGTGTTGATAAAAGATTACTGCTTCCCTGTTATTGTGAACTAAATAAATTTGCAGCCAATGAATAAGAGTAATCGAAAGAAAATTGAGCAACTGAATGTAACAATATTAATTTATAATTCTACAATTACCAATAATGAAAATTACAGCAGTAATCCCTATTCGCACAGGCTCGCAAAGAGTCAAGGATAAAAATCTTCGTGCGTTTGCCAACACCAATCTCATGGAGTTGAAGATAAAGAATCTGCTTCAAGTTCCAGAGTTGACATCCATTGTGGTGAATACCAATTCTGAAGAAGCGATTCGAATTGTTAACGAAAGTTATGGGGGGGGGGGGGTAAATATCCATCGTCGTGAAGAGTATTATGCTTCTTCACGGTGTTCCGGAAGTGAATTCTTTCGTCATTTGGGTGAAGTGACTGACACTGACATCTTTGTATATTGCCCTTGCACCTCACCTTTTGTTAAACCCAAAACAGTATCTCAGTGCATCAACCAATTTCTTTCTACTTCGGGTTATGATTGTTTAGCAACAGTGTCATCTGTTAAAGAATTTCTTTGGTTAGATGGTAAGCCTATGAATTATGATCTAGCACATGCACCCAATTCTCAAAATCTTCCAGATGTGGTAGCCTTGAATTTTGGTGTGACGGTAGTTCGCAAGGAAGACCTTATTAAGAATTCAAATATTATTGGGCGTAATCCTCAGTTTGTTGTTACTACCGAGATAGAAGCAATTGACATCGATACCCCACTGGATTTCTATATAGCTGAACAGTTATACACGAAGCTGTATATAGAACAAAAAGACTTGTTGGATAAATAAAGAGCACTGATGCATTCTGATTAACAATAGAATAAGAATGTTGAAAATTTTAGATTGTACCCTTAGGGATGGTGGATACTACACAAACTGGGATTTCTCAGCCGATGTAGTAGATGCCTATATTGATGCGATGAACCAGCTACCAATTGATTACCTAGAGGTAGGTTATCGTAATAACCCGTCCGAAGAATATCTAGGCAAGTTTGGTTACTCACCAATCTCAGTCCTCAAGCACATAAAAGAAAAGTGTAGCAAGAAGATTGTAGTCATGCTCAATGAAAAGAACACCACACCACACGATTTGCCAGCCCTTTTAACTCCTATTACAGGACTGGCTGATATGGTGCGTTTAGCAATTGACCCCAGTAATTTCGACCGAGCTTTAATCTTGGCCCAAGCCGTTAAAGACATGGGCTTCGAAGTGGGTTTCAATACGATGTATATGTCGAAATGGCATGAATATGATGGCTTTCTAAACAAGCTGAATCAATTGGATGGTATAGCCGACTTGTTTTGTATGGTCGATTCATTTGGCGGAGTCACTCCACGGGAGGTTAAAGAAATTTTCCAAAAAGTAAAATCTATGACCTCTTGTCCAATTGGTTTTCATGGTCATAACAACCTGCAGCTTGGTTTGATTAATACGTTGGCAGCTATCGAATGTGGTGTGGACTATGTGGATGCCACCATCCTCGGAATGGGCCGCGGTGCCGGTAATCTGAATATGGAATTGCTCCTTACCTATCTTAACAAACAAGGTCTGGATGTCGATTTCAATGTGTTGGGCGAGGTGATCACTGCCTTTATGCCATTGTACGAAGAACACAAATGGGGAACCAATCTTCCTTATATGATTGCCGGTGCAAACTCTATACCTCAAAAAGAGGTGATGAGTTGGGTTGTCAACCGGGCTTATAGTTTTAATAGTATCGTAAGAGCTGTTGAAAATAAAAAGAATAAGGTGAAGGACAATGCACGATATCCCATGCTGAAATCCAATACTGCTGCTAAAGTACTGATTGTTGGAGGTGGAAATTCAAGTGTGGAGCATTTTGATGCTATTGAGGAGTTCATACTTGCAAACCCGGATATGCCTATCGTTTTCGTAACAGCCCGGCACGCTTCTTTGTACAAGAGTGTACCTAACCGGAAAATATATTGTTTGATTGGCAATGAAGCCAAAAGAATGAAGAAGAATCTGTCAGAGGAAGACTATCATGGCATTTGCTTATTATCTCCCTACCCTAGAGTAATGGGAACAGAAGTACCATCGTTCGCAGAGGATACTACATTCGAACTTCCGGCTATCTCATTCACTAGTTACTACAAGGATTCATGCACAGCCGTAGCTCTTCAGGCTTGTATTGAACTCAGTGCTACAGAAGTATTTGTCGTGGGTTATGATGGTTATAAAGGTGAAATTCTTTCTGAAAAAGAGATGGTTTTATCCAATGAGAACAAAGTACTCTTTGAAGAGTTTATGAAGTCAAATAAAGCCATCCTGAATTCTTTGACTCCCTCTCTTTACAAGAATTTAAACATAAAGTCAATTTACCAATTCTTATAAGCATGGACAAAATCGCATTTTTCCTTCCCACTCGCAAAGGCAGTGAGAGAGTAGTAAACAAGAACACACGCACTTTTGCAGGTGTTGAAGGTGGTATCTTGAAAATAAAACTTCAGCAATTATTGGAAGTTGAAAGAGTTCAGAATATCATTGTTTCCACGAATGATCCTGAAACCATTGCCATTGCACAATCATTCAATAATCCACGTATCGTGGTTATAGAACGCCCAGAAAGATTATGTCTTTCATCAACAGTTATTGAGGATTTCATAAACTACATTCCTACAATTGTTGACGCAGAACATATCTTTTGGGTACATGCCACAGCACCATTTGCTGATGTAAAAGTATTAAATAACGCTTTGGATTATTATGAAAAGACAGTATTGAATGGTGATGCAAATGACAGCTTGCTGAGTGTCACCAAGATTCAGCAATTCTTATGGTCAGAACGCGAAAATAAATGTGTCAACTATGACAGGAGCATAGTTAAATGGCCACGTACTCAAGATTTGGAACCGCTCTACGAAATCAATCATGCCTTTTATATTAACAGCAAGGAGAATTATCTCAAATTCCATGACCGCATCGGTGAACGTCCTTTACTTTACGAATTGGACAAGATTCATTCGTTTGATATCGATTGGGAAGATGACTTCGCCCTTGCCGAAATGATTTACAAACAGCTTTATCAATGAAGAAAGTAATCACATTCGGAGAGATTATGCTCCGATTGGGAGCACCTGACTACCTTCGGCTTACGCAATGCAACCATCTTGACATGTCGTTCGCGGGTGCGGAAGCTAATGTGGCAGTATCTCTCGCCAATTATGGTATCCCGGTAGATTATATAACGCGTTTGCCTGAGAATCCCATTGCAGATAAATGCATCAGGGAACTACTATCTTATCGTGTAGGAACTGACAAAATTCTTCGTGGTGGCAAGCGAATAGGTGTTTTGTATCTTGAAACAGGCAGTAATGCCCGCCCTTCGAGAGTGTTCTATGACCGTGAAGATTCTGCAATTGCCACCATTCCTGAGCATAGTATCGATTGGAAGAAAGTATTTGCTGACGCTACATGGTTTCATTGGACAGGTATCACACCCGCTATTTCAGAAAATGCCGCTCGTGCATGTCTGGAAGCGATTAAAGTCGCTAACGAAATGAATATCACGGTTTCTTGTGACATCAACTACCGTAGTAGCTTGTGGAAATATGGTAAATCAGCATCAGAGGTAATGCCCGAATTGGTAGCAGGAAGTGATATTATCCTTGGAAATGAAGAAGACTGCGAAAAAGTGTTTGGCATTAAACCTCAGAACTTTAATGCAGACAGCACTCAAGGCGAGATCAATCAGTCTGCATTCCTTTCCGTTTGCAACCAGATGATGGAGCGTTTCCCTAAATGCAAGAAGATGGTAGTAACTCTCCGAGGCGCTATTAATGCTAATCACAACACTTGGGGAGGAGTAATGTATGATGGTACTTTGCTTTATCAGTCACACCGATACGACATTACCGATATAGTGGACCGTGTAGGTGGGGGGGATTCATTTATGGGAGCCCTGATTTATGGCTTGCTCAGTTTTAATGAAGACTGTCAAAAGACATTGGATTTTGCTGTAGCTGCATCTGCTTTGAAACATACTATAAAAGGTGACTATAACCAGATGGGGGTTGATGAAGTTTTAAATTTAATGAATGGGAATAGCTCGGGTAGAGTAAAGAGATAAAAAGTAATCTTTCATTATATAAGTGCCACCAATCTTTATGAAGAGTATATATACTCATTTTTTAAAAAATACAGGATATGTTCTTTTGGGCAATTCAGGTAGTAAGATTATTAGCGTGCTCATGCTGCCTTTATACACCAGATGGCTATCAATTGAAGAATTTGGTTTGGTCGATTTGCTTCAAATATACTCTGCTCTATTAATTGTTATTGTAGGAGCATGTATAATTGATGCAATTTTTGTTCTACCATCAAATAAAAATGATGAAGAACAGACAAGCTATTTCACCAGTGGCTTTTGTTTTATCGGTATTGTTTCAGTAATATTTGTTTCCCTATTACCATTCATTAGCTATGTGCCCGATGATGTTATTCCAAATAGTGTAAAGTCCAGTAAGTGGTACTTATGCATTTTGCTAATATCCAGTTTATTTCAAGGATATACCCAGAATTTTTGCATGTCTATTGACAAAATGAAAGCATATAGTATAACTGGCTTTATCAATACACTTTCTTCATGTACTTTATCTTTTCTTCTTATTCCTTTGCTAAAAGCAGAAGGATATGTGTTGGCTTTTTCACTCTCAAATATGATTTGCTTCCTTTATAATATCGTTATAAACAAGCTGTGGAAGTATGTTGATGTAAGTAGAATCCAATACTATAAAATAGCTGAAATGTTGAGATATTCTATTCCACTTATTCCCAATGGCATCATGTGGTGGCTTGTTGCTGCACTTAACAAACCTATGGTAGAAAATTACACGGGACTGTATGGTGTTGGAATAATGGCTGTTGCTCAAAAAATACCCAATTTTCTTAATAGCATGTCGGGCATGTTTTCTTCATCGTGGCAAGTTTCAGTAGTAAAGCAATTTGGAACAGATAGTTATGAAGGATTTTATAATAAGATGCTATTGTTGTTTATTTGCAGTTATACAGTAATCGGTGTGACATTAATTGGATTTTGCAATATCCTTATCAGTATTTTGGCGGATGAAAAATTTTATGACGCTCATTTATATATACCTCTATTAATCAGTTCTGTAGTATTTGGTGCACTGTCTCCATTGGTTGCGGCCAACTTTGCAGCATCAAAACAAAGCAAGTTCTATTTTTATTCTACCATTTGGGGAGCCTCGGTTAGTCTTATCGCGAATTATCTGTTAATTCCTCAGTTTATGATATGGGGAGCAGTCGGTTCTATCCTCATGGCACAAATCACCATCTTTGCCGTACGATTATACTATGCAAACAGAATTGTACAGCATAGGAACTTATCGGCTGTCTGCTCTGTGATGCTACTATTTTTAGCAACCTGCATTTGTTGTTCCATCTATGATAATGGTATAATCCGGTGTTTTATATCGTTCCTTTATATAGCTATTATCCTTATCACCAATAAAAATACGCTTCGAACAATAATAAATAAAATCATTCCTCATGCAAAAAAATATTTCTAATGTATGTATTGTAGATTCTGTATATACTCTGTTCTTATATTCTTTGATTATTGATGATGATCAGCTGGAAAAGACTTATTATTTTGTTAGTTCAGGTATAGCAGAGAGCATTATCAAGAATCTCAAACAGGTTACTTATGTACCCAATGTCAAAGGTTTCAAAAGCGGAAAGCTTTATCGGTTTGTCACACTGAGGCTTTTGTCCGGAATCAGATTCCCATTCTTGAAAAAAGCTAAAATATGGGGACATGACCATATCCCTTTATCGTGGTTCTTGATTGGCAATAGGCGATACACCTGTATTGAGGATGGCCCCATCATATGGTCTACTTATGTGAACTGTGGAAAATATGAAAGCGACAAACTTTTTTGGGAAAAATCTCATTCTCTGAAGGATTTTATATTGAAAGCTGTTTTGTCTCCGGTGTATCGTGCTGAAATTGGTTCTAACAGCTTGTGTGAGGAAATGATAGTCACTACCGATGATTATCATGATTTTCGTGAAGGCAAGAAAATCACAAAAATCAATCCGTCTGCTTTATGGAAGAATGCTTCTGATGTGAAGAAAAACTATATTAAGCATTTGTATTCATTAAGTCAAGCCGATATTGATGCTGCTAAGGCAAAAAAGACCGTGCTGATTACCCAACCGTTCTCATCTGATGGTGTTATTACTGAAGTTGAACAGATTGCAATTTATCGGAAGATGTTGGAAGGTACTAACATTGCAGATGTTCTCATTAAGCCACATCCGCGGGACAAAATTGACTATGGCAAATATTTTCCTAGTGCTATGGTGTTTGAAAAGCCTCTGCCTTTTCAGCTATTGAGTATTATTGGCATCAAATTCAATAGGGCTATCACTGTCTGTTCAAGTACCATCACCTCGTTTGATTACAAACTTGACATAGAAATTTCCGGAACTACTGTGCATCCGAAATTGGTTGAAACCTATGGTATTTTAAATGAGAAAGACCTGATAAAGAAACTTGAGTTCAACTTATAAATGCAACTTTTTGGGTGCGGATAATAAGCAATAA
>ENA-OPBL01002799-OPBL01002799.1-human-gut-metagenome-genome-assembly--contig:-NODE-2799-length-11964-cov-9.654799_pt1 | contig 11964 bp, 15 predicted proteins | sample MGYA00241073_ERZ501461 | MGnify/ENA primary metagenome ERZ501461 (study PRJEB25962, sample SAMEA2042630) | human gut metagenome | biome: human gut; feature: human-associated habitat; material: faeces... | reverse complement strand
CATTCCCCTTTTTTCGAAGTTGAATATGATGACAGGACGATTAGGTTTACAAGTCGACATGATAATGAGCATATTGTCGAGTTGGGGAGGAAGCTTGACTACGTCCATCACAATTGCAGCGGCTTTCTAAAGACTTTCTTTTTGAGAATAGATGTAATTGATGGTCACTGCTATTCGCTAAGCAATCATGCAAAGTCGCTGTCCATTGCATTCCGGACCGGAGGAAGGGTGGGACCATTTTTACATCTCCTCTCTTCTCACTATTTTTGTGTCAATGATTTTTCTGTTACGCGAATCGGAAGGCAGGAAGTCAAACTGAGCAGCGCTGCGTGCACTCAGACTATGACGATAAAGCGCATCGAGAATAGATGGATTGACGTCTTGTGTTTTCTTCTCGGAAGAACCATGGCAAGCTGTAATACAAACATGCCCTTATTAATTGAGCGCTATTGCAAGAGCGCGCGGCTGCACCATGGATTATCTGGCATAGAGGCTTTTATCGTTTTTTCAAACAAGCACTCTCCCTATTTCGCTGACGAAGAAGGACGTAGGAACATCCTCTCTCTCGTTGACACAGAGGCAATCAGAAGACTTCTGTCGCCGAAACTGAAAGACCCCTCCTTCGATTACGGCGTGAATAAATCCGATGAACAAAGAGAGATAACTGCGAAATTATCAATTTCATGCGACAAATACTACCCCAATAAAAAGATTGTAAAACTTATAGCGCTTCAATTATCATCGTCAGGCAGGTATTATCCAAAGCTCATGTCGAGTGATTATTTCTCTCCTCAATCGGATCAGGCGGATGTGCACCTGCTTTTAATTCCGAATACTTTCAATGACCCTATTTTTATCTACTATCAACTCGCACTACTGACGGGCTTGGGCAACCGAATGCGTCTCCAAAAGTATTTATCGGTTTTGAGCAGGTATTTTTCTGGCATGATTTCGCGCCAGGAGTTTAACGAGAGAGCCGTCGAACTGTTTGGCGAGGCTGCGTGTTTTCTGCCGATCGGACGACTCTCCAGCGCCTTCTTCATGCGAAACACTTTTCCAGAAGAAGGCTTGAGGGAAAGGATATTAAATGTTCTATTGGAACGATAGTGCTTATATCAGGAGAGATTCCAACGAACTTATATTGCAAGGATTAAAATCGCGAGTGAGGGTCAAAATCTCTGATTTGAGTACGAATCTTTTTGAACAGCTCGCCAAACAAAATATGATAGATGAGACGAGCCTTGAATCTCGCGAGCAACGATTCTTGCTAAGGCTCAACGAACTTGGTTTTCTAGAAACTGAAGAATACGAGCTGGAATCACCCCGCTCGAGGACAGCTCGCTTTTTGTCTTATTATTCCGACGCTCCGCTGACGTTACTTAAGCAAATCGGTGCCGTTCATCTTGCCATCGTTGGTATGGGCGGCATAGGGCAGGTGGTGGTGGAGCATTTGGCTGCTGCTGGAGTTCGGCATTTTACATTAATCGACGGGGATCGAGTTGAGAGGTCAAACGTAAATCGTCAGTTTCTTGTTGGTCCCGACGAAATAGGAGAAGCAAAAGTAGAGGCAGTTTCCAAAACACTCGTCAATCGCTATCCGGATCTTTCGCTTAATCCAGTTGCGTCTTACGTCCGCTCTGCCGAAGATCTCGTGCGTTGCGTTCCTTCGAGGACTTCAATGCTTGTTTGCGCTGCAGACTGTGGGGAAGGGGTCAATCCCAGGTCAATAGTTCTTGAAGCATGTATAGAAAAGGACATTCCCTGTGCATTTTGTGCTGTTGGAGTAGCTGATGGGGAAATTGGGCCTATTCTCGAAAAGAAGAACGATATGAAATCCTATCTCTCTTTCCTCCAACAAGCTGAAGAAAACATAGTCCACATGCCCGTGCCAAAGGGATCAATTTGTTTTACGAACAGTCTCGTGGGAGCTGCGCTTGCAATGGAGATATACCGATATCTTTGTATAGGATCGAGTCCTATACATCAACATACATGCTTCTGCTCCTTCATGAACTTTAAGGGTTTGATGTACAAGAGGGTTGGCAGCGAGAATGATACGAATTCTGTAAAAACCCCTGTGAAGCATTGGCTTGACAATGTCTGACGGCACTGTCGGACATCTACGCGTGGGACAAGCGAGTAACGCGAGCGATTGTAGGCAACTAGCAGCCCCAGCTGCGTCTTTGACGCAGGTTCAACGTCTGACATCTTGAATGTCTGACGTTGAACGAAGCTGGCGTGCAAAATGGCCTCACAAGGCCATTTTGCACCGTCTCAGGGGCGCGATTCAGGGTTTGCCGCTGCGTCCGTTATCGTAATAATCTCCCGTAGGCACCACCGCGCACGCCGCCGTATCTGTGTCTTTTATCGTAATAATTTGAGAACTGGCTCCTTTTCCCCTTGTCCGTTATCGTAATAACAAGGCGCGCGAGTATCCTTCCCCGGTCCAAGGGCGGAGCCCTGGCAAGCGCCGAACCGCCCGGGTCGGCGGCAGATTTGTACACACATTTACGATGGGGGTACAAGTATGCGTCTCTTGCGGGATTTCTCGTTTATCGGCAGAAAATCGAGGTCAGAAGATGGATGAGTTCTTGAGTATTGAAGATCTGCGGTGGGAGTTCGGCGCGTCGCGAGCATGGATGTACAAGTATCTGGCGCCGCATATCAAGTCAATCACCGTGAAGTGCTCGACCGACGACGGCGAGCGCCTGTGCAAGCGTTATAGCCTCGATGATGCGCGGCGCGTGGTCGCCGAAAAGGCTCGAGCCGAGGTCTATTCCGTGCCCGTTAAAGCGGACCCCGGGAAAAGCAGCTATGCTCCATACCGCCGCCCGCGGCGCGTGCGAATCAAGACGAGCGCGTACATCGCCGAATATATCGTCGGCTTCGGTCATCTCTGGCAGATCGACGAGATTGCAGAGGAATGCTGCGGTAAGCGCTCAAGAGAGGCGGCATATCAATTCATCTACCGTAACGCCTGGATCGCAATCGTGTTCGGTAACAAAACTTTCTATATCCCGAGGCGCACCACACCGCAATTCGTGGCGGCAGCAGTCGAGGTGTTCGGAGACGCTGCCCACACCGTCGAATACGCACGCGGTGGACATAAAAGTGACGCCACGGAATAGCGGCACTATGTAACAAATGAATAAGTGAACGGCGTAAAAAGTGAAAAACCGAACTACGCAATATCGACAATGCGACATAACGCAATAACGACAAAGCGGAATAGCCGCACTATGTAACCATGTAATAACAGAACTATTGAACATCGGACTATTCGGCCCTGAAATCTGTCCGCAAGAGTCGTACGCTGCCGTACAAAATGCCCGGCAGCGTACCGCCGCAAGCGGCGCACGCTAGAGCTCTGCCCTAGTACCCGGCACTCGCGGCGTTAGCTCATTGTTCTGCAATTCAACAGTTACGTTTTTCAGTTTTGTCGTTATCACGTAGTTCAGTAATTACACAGTTACGTAGTGTCGCAATTGCTTTGTTCGGCTGTGTCGCAGTTCAGATATGAACAACCGCCGCAGGCGCCGGGTACTAGGGCAGAGCCTTGGCAGTACGCGGACGGCCGAAACGCAGTTTTGTACGGCAGCGTACGACACTTGCGGGCGAGCTCCGGCTATGCCATTGCTGAATTACGACAAAACGCAACAACAGAGCTGTGTAACCGCAGCATAACTGACTTACAGACGATATGAAGAACGTAATGAATGAACTAGTGAACTGCGACATAACCGAAAAAGCGAACAGTTATAAACCCAAAAAACGCATTGAAACAGGCGAGATGTTTTAAATCTCAGCCACAAATCGAGAACAGTGGCGTCCCGACGAGCCGTGGCAAAATAGTCGCAGTAGTCATAGGCATCATCGGGACTGCGCATCACGGCAACAAGCTCTCCGTTGTGCGCATCAACAACTGCATGTCGAAATCCCATCGTCTGACGCATCATCCGGTTGCGCTGCCGCTCGATCTCGATCGCATCCAGCAGGAGGTGGCCATCTGTATGGCCATGAAGGGCGAGTAGCCGTTTGCGGGGCCAAGCTGACCGCTCGCGTTGAGCGGCAGCAGCACCCGTTGGAGCGATAGTTCCGCAATTTGTTTCACGAATTACCGTCGAAATGTTTCGCGCGCTGGTAGATGCAAACACTGCTTAAGGGCACACCCAAAGCACCACAAAGTGCCGCCACGCAGGTCAAGGCCGAAAAAACGACCTCACCAGATGCGTTTTACGACACAGAAAATGGGTGTCGCGAACATCCCACCACCCTAGGTTCAATCGCCCCGTAAATCGAATCCTGTTGAGTCGTCTACCTGCGACTTTGTGATATTTGCTACCGCCGTGTCGTGAGCGAGAATCGTGTCCGCACAGGGCGATATATTAGGTAAAACACCCGAGGGAAAGGAATAGCATGAGCAACACACGGGAAATCGTTCAACGACTCGAACGCGAGATAGCAGACCGATCTGCCGCAGTTGAGGAGGTTGATGCTTTTAAGAACCAGCTCGCACGGGCCATCAAGGCCTTTATGGCCGCCGACGAGGCAGTTCGCGGCCTCAACGACCATGACAGCGAGATCGACACCAAAATTGCAGCTGCTATTGACGAGCATCTTCGAGCAATCGACAGACTGTGCCGCTTCGGCATCGACGGTGGATTCGGCGAGGAGCATCCCGTAAAGGAGTACTAGACCGCTGCATGGCCATGGAAGCCTCATTTATTTGCGAAGAACATCGGCTAGCCGCAGGATTGAAATCATCGACCGATAAGTGAGTTCCACTTTTTCGCCCGCAAGCAGTCGTTTCGAGCCAATCTCATCTAGCCCCACAAGCCGAGAAAACAGCGGGCCGCTCATCGTGCCATCGTCAATTGATTCCCTTATGGTCTTCAAAACGTCCGTATCATGAAGCGATGCCGAGCTGTAGGGGGCAACACGAGCGGAACTCTCAATTAACGACGAGACAAAAGGATGGAGATGCTTTGGACATAGTCCATCAAACACCACATCCCCATTGTCGTTCGAGCCGACCAGGCGCCAAGTATAATGATCGACCCAGTCATCTCCGTCATATATGGCGTCCATGAGCAACTTCCCGTCTAGAGAGAGAAACCTATTTGGACATCGGGGCGCAAGACCGCAAGCCATATCGGGCCTGCAGCAGCTCCAACCCAACGCACCACATAGGTTCCCTTTCGTACATGTGTATCAATCTGCCCCAAAATGCCGGTGAATGCAATTCCAGACCCGTTTGTCGGATAGCAATCGACGTATTTTTGTTTTCCGCTCACAACCTTGTATAGATATATCGTTCCAGCAAAAGAGAAGGGATCGTTCGCAATTTTGTCCGGAAGAACTTGCCACCTCAAAATCCCGCTACCAATATGGTCAAGCTTGACCGTTCCGCCGTCCCCCTCAAAAGTGGCAAGGGGATTTACCCCAGACTGAGAGTCGGCATCGCCCTCCTTAGCAGTTATCAGCAGGCTGCCCGTATAAGACTGCTGAGGCTCACCTTCAGGACAGGCAGCCTTGGCCCAAGAAGGGCCACCCAGGCAGAACAGTCCAAGCAGCATCATTACCAACAAAAGAAAACCCTTAGTTCTTTTCATCTATATCCCCAACGTCTCTCGACATTTGTATATCGTGACTATTTTAGATCTATATGGCCAATTCGGGCCCTCACCAGGGCAATTGTTGCAGCTGGGTTTCTTTCCATTGAAATTTCACTTTGGTAAATCCCCGCCCCTAAGCATTAAGCCCGAAGCCCACCGAGTGGGCAAAAGTAAAAGAGGGTCGAATCCGAAGCAGTTCCCAGACAATTGGCGTTCGGCCAGACACTTCGGTTCGGCCCTTTCTTTCCAGGACTCTATAACAGCAAAGCACCTGCTAGATGGGCTTTTTGTGGGTGGGTAATTGTAACAGCTGATTGAACTGCAACGCGCTGGGGCCAATAGGGCGAGGCAAACTAGCGAGGCGTGCCGTCGCGAGTGTAATCGCCACGGTCGACGACGCGGTCGTCCAGCTGCCGCGGCACGGCGCCACCGCCGTGCTCCTGGCCCGCGGCGCGACAGAAGGAGACACTGTTGGGGCCGATGGGCTAAGACCGTTGCCGACCAAGTGCCATTAGCGTCCATTAGCACATGTCAAACCCGTCTGATTCTGTGGGTATAGGGCGGCATTTCGCTGAGGTCGGAAACTCCCGCAACCATTGATTGATTTCGACATGTTCGAAATTCATATTACGCATATGGGTAATCATCATATATAGGATCTCTCAAGTAACCTAAGCAACCGAACCGGGGCAGAAAGGCGTACAAACAAGCCGCGACGAACAGCTTCTTCCGCATTTCTTTAGGCAAGCGAAAAGGGGGATGGCATGACAGCCAAGAGCTACGTAAAGATCGTTATTGTTGGCTTTGCACTTTGTCTTGCAATGGTGCTATGTGCATCATTTGCGAAGTATAGGTCCGAGCAATCGTTTATTGATGGCGCGACCAGGACGTCTATGGCGATTCTTGCAGGCGAAGACATGGAATGGCAAATCTGTAATGACGATGGCTCTTGTCTGAGTGGTCGTTTGGCCGCAACGAGCGACCCGAATTCGTTCGATCTTCTCGACGATGATGGAGCGGATTGCGGTTCTGTTCACCTTTCATATGCATCGCGAGACGGGATGGACGGCATTCTCTACGTCTCCCACGAGACTGGCGATTTCAAGATGCGCAGGACTAACCGGGTGCCGGCTTTTATCGAGGAGTGAGAGTTCCCGGCGGCCTGCCGATCAGGCCGTCGGGGTATCGAATCCCGCATTCATCCGTACACACACGGACGAATTCGGAAAGCAACCGTGGTATTCCTACAGGAATCGAATCCGTGAGGTCGTTGTCCTGGATACCTGGGATCCAGAGAGCGGTAGATACCTGTTCGACGGTCTGACCCAATCGACCTATCGAAACTCGATACATCGGATTGCACGACCCTGGAGGGCATGTTCAGGGGATGCTCAAGCGTCACGGAGCTTTTTGATCTCGACCGTCTTGACACCTCGAACGTCGAGAACACGTCCTACATGTTCCTCAACTGCCTGACGCTCAAGGCCGTCAGCATCTTGGGATGGGAGGCGTCCGGAATCACAGACGTCGACCAGATGCTCAGTGGCTGCTCTACCTACATCCTCGCAACCGAGGAGCAGCGCGAGTTCCTGAACAAAATCACCGGCTCCACGCAGCACGGAATCTGGACCCGCAACCTTTCTTAGCCCAGATCAAAATACCGGTTGTTTCCAGAAATCCTCCAGGCACCTTCTAGAGGATTTCTGGAAATGCAAATAGCTTTAGATTCCGAGCGTGTCGACCGGAGCAATAACGATGCCTTCGCCAGTTACGTGAGCCGGCATACCAAACCCGATGACGATGAGTTTCGCCGCAGGTGGCCTCTCCCCGCGATCGACCAGCTTTCGCTCGAGTCGAAGCAGATTTTCCACTGCCTCTGGGACTTGGGGGCTCCCAAGCTTGACCTCAATGGCAACCCACGAGCCGTCACGACGATGGACAATCGCGTCGACCTCCAGGTCGTCAGCGTCGTGGTAGTGAGATACGGTCGCATCGCTGGCTGCCGCGTAAACCTTGAGATCGTGCAGCACGAGGGATTCGAAGAGCAAGCCAAGGGTCTTCGGATCGGATGACAACGACTCCGGGTCCGCGCCGATGAGGGCGACGGCGAGCGATGGGTCAGCAAGGTGCCGCTTTGCGCCCTGCCGCAACTTCACCGGCGACCTGAGAGCCGGATGCCACGCGGGGACATCGTCGACGATATTGATACGGCGCAGCGCGCCCATGTAACCGGTAATCGTATTCTTTGAGACGTCAACGCCCAAATCCCTTTCGATGGACTTCATGCCGGCAAGGGTCGATTCATTGCGCGCAAGCGAGGAGAGCAAGGCCCTTACCTTAACCGGGTCGCGTTTCACTCCATCCGCCCTCGAAACGTCAGACTCGCAAACACCGTCAATATAGGCGGCGGCTATCCGCATCGCGTCGGCAGTCGTCTTACCGACCGCTTGGGGCCAACCGCCGCGGCAGAGCAAATCCGCGATACCGGCGATACCGGCGATGGATCCGAGTGATGCCGCAACGGAATCGCCATCGAGCAGCGCACCAAGCGAGACCGCTCCCGACGAAATACCGAGCTCGAAAAGCGTCATGGTATCCATCCGCAAACGGGCGATTCGACCCACACCGCTGTGCATCGGCTGGTTCTCGGCTCGCGGCGTCGCAGATCCGGTGAGAATGAACTGTCCTGGCTCCCCTCCCCTGACATCGCATTCGAATCGCACGGCATCCCATAGCTTCGGTTCCTCCTGCCATTCGTCGACAAGCCTCGGGGTCGGTCCGACAATTGCCTGGGCCGGATCGAGACGAGCGAGCTGGAGGGCCGCAAAACCGCCAGATGGGTCGGAGAGAGATAACGATGACTCGGCAAATCTCTGAGCTGTCGTTGTCTTTCCACACCATTTCGGCCCCTGAATGAGCACTGCACCAAAAATGCCAAGGTCGCGCTCGACCAAGCAGTCAACACAACGTCCTATGTACCTATCCATCGCCTTTCCCTCCAATCATCCACTTGAAATTATACTGTCTATCTGCGTCGTTGGGACAAATAACGATGACTTATTGGGACAAATAACGATAACTTATTGGGACGATTGACGATGGTTCGTTGGGACGATTTCAATTTTTCTAAGGCACCAATCAACAGCCGTGACCATATGACTGTGCGCACATGTTAGCATGGTCATATGGTCACATATTTGCAGCCGCGATTATGCTGCGACAACTCAACCGTTAGCGCTTATTAAACAGCCGACCGAGCGACCCGGGCAATCTGGTCCCGGCTCTCCCGGTCGTATTCCTACGATATCGCCCCTAAATCACCAATGTGTCAGATAAAGAATGAGGCAATGGCTATGACCACGCATACGGCAGATGCAGCGACTGCGCCTTTTTTCCTCTCCTTTAGTCCGACGAATAGGATTGCCGTAAAGTAAAAGGCGGAAATGCAGGATATGGCAAGCGAAACGAGTTCCTTGGGCGGTTTCAGCAAAAGGTCGCTAGCAAAGAGTAATGCAAGCAGGGCAAAGCCGATTGTGACCAAGTATCTCGATTGATTTTGCGACAGCATGGCAACTGCCTTTTAGAACATGCAAGTGAATGTCATTGCGGTTCCAAACAAGCCGCCGCTAGGACCGGTTGTCACGAGACCGGCGATAACGCATTTTCTCGGTTTCCAGCTCATGACAGACCCCTCTCTCTCATGGTGCAACGCATACATTATGAGATATGCACATTATCTCGCTAATTAATTTCAATATCCATCATCCAACTAAAGAATACTGACTCACTGGTTCAGCGACAATGCGTTTTTACCCTTGCGTTCCCACTCGCCGCGTCGGCGGTCGGAAGGGTCTCCGTCTTGCAATCAGCGACCTTGTAACCGTGTCTGTCGAGCCAGGCGGCAAGCGCATCCCAATCGACGCGCTTCCAGTCGCCGCCCGGCGCGTGCTGCATCACGAGGCCTCCGGCGACCATGAGCGCGCGGATATGCCCTCCTTGCAGGCCAGCGATGATCCCGCCGGTGCATACGATGCCAGGTCGCTGTGCCGGCATGGCGCAAACGTATTGGCTTTTGTGCCCCTTTTGGCAACTTTAGCATGGCTGTAGGTTAAACCAACCCACAGCCATGAGTACGTTAACGTAGTACTATGCTAATTACACGGATAAGGCAGGGGTATTTTTCTTTGGCGAATAAATTTGGATTTCATGGCAAGGGGGGTGGCGTTAAGGTTTTCATCGCTATATCAGTTGCCGTGTTCGCATTCTCTGCGCTATTTCTAAAAGTGGAGCGTTGCCAAAAAGATAGCGGAGGTGACTATTCACATTTGTGGTTCGTGAGCGGATCGGTGTTGAACGTTGACAGCTCTGGCGATTTTACCATGTCGGTCGAAAGCGAAGATCCATATAACGACGGGTCTGATCGTCTGACCATTCTGGTTGATTCAGAACATACGCGCTATGTAAGCGATAGCCCCGTGAGCGTTGGGTCTAAAGTCAAAGTAGGCTATTTTCTCGATTCCCGAAAGAGAAATACGATTCGCTGCTCTTCTGTGGATGTGTTGGAATAAATTTTGAGTAACTATCAGTAAAAAGCTGCGAGCAAAGGCCGCTCCACGTGGGGCGACCTTTTTGGTGGATAGACGTTGCGGAGGATGATCGATTGAGGTTTTTGCTCCGCATGGAAACCGAGTGAGGATTCTGTCCCGCGAGGGGCGTGTTTTGAGGCTCTTGGCGGTACGTAATTCTCGTTCGGCGTCTTGACGGGACAAAACCCTCGGTTGACTTTTCGTTATGCACGGAACCGGGACGTCCGTCGTAACGGTGGTGCTCTTGTATCCGTTTGAAATCGAGCGAAGGAGTACCGCTATGGAGCAATCGAGCCTATTTGATGACGGTGTGGACATCGATCTCGAAGCGCCTGCGAGCGTGGACGCCGCCGTACCAACCGATGCCCGTGCCCAGGCGGCAGCGCGCGTGGCTCAGCACTGATAGCGGTGCGTATGTGGCGAGCGTCGTCGAGGACGGTCCCGCCGCCAAGGCCGGCATCCAGGAGGGCGATGTCATCACCAAGCTGGACGATGACGAGATTACGAGCGCTGATGGTCTGATCATCGCGCTGCGCAGCCACGAGGTGGGCGAGAAGGTCGAGATCACGCTCATGCGCGGCAAGGACGAGAAGAAGGTCACGGTCGAGCTGGGCTCCGACGAGGAGCTGCAGAACCAGCAGCAGAACGACAGCGCGACCGACACCGGCAACGGCGGGATTACCGACGAGCAGCTGCGCCAGTATCTGGAGGAGCTGCTAGGCCAGCAGGGTCAGGGCTACGGCCAGGGCTATTAACGAGCCGTATCGCACATATCGAAGGATGACGATTCCAATACGGACGACACCAAAACCGGCATCGACGGCTCCATGGACGATTCGGATTCCAAATAGGCCCTGTTAGTTGAGCTACTTCTTTGCCGGTGTCGTATACGAAACCGCTATACCCGCGGCAATTGCCATGAGACAGCTCACGATGAATCCGAACTCATACTTCAAAACGTTTGTTGCGGTCAGGGCGATAATCAACACAGTCGCAATTTGCAGAATTATCATTATTACGAAGAGATTGATTCCTTGTTTGGCCGAAGTCGCTGAGTGAGTTTGGCTTCGTTGATTCAGGTTGTAGCTGACAGCAAAAGCGATCAGTTCGCTTGATACGGGGCCGACTACATAGAAAAAGATTGCGTCAATGAAGCCTATAGTGTTGTAAGTGTTGTAAGTTGTTTCGCCGGAAAAAACAGCGTATAAAGCATATCCAAATCTTGGCTGATTCATGTATGAGTAGGAGAAGACCAAGAGCGTCAATATTGCTACTACCAGAAGTGCATTCAGGATAAATCGTTTGCTTTTCATCGATCGCTCCTTCCGGGTGACTCTTATATGTAATTCTACAACAGCCATTATTTTTAAAGAATATGACTGTCCTAAATAACGTGCACTTTCGCTGGAGGGTCGCTGTTTGGCGGCCCTCTTTTTTGCACAGGCGCGGTGGGATGGTAATATCGGGCGGGAGTCAGCCGCTCTGATAGAATCGTCCTTGCTGTCGGCAGCCCTCGTGCCGGGCAGAGCCCTCCATTTGATGGGAGGTGATGCCCATGACCGATCTGATTGATTTCGTGAAGCTCCTGACCGCTTTGGTCTCGCTCCTCACGGCGCTTATCGGACTTTCCGAGGCACTTAAGCAGCGTACGAAGCAAAAGGCGGCAAAGCGCACAAGATCACATATAGCCCGGGAAGGGAATACAGGATCGATAGTCCAAGCCCCCCATCAACCGCAGTGCTTTGCGTAAGAATCAACTGAAC
>ENA-OPBL01002798-OPBL01002798.1-human-gut-metagenome-genome-assembly--contig:-NODE-2798-length-11971-cov-2.921870_pt1 | contig 11971 bp, 14 predicted proteins | sample MGYA00241073_ERZ501461 | MGnify/ENA primary metagenome ERZ501461 (study PRJEB25962, sample SAMEA2042630) | human gut metagenome | biome: human gut; feature: human-associated habitat; material: faeces... | reverse complement strand
GCGGTTGATATTCACCGCGCGTTTGAAAGCTATACCAACGGCAAACTGGCATTTTCGGCGGGCATAGGCATGTTTACGCCCGATTTCCCCGTAAGCCAGATGTTTATTCAGGCGCAGCTGATGAAAAAAACCGCTAAAAATGTTCCGGGTACCGGCAAAATTGCTTTGTTTGGGCAGAATGCGGATTATGTAAGCGGCCCGGAAGGCGGGCTGGCCCACGTTTATGACTGGAACGTTTTTGAAAAACAGGTTTGCAGTGAAAAACTTAACTTTTTAACAAACAATTTAAGTTTCGGCATTGCCGCAGTACCCGGCAAAATAAAGGCCGACAGGAACACTTTGTATAAGCTGCACGGTGTGCTTGCCGCAGCGGCAGGCAGGTTTAATCTGGCTCAGTTTGCTTATGCGGTTGCTCTGCTTGAACCGAAATCGGAAAATGCCGCACAGGCGGAAATATATAATAATCTGCGCAGCAGGCTGTATGCCTGGGCGCTTGATACGGAAGGGCGCAGGCAGCTTTTAACGGCGCTGGAACTTTTAATTTACAGTTTGCCCAATGCGCCTAAGGAGGACTTTTAATGGATATTATAGCCAGGGCCGAAAATGCCATTAAAGGCATTATGGTTAAAGACAAATTTAATAATAATATACTGCTGTTAAAAACCGGCCATATCCGTAAGTTTTTAACTTCGGTCAACCTTGTGCGCGACCGCGTGGAGGTTTATAAAATGCGCGGGCAGGAGCCGGACAGGCTGCCGCCGGAGCTGGTTGCGGAGGTAAAATTTTTAAAGGTTAAATTAATGTATTTGGCCGGGCGCGAAAAAAATATTGTTGGCGCGTTTGTAGAAAAATCCGGGCTGATAGAAATGATTGACAGCATTGGCGACAGTACGGAAAGATTTGACACTTTTGCCAAATACGTACAGGCGCTGGGGGCATTTCATAAATTTTACGGAGGCAAGGATAAATAATGAAGCAGGCAGTTTTAAAAGGAAAGTTTTTAATAGAGGCTGTTATTACTCTGGTAACGGGGCTGCACATTGGCACCTCCAGCGATTTTACTCCTATCGGCGCGGTAGAAAGCCCCTTTGTGCGTGATCATTTTACCAAAGTTCCCATTATTCCGGGCAGCTCGCTTAAAGGCAAGCTGCGCACTTTGCTGGCTAAAATGCGTTCGCCGGGTTATGTTTTAAATAAAATTGAAGATGACGACGAAGTTATCTGCCGTTTGTTCGGTTCTACTTCCAAAAACGGTGTTATAGGCGCACGCCTGCAATTTTATGATGTATTTGTAACGCCGGAAAGCATTGAAAAAATAAGCCGTATGGATACCGATACCTACATGGGCGAAGTAAAATTTGAAAACTCCATTACAAGGCTTACGGCAACGGCAATACCGCGCCAGATTGAAAGGGTGCCGGCAGGTACCGATTTTGCGTTTAAACTTGTGTACAACATCGAAAACGAAAAGGAAATCGAAGAAGATTTCGCAACCTTATCGGCAGCGCTTATGATGCTGCAGATGGACTACCTTGGCGGCCATGGCTCGCGCGGTTACGGCAGGGTGGCTTTCAGTAATTTTTCGGTGCGGTACGCCGGTTTAAACAAAAATCTTGAGGAGTATGCCGGAAGGCTTAAAACTGCTCTTGAAGGAAGCTGCTTAAAATGAAGTATTATATTTTGCAGTTTAAGTTTTTAACTCCGGTGCATTTTGGCACTGCCGAAAATAAAAAAAGCGGCAATTTGCAGTCTTTTAACTGCTGCGCCGATACTTTTTTCAGCGCGCTTGTAACGGAAACGGCGGCGCTTGACGGAGAGCTTTGCAGCCGGTTTATTGAAGCAGTGCAAAAGGGCGGGCTGCTTTTCAGCGATTTTCTGCCTTATTACAGCGGCGCGGAAGAAGAACTGTATGTGCCGGTGCCGTATAACTGCAAGGAAAAAGTAAATCCGCTTGATTTGCAGCTGTCTTTTAAAGAACTGTGCTTGCAGTATGAAGCGCTGCGCGACCACGAAAATATGGCTTATATCCGCGTAAGCGGCATTTATGATTACCTGCACCCGTATGAAAGCACGGCTAAAGAGCAGGAAAAGCACGATTTTGGCTGGAGCGGCGTACAGCGCAGGCTTGATTTTAGAAACGGCGGGCGGGCATATTATGTAAGCAATTATACTTTTGCGGAAGGTGCCGGGTTATACTGTATAGTTGAATTGGATGACGTAACTTTACTTGAAGGGCTTGTTAAAGCGGTGGAACTGCTTGGGCTGGGCGGCATTGGCGGCAGGCGCAGCAGCGGCTTTGGTAAGTTTGTGTTAAAAGGCGCTCCGCAGCTTTTAAGCGAAGACTGCGGCGGTGATGCCGGTATGCTTAAGGTTTTGCTCGAAAACAAAACAAGCAGCCTGCAAATGTCGCTTTCCGTATTGTGCCCGGTGCAGGAACAGATTGCCACCGTAAAAAAAGGTGCGTTCAGTTTATTAAAACGCAGCGGTTTTGTTTATAACCAAAACTTGCAGAATTTTGAAAAACGCAGCAGTGTATACATGTTAAAGGCGGGTTCGTGCTTCCCCGAAAGGGTGGAAGGGCGCCTGCTTGAATTTACGGCTTTGGGGGCGCAGCACGCCGTGTACCGCTATGGCAAGGCCGTATATATGGGGTTGCCTGTATGAGTATCAGTAATTTTGAATATAAAAAAATGTCTGTAACCTGCCTGGGCCCGGTGCATATAACCGACGAAGTGGGAATGGTATACAGCTATCAGTATTTGTACGATGCCGGCAGCAGGCGGGTATATTTTTTGAATGAACGCCTGTGGGTAAAATTTTTGTATAAACATAATTTGCTGGCAGAGTTTGAAGAACTGATAAAAACCAGGCTGCGCGCCGGAACTTTGTGCGAATGGGTTCAGGAAAAAGGCTTTAAAATAGAAGATTTGGGCGACGCTGTAACAGATTATGCCAATGTTGAAGTAGCGCCGGAAATACTGGCTGCCGATAAAATGCGCCTTCGTTTTTCGAGAATATCTTGCGGTTCATCTCGTCGGGCGTGCGCCGGTGTTGAAGGCCAGCCGTACATACCGGGCAGCGGCATTAAGGGCGCGCTGCGCACGGGGCTGCTGTTCAGCCTGCTGCTGCAGGAAGACAAGCTGCGTAATGCTGCCTGGGCCGAAGTCAGCCGTATTATTAATGACAACAGGCTGCGCGATAAAAATTCTGCCTTTGCCAGGCTTGCGCAGAAGTTGGAAATTGTGCTGCTGCACCGTTTAAAAATACCCAAAAACGAGTACAGTGCGGAATTAATGCCGCAGTCCAGCATGAACTGCAGTATTATGAAAGGCTTGTCGGTAAGCGATTCATACAGCAGCGGCAAAACAATACCTGTAATTGTGCAGAAGCGCGAGGCTGTATATATTGTTAAAACAGGGCAGGTAAAAACCAAAAACCTTACATTGTTCCGTGAATGCCTGCCGCCGGGAGCGCATCAGCATTTCAGCATAACGCTTGATAAAGCGGTGTTTGGCGGTATCGGCATTACATCGGCGGCAGAACTTATTAAAAGGCAGCGTGATTTTACCGATTTTGTGCTGCAGCGAGAAAAAATTATTTTTGAGCAGGCTCTAAAACAGGAATTTGTCCGGGCAGAAAACGCCAATTTATTTTTGGGCAGCGGCAGCGGCTTTTTAAGCAAAAGCCTGCTGCTGGCGCTTGCGCCGGACCAAAAATCGTTTACAGATGCGGCAGCGGTAATTTTGCATAATAATTTTTATAAGCACGCGCACCTGCGGCTTGATAAGTTTGCTGCGCCGCGCGGCCTGCAAACGGCCAAAACGCATAAGGGCATAACTTTAATGGGCGTCTGCGCCGTTACGGAGGAATAATTATGCTGCAAATTTGGGAAGTTTTATTGCAGCTGCCGGAAGGGCAGCGCCTGCATCAATCGTTTGGCAGCGTGCTTCATGGCGCGTTGATGCAGTATGCCCATAAGGATTTTGCGGAAGCCATGCACTGTTCTGCACTGCGCCCGTTCAGCCAGTTTGTGTATTACGATAAGGCACGCTGCAGCGCAGTATGGCAGCTTGCGTCGCTTAATAAAGAAGCCGCAGAAGAAATTTTATATGCGTTAGGCAGGCTGCCGCAAAATTTATATTTAAAGCAAAAAGAATATGTGGTACAATTAAGTAAACCGCGGCCGGTAAAGCAAACAAGCTATAAAGACATGGCAGAGCAGTTTTTTACCATGCCGCAGCCTCCGCGCCAGGCAGAATTTAATTTTATAACTTCCGCATCGTTTAAGGCGTTTGGCAGTTATAAAATTTACCCGGATAATGCTTATATTTTCCGCAGCCTTTTAAAACGCTGGAACGCTTTTTGCGGCGGGCTTGTGCTTGAAGAAAATAATCTTGAAGAACATTTGGCGCAGGCAGTGAAGGTTACCGGCTATAATTTATCTTTGCAGCAGTATTCTGTCGGCGGCGCACCGATAGACGCGTTTAAAGGCCGTTACAGGCTGCTTTTCCGCGGTACGCAAAGCCAGAACAGGATTGCGGCGCTTTTAGCCGCATACGCCGAATATGCCGGTATAGGCGTTAAAACAGCGCTGGGCATGGGCGGCGTAAAAATAAGTTTTTTATCCTGATACAGGGACGGACGCCGTTAAAATTAACGAACCCAATCATCATTTCTTAAAACAATCAGCCTCTTTAGGGGACGGAAAATTTTTGTAAAATGCGCGCTCAGATATTGCATTTTTATTAAATGAGTGTTAGGATATGGCTTAACAGTTATTTGAGGGGGCATGGTGCATGATTACGTATCGGCGAGCTACGTTTGATGATGTAGAAAATATTCATAAACTTCTGAATGATTATGCGCACGAAGGCTTGATGCTGCCGCGCGCACGCAACGCAATTTACGAAAACCTGCGCGATTATATTGTGGCGATTGAAAATAACCGCCTGATTGGCTGCGGTGCGCTGCATTTTGTGTGGGACAGGCTTGCGGAAATACGCTCGCTTGCCGTTGACCCGGAACGCAAAGCAAGCGGCATAGGGCGTAACATTGTGCATTTGCTGGAAAAAGAGGGGATAGAGCGCGGCGTAAAAATGTTTTTTACGCTTACTTACCAGCCCGGCTTTTTTGCCAAGTGCGATTACATTGAAACCGCCAAAGAAAAATTGCCGCAGAAAGTATGGAAAGAATGTGTTTATTGCCCGCAGTATCCGTACTGCAACGAAATTGCTTTTGTAAAAACCACGGTTGATTACGAACCCGGCGACATTATGTTTTAAAAGTAAATCAAATAAAAAATCCCGCTCAGTGAGCGGGATTTTTTTGTACGCAATTTGTCAAAGGAAAGTTAAATTATTTTTTCTCTACAAGTTTAAGAGGAACGGAAATTTTGGCATCAATTTTTTCGCCTTTAGCCAGTTTAACGGCAGCTTCAAGGCCCTGCTGGCCCATCAGTTCCGGCTGCTGGGCAATGGTAGCGGCCATGGTGCCTGCTTCAACAGCTTTCAGGCCGTCGTCAGTACCGTCAAAACCAACGATAAAGATTTGTTTGCCTGCGCTCTTGGAGGCTTCGATAGCACCGAGAGCCATTTCGTCATTCTGGGCAAAAATTGCCTGAATGTCGGGGTTAGCCTGCAGCATGTTTTCGGAAACGGTCAGGCCTTTGGTACGGTCAAAATCAGCAGACTGTTTAGCTACAACGCTTAATTTCTGGTCGGCAACTTTATGGAAGCCTTCGCCGCGTTCACGGGTTGCGGAAGCACCGGGGATGCCTTCGAGTTCAGCAACTTTTACGCCTTCGCCAAGTTTTTTAATAATGTATTCAGCAGCCATTTCGCCGCCTTTTACGTTATCGGAAGCAACAAGGGAAGCAATGGTGCCTTTGTCGGCGCTGCGGTCCAGAGCAATTACAGGAATCTTTGCTTTATTGGCAGCTTCAACAGAAGTGGAAATGGCAGCAGAGTCAACCGGGTTTACCAAAAGTACGCTTACGCCCTGCTGGAGCAGGTCGGCAACGTCGTTAGCCTGTTTTGCCGGGTCGTTCTGGGCATCAACAATTTTTACGTTAACGCCAAGCTCTTTGGCTTTTGCTTCAACACCGTCTTTAACGGAAACAAAGAACGGGTTGTTTAAAGTAGAGATGGAAAAACCGATAGTGGTAGTGCCGCTTTTTTTATCGGCAGCCGGGGCAGCTTCTTCTCCGGAGCTGCAGCCAGCAATAAGCATTACCGACATCATAAGTACTGCCATAATAGCTAATAAAGTTTTTTTCATTTAAAACATAACCTCCTACGATTTTTTGCGGTCCATAAGAACTGCAAGTAAGATAACTATACCTTTGACAACTTGCTGGTAAAAGCTGGATACGTTAAGAATATTAAGGCCGTTGTTAAGGGTGCCGATAATAAGTACGCCGATAAGCGTGCCCACGATACGTCCTTTGCCGCCGGAAAGGCTTGTGCCGCCGAGAACTACTGCCGCAATGGCATCAAGTTCATAACCGGTGCCTGCGGTAGGCTGTGCGGAGTTAAGGCGCGAAGTTAAAATAGCGCCTGCCAGTGCGCAGAACAGGCCGGTAATTGCATAAGCAAAAATTTTAATGCGTTCAATTTTAATGCCGGCAATAAAGGAAACTTTTTCGTTGCCGCCGACAGCGTATGTTTTGCGGCCCAGCGGTGTTTTGTTAAGAATAAACCAGCAGAGGGCGAACATTAAAAGCATAACAACTGCCGGTACAGGAATGCCTGCAAAATAGCCCTGGCCGAACATATGGAACAGCTGGTTGTCGGTTAAGCTGCTGATAGGGTTGCCGTCGGTGTAAACCAGAGTCAGGCCGCGGAAAATAGTCATGGTTGCCAGAGTGGCAATAAAAGGAGCAACCTTGCCGTAAGAAATTACAACGCCGTTAATAGTGCCGAGAATAAGGCCAATAATGGCAGCAACAACAATGCCCATAATCGGGTCCATGCCGCCTTTAATTAAACTTGCCATAATTGCACTGGAAAGAGCCAGCGTACTGCCGACGGAAAGGTCGATGCCGCCTGTAAGGATGACAAAGGTCATGCCGAAGGAAATCAGTGCGTTAATGGAAACCTGGCGCAGCAGGTTTTTTAAGTTGGACGGGTCGATAAAGCTGCTGTTTAAAGCAGATATAACAACAAAAAGTACAATTAACCCGATTAACGGGCCCATTTTTCTAACTAAGGCAGAAACGTTCATCTGTTATATTCCTCCTGTTGCAAGGGTGATGATATTTTCCTGGGTTGCTTGGTCATGCGGTATTTCCCCGGCAATTTTGCCTTCGTGCACAACAAGGATGCGGTCGCTCATGCCGATAACTTCCGGCAGGTCGGAAGAAACCATGATAATGGCAACACCCTGTGCGGTAAGTTCGTTCATCAAATCGTAAATATCGCGTTTGGCGCCTACGTCAATGCCGCGCGTAGGTTCGTCCATAATGATAATGGACGGGTGCATGCCAATCCATTTTGCTATAACAACCTTCTGCTGGTTGCCGCCGGAAAGCGCACCGGCCGGAAGCTGGATGGAATTGGCTTTAACGCCGAGCTTATGCGATAATTCGTTGGAGAAATTAAATTCCTTTTTATCGTTGATGACGCTTTTTGAAGCGAAGGTATCAACGCTTGGCAGGGCAATATTTTTTAAAATGGAAAAGTCCAAAATCAGGCCTTCGGTTTTGCGGTTTTCGGTAATAAAACCAATGCCTGCCTTAATGGCGTCTTCCGGTTTTTTGATGTTTATTTTCTGTCCGTGCAGGTAAACTTCGCCCTGGCGGCAGTCATCAATGCCAAACAGCGCACGCATAATTTCCGTGCGCCCGGCGCCCATCAGCCCGGCAACGCCCAAAATTTCGCTTTTGCGCAAATTAAAGGAAACGTGGTCGAACACGCCCGGCTGGCACAGGTTTTTAACTTCCAGAACAACTTCGCCGGGTTCGGTGGTGCGTCCGGGATAATATTCCGTAATTGCACGGCCAACCATATCCTGTACTACTGCTTCCATGGTGGTGCTGCGTGTCGGGCGGCAGCTTATGGAGTGGCCGTCGCGCATAACGGTAATGGTGTCGCAGTGGGTAAATACTTCTTCCATACGGTGCGAAATATAAACAATGGCTACGCCTTTGTCCTTTAATGCGTGCATAACTTCAAACAGTTTGGCGGTTTCACGTTCGGTAAGCGCCGCGGTAGGTTCGTCCATAATTACAACTTTGGCATCCAGCATTAAATTGCGGATGATTTCCGTCATCTGCTGCTGGCCTACGCTGCATTCGCCGGCTTCGGCGTCAAGCGGCAGCTCAATGCCAATCTGCGCGCATTTTTCTTCGGCCAGTTTACGCATTTTTTTAGTGTCAAGTATGCCGAAGGAGTTGGTAATCTGCTTCATTAAAAACAGGTTTTCAAGTATTGAAAGGTTGGGCCAGATGTTAAGCTCCTGGTGAATGAAAGCAATGCCGTGGTTTTCGGCATCACGTGCGTTTTTAAAATGTACTTCCTGGCCGTCAACGAAAATTTTGCCCGCATCGGCTTTGTGTATGCCGGTGAGGATATTCATCAGCGTTGACTTGCCGGCCCCGTTTTCGCCCATCAGCGCGTGGATTTCCCCGGAATGCAGTGTGAAATCAACCCCGCGCAGAACTTCGTTGGAACCGAAGGCCTTTGAAATACCTTGCATGGTAATTTCCATAGCTGACAGTACTCCTTTAAATCAGAATATAACGCCGGAATGTAAAATTACATTGGCAAACGGTGTTGTTTCACCGGTACGTATAACTGCTTTAGCGGTTTTGGTGGCCTGCTTAAAATGTTCGTGGTCGGTAACAATCCATTCTTTGCCGTCAAACAGTTTGTGCATCTGCTGCCAGCATTCTTCGTTTTTGCTCTGCATTTCGGCAGCAACATGGATTTTTTCAATTTCCATATATTTGGCAAGTTCTTCCACAACTTCCAAAAAACGCGGTGTGCCGAGCTTCAAGGCAAGGTCAATCTTTTTTACGCCGTCCGGCACAGGCAGCCCGCAGTCGCCGATAACGATAGTATCGGTGTGCCCCATATCTGCCAGTACTTTGGCAATTTCGCTGTTTAAAATTCCTATTTTCTGCATTCGGACAACATCCCTTCCACTTCATCTAAATAAGGCATTCCGCCCTGTGCGCCGATTTTTTGTACGGATAAGGAGGCTGCCGCATTGGCAAAAGTAATGCTTTCGGACATGGTTTTGCCGGAAGCGCGTGCAACGGCGAAAGCACTGTTGAAAGTGTCGCCTGCGCCGGTAGTATCAACTGCCTGTACTTTAAAGGCAGGCACGGTATTAATTGCGCCGTTTTCGGCATAGGCAACGCCTTTGCTGCCGAGCGTCATTAAAAGGCGGCCTTCGTTTTCCAAAAGTATTTCTTCGGTGCTTTTACCGGGAAAAAGAGCCTGCGCTTCATGTTCGTTAGGCGTTATAAAGGCGGCGTCTTTGGCCCAGTCCTGTGCGCCTTCAAGAACAGGCGCCGGGTTCAGCAATGCTTTTACTCCGGCTTCCGCACATTTTTTTAAGGTGTGGGCAATGGCGGCAGCAGGAATTTCGTGCTGCAGCATTACCATATCGCAGCCTGCAATCTGCGGCCAGGCTTCATCTATAAGTTCAGGCGTTACAAGGTCGTTGGCGCCTTTAATAACAATAATGCTGTTATCGCCTTCGGCAAGCGTAATGTGTGCGGTGCCGGTAGTTACGCCGGGCACAACCTTTACGTTTCCGGTATCAACGCCGTTCGCTTCAAAATTTTTAATTACGGAACGGCCGTAATCGTCGTCGCCGACGCAGCCAACCATATAAACTTTGGCACCGAGCCTTGCTGCGGCAACTGCCTGGTTTGCCCCCTTGCCGCCCTGGGCAATAATAAGGCGGCTGCCCAAAATGGTTTCGCCAGCCAGCGGACGTTTCGGCGCTTCGACAACAACGTCGATATTGCAGCTGCCGATAACGGCGATACTAATTTGTGTCATATGCTTCATGCTCCTTTAACCTTTAAAATGTTAAATTTACATACAAGAAATAGTGTACAATATTATTATATTGGCTATTCAATTTAAAAATCCTGCCGCAAGCAGGGCTGAATGTAAAATTTACTACAAAAAATGTACAGCACAACAAAAGAATTTTACAACAAACGCGGGCTATAATGCAAGTAAAATAGTTAATGGTATAATATTTTTTTATGTGTCAAAAGCGTGAACAGTATGGACAAATAGGCTAATGTTTGTTAGTATAAGAAAGCATACTGTATAAGTTGTAGAAACACGCACATTGTGTTGGAATATTAACGTTGGCAGGCCGTATGGTTACGGCAGAAAAAGGAGCGGAAAATAAAATGAGCAAACAAAAAACTTCCTGGCAGGATACGGTCAGCGACTGGCTGGTTTCCATTATTGTTGCGGTGGCGCTTGCCTTCTGCATCAGAACCTTTATTGTAGAGCCTTATATGGTAGAGGGTTCTTCCATGTACCCCACGCTGGTAAACCATGAAAGGCTTTTGGTAAACAAGTTTACCTATTTTGTAAGCGACCCGCAGAAGGGTGAAATTATTGTTTTCCGTTACCCTAAAGACGAAAGCCGCGATTTTATTAAGCGCGTTATTGCCACGGCAGGCGATACCGTTGAAATGCGCAGCGGCAAAGTGCTTGTAAACGGCACGGAAATTGACGAGCCTTACACATGGAAGGAAGACCCCAAAGGGCCGAACCTTTCTGATTACAGAAAATCCGTTGTGCCGGAAGGGCATATTTTTGTACTGGGCGATAACAGAAACAACTCTGAGGACAGCCGTTTTGCCGATGTAGGCTTTGTGCCGCTGGATTTGGTTAAAGGCAAAGCCAGCCTGGCATTCTGGCCGGTTGACAGATGGCGTATGCTGCCCTGACAGGGAGAGTGTTATAAATGGACTTTAAAATACAGTGGTTTCCCGGCCATATGACCAAAGCCAAGCGCATGATGGAGCAGCAGCTTAAACTGGTGGACGTGGTTGTGGAAATGCTTGACGCACGTGTGCCTCGCAGCAGCACCAATCCCATGCTGAACCAGCTTTTGGGGCAGAAGCCTAAAATTATAGCTTTAAATAAGGTTGATATGGCAGACCCTGCCAAAACCGAAGCGTGGAAAGACATTTTTAAAAATAACGGTCTGCCGGTATGCGTTATAGACTGCAACACGGGCAAAGGCGTAAAACAGCTTGTAGCTGCCGTGCAGAAAGCGGCGCAGCCAGTAATTGACAAATGGCTGAAGCGCGGCGTAAAAAACCGCTCCATACGCGTAATGATTGTCGGCATACCCAATGTAGGCAAATCGACTCTTATTAACAGGCTGGTTGGCAAAAACAAAGTGCTGGCGGCAGATAAACCTGGCGTTACGCGCGGGCAGCAGTGGGTTACCATTGCCAAAGGGCTGGAGCTTTTAGACACGCCGGGCGTGCTGTGGCCCAAGTTTGATGACCCGCAGATTGGGCTTAACCTTGCCCTTACCGGCGCCATTAAAGAAGACGTGTATGACCGTGAGCAGGCTGCATGGCTTTTAACGGAAAAATTAATTGCCGCTTACCCGCAATTGTTAAAAGACAAATATGCCGTTGATTTTGAAGCGGGCGCACCGGTGCAGGACGTTTTTGAAAAAATTGCCGTAAGCCGCGGCTGCCTGAAAAGCGGCGGGCTGCTTGACCTTGATAAAGTGGTGCAGCTTGTTCTTCGTGATTTCCGCAGCGGCAAAACAGGCCGTGTAACACTGGATGAACCAGATAAATAATAACTGAAATTAAAGCCGCTGTAAGCGGCTTTTTGTTTAAGGGGCTGTAAACATGAAAATTGCAGAAATAAAAGAACTGCTTGCCAATAACCCGAATGAAGAACTTTTGGCAGAACTTGCCAAAGACGGGCGCAGCGGCGTGCAGAAACTTGTGGCGGCTTATTATTAAAAA
>ENA-OPBL01002790-OPBL01002790.1-human-gut-metagenome-genome-assembly--contig:-NODE-2790-length-11983-cov-4.206154_pt1 | contig 11983 bp, 9 predicted proteins | sample MGYA00241073_ERZ501461 | MGnify/ENA primary metagenome ERZ501461 (study PRJEB25962, sample SAMEA2042630) | human gut metagenome | biome: human gut; feature: human-associated habitat; material: faeces... | reverse complement strand
ACAGGAAAAAATGGGACACATTTTCAAAGAAATAGAATTATAAAAAGATTTAATGAATAACAGGAGGAAGAAATCATGAGACAGATCAATTTAGTAGAAGGAAAAGTAGTAGCACCTGAGGGAATGAAAGTCGGAATCGTGGCTGCCAGATTCAATGAGATCATTGTGAATAAGTTATTGGGCGGAGCCGTCGACGGGCTGGTAAGACATGGGGTAGAAGAAGAGAATATTACTGCTGCATGGGTACCGGGAGCATTTGAAATTCCGCTGACTGCACAGAAGATGGCACAGTCCGGAAAGTATGATGCAGTCATCTGCGTGGGAGCAGTTATCCGCGGGGATACTTCCCATTATGATCTGGTGTGTAATGAATCGGCCAAAGGAATCGCGCAGGTTGAACTTGCAACAGGAATTCCGGTATTATTCGGAGTGATCACAACAGAGAATATCGAACAGGCTATCGCACGTGCAGGAAGTAAAGCAGGAAATAAAGGATATGACTGTGCATTGTCCGCAATTGAGATGGTAAATCTGATGAAGCAGCTTTAATCAGGTGCAGCCGATGGTGAAAACAATCATTTTTGATTATGATGGAACGATACATAATACTCTTGGAATCTATGAGCCGGCGTTCAGGGAAGCTTATCAGTGGTTGTCAGAACAGAATGTTGTAGAGGAACAGAAGATAGAGACGGCGCAGATCGCAGGCTGGCTGGGCTTAAACAGCAAAGAAATGTGGGATACATTTCTGCCGGAATTAGATCAGAGATATAAAGATCAGGCGAGTGCGATCGTGGGAGATTCCATGGTCAGGCAGATCAGGAAGCACCGGGCAGTGTGGTATCCGGGAGCGGAAGAGATGCTTACAGCTTTGAAGAACAGAGGATATCATCTTGTGATCTTAAGCAACTGTAAAGTGGCATACCGCAAAGCACATTGGGAAGAATTCCGAATGGAAAGATGGTTTGAACAGTTTTATGACTGTGAATCGTATGGTTTCTGCCCTAAGACGGAGATCGTGCAGGAAGTTATCCGGGACTATCCGGGACCTTATCTGGTGATCGGAGACAGAAGACAGGATTTGGAATGTGCCAGATCCTGTAAAAGTCCGTTTATCGGATGCCTGTATGGTTATGGTGAGAAGGGAGAACTGAATGGAGCAGATTATTTTGTGAAATCTGTAGAAGAGATAACCGAAATTATATAATGTGAAAAAATGCATAAAAATAGAACTGTATTTTTGTAAATTATGTTTAATTCCACTCTTGCACTTTACAAGAAAAAAGTGTAAAACATTAAGTAAGCTAAAAAGTAAATAAGAAATGCAATGAAAGGGATACGTCATAAAAGTTAACTGGAATTCAGAGAGCCGTTGGATGGTGTGAAACGGCAGAAAGTATTTTATGATATCACCCAGGAGCATCCCGCTGAAATATACAGGTTGGAAGAATCAACATAGTCAGGTATCGAGTAAGCCGGGACGTTGTCTTCACGTTACAGAAGAAACTGTTAGATATTTTGACAGTAACAAGTGGTTGTGGTTAGTGATGACTGCAGTAAAACGAAGTGGTACCACGGAAGAATATTCCGCCTTTGTTATCCGAAAGGATAGCGAAGGCGTTTTTTTATATATTTACTTTAAAGAGAAAGAAGAGGGATTGTTTTATGAGTGGAATATTAATGATGATCATTGCCATTGTTGTGCTTGGTGGAGCATATCTTCTTTATGGTCGTTATCTCCAGAACAAATGGGGCATTGACCCAAATGCCAAAACTCCGGCATAGGGGATGGAAGACGGAGTTGACTATGTACCGGCCGATACGAACGTCGTATTCGGTCACCAGTTTGCATCAATCGCAGGTGCAGGTCCGATCAACGGACCGATCCAGGCAGCAATCTTCGGATGGCTTCCGGTACTTTTGTGGATCTTAATCGGAGGAGTATTCTTTGGAGCCGTTCAGGATTTCGCATCTATGTATGCATCTGTAAAGAATAAAGGACGTACAATCGGATATATCATTGAAGAATATATCGGAAAATTAGGTAAGAAATTATTCCTGTTATTCTGCTGGCTGTTTTGTATTCTGGTCGTTGCAGCTTTTGCTGATGTTGTAGCCGGAACCTTTAATGGATTCTCAGTAAGTGAAGCCGGAAAAGTAACAAAAATTGCAGCTAACGGTGCAGTCGCAACTACTTCTATGATATTTATCTTAGAAGCAGTCGGACTTGGAATGTTTTTGAAGTATACGAAATTCAACAAGTGGATTAATACAGCGGTTGCAATCGTATTATTGGTAGCAGCAATCGCACTGGGACTTCACTTCCCAATGTATGTAGGACTGGATGCATGGCATCTCATCATCTTCGTTTACATCCTGATTGCCAGTGTCGCTCCTGTATGGGCACTTCTTCAGCCTCGTGACTATCTGAATAGTTACCTTTTGATTTTTATGATCGTTGGTGCGGTTATTGGTGTATTTGTAGCAAATCCATCTTGTAACCTTCAGGCATTCACAAGCTTTAACGTAGATGGACAGTATATGTTCCCAATCTTATTTGTAACGATCGCTTGTGGTGCGGTTTCCGGCTTCCATTCACTGGTATCTTCCGGTACAGCATCCAAACAGATTAAGAATGAGAAGAACATGCTTCCTGTATCATTCGGAGCAATGTTAATGGAAAGTATGCTTGCAGTTATTGCGCTGATCGCAGTTGCATCTTTTGCTAAAGGTGAAGCAGCAGCACAGGGACTGACAACACAGCCTCAGATTTTCGCCGGAGCGATTGCGAACTTCCTGTCAGTCATCGGACTGCCACACTCTCTTGTATTTACGCTGATCAATCTGGCAGTATCCGCATTTGCACTGACTTCTCTAGATTCCGTAGCCAGAGTAGGCCGTCTGTCATTCCAGGAATTCTTCCTCGATGATGATGTAGATCAGGATAACATGAGTCCATTCTTAAAAGTGGTAACGAATAAATACTTTGCAACGGTTATTACACTGGTACTTGCATATTTCCTGACAAAAGTCGGTTATGCAGAGATCTGGCCTTTATTCGGTTCAGCCAACCAGCTGTTATCTGTACTGGCACTGGTAGCTTGTGCGGTATTCCTTAAGAAAACGAAGCGCAAGGGATTCATGCTTTGGGGACCAATGGTATTCATGATGGCTGTTACATTTACAGCACTTGGTATGACGATCGTGAAACTGACAAAAGCATTCCTGACAACAGGGCTGGATCTTGGAAATACATTACAGCTGATTTTTGCCGTATTGCTTCTGATCCTTGGTGTGTTGGTTGCAATCCAGGGTGTAAAGAAACTTCTTGAAAAAACAGATGATAAGAAAGCAACAGCTTAATCATTATTTTATTCGTAATAAGAACATATAAGAGAAACTGTGATAATAGCGTGAAGGTTATTATCGCAGTTTTTTTGTTTTATATTATATATAGTAGAGACAGATTCTGCACAATTGGATAAAATATATAAAAAAACATAGATCAATATAAAAATATTGATAATTAATCCAAAAATATTCTATGTCAAAAAAATAGTGTTGTAATTATAATGAGATTAGTCAATGAGTTAGACGCGATTAAAAACAAAACGCACAAAACAGGAGGAAAGAAAATGAAAAAGAAAAAAGTATTTGCACTCATGATGGCAGCAACACTTGCATTATCACTGGCAGGCTGCGGAGGATCTTCGTCAGGTGATTCAAAATCATCAGGATCTTCAGACAGCAGTTCTGTAGCCAATAAGGACAAACCGCTTTGCTGGTTTAACCGTCAACCTTCTAATAGTTCAACAGGGGAATTGGACAAAGAAGCGTTGAATTTCAACAAAGATACTTATTATGTAGGATTTGATGCTAATCAGGGAGCAGAACTTCAGGGAGAGATGGTTGTTGATTATATCAAAGCAAATGCTGATAAGATTGACAGAAATGGTGATGGAGTTATCGGATATGTACTTGCAATCGGTGACATCGGACATAATGATTCTATCGCACGTACACGTGGCGTTCGTGCGGCACTTGGAACAGGAGTTAAAGATGGTGACGAAGTTGCTTCCAAGCCGGCAGGAACAAACGTAGACGGAAAAGCAAAAGTTGTCCAGGATGCTAAGATTGATGTAGACGGAAAAGAATTTACAGTCCGTGAGCTTGCTTCTCAGGAAATGAAGAACTCAGCAGGGGCAACATGGGATGCGGCTACAGCAGGTAACGCAATCGGAACATGGGAAGCTTCTTTCGGAGATCAGATCGATATTGTTGTTTCTAACAATGATGGTATGGGAATGTCAATGTTTAATGCATGGGCAAAAGATAACAAAGTTCCTACATTCGGATATGATGCAAACAGTGACGCTGTTGCAGCAATCGCTGAAGGATACGGCGGAACAATCTCTCAGCATGCAGATGTTCAGGCTTATCTGACATTAAGAGTACTCCGTAACGCACTTGACGGAGCAGACGTGGATACAGGTATTGGTACAGCAGATGATGCCGGTAACTGCCTGACAGAAGGTGAAGATTACAGATACAGCGAAGAAGAAAGATCTTACTACGCATTAAATGTTGCAGTAACAGCTGATAATTACAAAGACTTTACAGATTCAACAAAGATTTATGACAAAGTGTCAAAACAGCTTGATTCAAGCAAGAGTCCATCTAAGAAAGTATGGCTTGATATTTACAATGCATCAGACAACTTCCTGAGCTCAACATACCAGCCACTTCTTGAGAACTATGATGATCTCCTTAACCTGAAGGTTGATTACATCGGTGGAGATGGACAGACAGAGTCGAACATCACAAACCGTCTCGGAAATCCAAACGAATATGATGCATTTGCAATTAACATGGTTAAGACAGACAATGCATCAGCATACACATCACTTCTCTCAAAATAAGAGACTGGTTAAATGGTAAATGAATGAAACGCAGAGGGGTGTCAGAGATGATACCCTTCTTTCATCAAGAAAAGGAAGCAGAGTTATGACAGTAGATAAGAATAAATACATCTTATCGATCAATGGCATGAGTAAGTCGTTCGGTAGAAACAAAGTTCTGAAACATATAAACCTGAATGTCAAACCTGGGACCATTATGGGACTTATGGGTGAAAACGGTGCCGGAAAATCGACAATGATGAAATGTCTCTTTGGTACTTATCAGAAAGATGAGGGGACAATTATATTAGACGGCAGAGAAGTAAATTTCTCGGGACCAAAAGATGCACTGGAAAACGGAGTAGCGATGGTACACCAGGAATTGAACCAATGTCTTGAAAGAAGCGTTGTAGATAATATGTTTCTTGGACGATATCCAAAGAATTCTTTTGGAATTGTCGATGAAGGAAGAATGAAAAAGGAAACTGCAAATCTCTTCAGACAGCTTGGAATCACAGCAAATCTGACACAGCCAATGAAAAAAATGTCTGTGTCCCAGCGGCAGATGTGTGAGATTGCAAAAGCTATTTCCTATCATTCCAAAGTAATTGTACTGGATGAACCAACCTCATCCCTGACAGCACCGGAAGTTGAGAAACTTTTCAAGATGATGCGTCAGTTGAAAGCACAGGGAATTTCGCTGATTTATATATCACATAAGATGGATGAGATATTCAATATATGTGATGAGATATCTGTGCTCAGAGATGGTAGTCTGGTTATGACAAAAGAGTGCAAAGATACTGATATGAATGAACTGATATCGGCAATGGTTGGGCGCTCGCTGGATAACAGATTTCCACCTGTTGACAATGAGCCCGGAGAGAAGATTCTCTCTGTACAGAATCTTTCGTCAAAATATGCACCAAAGATTCAAAATGTATCCTTTGATATCAGAAAAGGAGAAATATTTGGATTTTACGGTCTGGTTGGTGCCGGACGTACGGAACTTTTAGAAACAATCTTCGGAATCCGCACAAGAGCAGAAGGAAATGTAATATACGATGGAAAGCTCATGAACTTTTCATCGCCGAGAGATGCAATGGATCATGGATTTGCCCTGATCACAGAAGAAAGAAAAGCTAATGGTCTGTTCTTAAAAGGCGATATTACATTTAATACGACCATCGCTAACATGAACCATTATAAGAATGGTGCAGTGCTGTCACATGACAGAATGGTACGTGCAACTGCGGAAGAGATTAAAATCATGCATACAAAGTGTATGGGCCCGGATGATATGATCACAAGTCTTTCCGGAGGAAATCAGCAGAAGGTAATCTTCGGAAAATGGCTGGAGCGTTCACCGAGTGTATTCATGATGGATGATCCGACACGAGGAATTGATGTTGGTGCGAAATATGAGATTTACGAACTGATCATCAATATGGCAAAGCAGGGGAAAACAATTATTGTTGTATCTTCTGAGATGCCAGAGATTCTTGGTATTACGAACCGTATCGGTGTTATGTCAAACGGACGACTGGCCGGAATCGTAAATACAAAAGAGACGAACCAGGAAGAATTATTGAGACTCAGTGCAAAATATCTGTAACAGAGAGGGGTATGGAAGATGGCAGAAAAAAGCATTATCATTTCGGCTGAAGAAGAAGCAATACTTTTGAAACCGATTGACGAATATGTTGGAAAAATACAGGAGCAGATCGATGCACTACGTGTGGAAGGATCTGACAAAGTCAACAGTTTAAAAAATCAGATTGCAATAGCAAAAGAGAATAAGAACTTAACAAAAGAAGAACAGAATAAGATTATCGGGGAATGTAAGAAGAATCTGGAGAAGGCAAAAGCAACAGAAGATGCAAATAAACAGCAGATTGCAAAACTGATCGCAGATGCTGAAGGTTTTCTTTCCAAACATTACAACAGTGAGTATTATAACATTGTTGCAAAGAGCTGCGAAGCAGAGAAAAAAGCGGAAAACAGTAATTTTGAAAAATTAAAAGCGGATCTGCAGGAAGAACATAAGAAGGCAGTCAGCAGCCTGAAAGATGCAGAAGAGATCAAAGCTGAAAAATACACATATAAGAATAAATTATATGATGCGCAGATGACACATGAATCCAGGATCCAGGAGATCAAGGATAGAAAACATGATGCATACATGCATAAGTTCCACCTGATCGATCTGCTCAGAATGTCAAAATATACATTTGCACAGAAGCAGGCACAGAATTTTGAAAATTACAAGTATACATTTAATATGACACAGTTCCTGTATAAGAACGGTCTGTATATTGTAATTATCATGATCTTTATCGCATTGTGTATTATTACACCGATTGTGAAAAATACACAGCTTTTTACAACCACAAACATCCTTAACATTTTGCAGCAGGCTTCACCGCGAATGTTCCTTGCACTTGGAGTTGCCGGTCTGATCCTTCTGACAGGTACAGACCTTTCTGTAGGACGAATGGTTGGTATGGGTATGGTTACAGCAACCATTATCATGCATAACGGAATTAACACAGGTACTGTGTTTGGACATGTTTTTGATTTTTCGGGTATGGCACCGGCATCAAGAGCTATATTAGCATTATGTGTGTGTATACTTTTCACAACTGTATTTGCAATGACAGCCGGATTTTTCATGGCAAGATTTAAGATGCATCCATTTATTTCAACGATGGCAAATATGTTGATCATCTTTGGTCTTGTTACATATGCTACAAAAGGAGTTTCTTTTGGTGCGATTGATCCGACAATTCCAAATATTTTTATTCCACAGGCAGGACGTTTTCCGATGATTATTTTATGGGCAGTAGTTGCGATTGCTGTTGTATGGTTTATCTGGAATAAGACAACATTTGGAAAAAATTTATATGCAGTTGGTGGAAATCCAGAGGCGGCAGCTGTATCAGGAATCTCGGTATTTAAAGTAACGATGGGAGCATTTATCCTTGCAGGTATCCTTTATGGATTCGGTTCATGGCTGGAGTGTGTACGAATGGTTGGATCCGGACAGGGATGGGATATGGATGCCATTGCAGCCTGCGTAGTTGGTGGAGTTTCCTTTACCGGTGGTATTGGTAAGATATCGGGAGTTGTGACAGGTGTACTGATCTTTACATCATTGACCTATTCTTTGACGGTTCTTGGTATTGATACAAACCTTCAGTTTATTTTTGAAGGTATCATTATTCTGGCAGCAGTAACACTTGACTGTCTGAAATATGTACAGAAGAAATAATAAATAAAAGACTGTTTATACAGGTTTATACAAAAAGAAGTAGACCGTCCTGCTCATCGGAAAGATGAAAGGGACGGTTTTTTCAACATGATGCGTTCGAAAGGAATTTGTGAGTAAAAAAATTTTGAAGGCAGATTTTGTATTTGGATATGTTATAAGAGACGTAAATTTGTTATACTGGAATAAATGTATAGCGGCCATGAAAAAGGGGAAAAAGATGGAACGATATAAAGTGATTCTCGTAGATGATGAAGCCGAAGTCATCGATATGATAGAGAAAAAAATTCATTGGAATGATCTGGGGTTTGAGGTGGCAGGAAGTGCGACAAATGGGGTGAAAGCACTGGAATTAGTAGAAAAACTCCAGCCGGATGTGGTGCTGACGGATATTAAGATGCCTTATATGGACGGGTTAGAGTTATCCAGAAGGCTGAATCGGGAATATCCGAATATTTATATCATGCTCTGTACGGGATTTGATGAGTTTGAATATGCGAAAGAAGCAGTGCATTTGGAAATCAAGGAATATATGCTCAAACCGGTCAATGCAACAGAATTGTCAGAAAGTCTGACTAATTTGAAACATACGCTGGACAGGGAAAGAGAAGAAAAATTAAATGTAAAAAAATTAAATGATTATTTTCAGGAAGTACTTCCGAAATTACAGTCCAATTTTTTTATTTCATTAATTGAAGGAAGAGTAGAAAAAAAGGATTATGAAAGATTTTTACAGGCGTATCAGGTAGATATGAAAGGACCTCTCTTTGGCTGTGTAATCTTCCACACATCGGAGAACCATGTGCCCGAAGGCATGAACCCACTGCTTTTATCCATGTCGGTAGAAAGAGAGATCAAGCAGAGACTGATGGATCAGTGGAACTGTCGAGAATTTATATATATGGGAAATACACTGCTGATTCTGGAACTGGATGCGGAAGATAAGATTACCCAGATAACAGATGCCTGTGACAGATTCTGTCGGTGGGCGTACCGCATCATGGGGGCAGTTGTTACAGCGGGAATCGGAACCGTGTGTGACAGCCTGTATGAGATCAGTCTTTCCTATGAACGGGCAAGAGAAGCAGTTTCTTACAGGGTTTTATACGGAACAAAACGGGCAATTAATATTGGAGAGATTGTTCCGAAGGAACAGATCAAACCGGTTCAGTCAGAAGAGTCAAGGATGCAGACGTTATTTCGTGCAATTCGTATAGGAGATTCGGCAGAGATAGAGCGGGCAGCACATGGAGAGATGGAAAAGCTTCATAAAAATACAGAAACCATGAGTCAGTATAATCTTGCTACAATGGAGATCGTCAGTGGATTTTTTAAGTTCTGTACAGATAATTCGCTGGATTTCAATAAAATATCCGGTAATATGCAGAATATTTACGAAAAAGTATCGCAGATGGATGAGAGTTCACTGACAGCATGGATTGTGCAGATGTCGGAAACGATCAGTGAAAAGCTGAAATGTGCAAGAAACAGTTCTGCCAGACGGCTCATTGTGGAAGCACAGAACATTGTGAAAGAAAGGTATATGGAGGCGGATATATCATTGGACGAGGTATGTGCGGTTCTCGGTGTATCGAATTCTTATTTTTCTTCTGTATTTAAAAAAGAAGCGGGAAAATCGTTTATCTCTTATTTAACAGATTACAGAATGGATATTGCAGCAGAGATGATATTAAATACAGATGAGAAAAGTTACACAATAGCAGAAAAAGTGGGGTATCTCGATGCCAATTATTTTAGTTATGTATTTAAAAAGAAGTTTGGAGTTTCTCCTTCGAAGTATAGAGCATCTGTAAAGTAGAACAGTAATGCGTATGAAGGGAACAGGAAAAAAGCGTGAAAAAAAGAAAAAAAGATTCGGATTTAAAAGAAAATGTTGTATTTAATATACAGTCGATCATCATGTCTGTTCTTATGGCGATTACACTTGTCACGATTGTAACTATGGGATTCCTTTTGTATCAAAGATTTAAGCTTGCGATTGATAAGATGGCAGTATCAAATACAGAGGCGACGGTGGAAAGCACAGTAGACAGGGTGAATTCGGACCTGTTAGATATCCGGCAGATTTTTGATGCAGCGAATTATAATATCGTTCAGGAATTTGATATATCCAGCGAAAAATTTGCTGAACAGTTCAGCTTATTATACGAGGTGAATTCGGATAAAATCGAGAGTCTGGCATTATATGGGAATGAAGGCCGGTTGATTGCTTCGGAACCGGTTGCTGTTGAAAAAGAAAATATAGATGTAAAAGGACAGGACTGGTATAAGAATGCCGAGAGTGCAATTGAAAATGTACATTTTTCCATTCCGCATATTCAGAATTTGTATGAAGATGGTCTGTATCGTTATCATTGGGTTGTTTCACTGAGTCGTTATGTGGATATAAACGATGGGGAGATTCCGGGAAGCGGAGTCCTTCTTGTAGATATGAAATATTCGGTGATCGAAGATGTCTTAAAGCAGATTAATGATTCTTCGGAAGGAATCTATTATTATATGATCAGTCGTGACGGACAGATGATCTATCATCCGAGAAAAACAGAGATGGCTAGAGGCCTGTTTGAAGAGAATAGTCTGAAGGCTTCCGGGTATGAGGAGGGCACTTATGAGATCACAACAGACGGACACAAGGAAAGTGTAGTGGTTGGCAACATTGCCTATACAGGATGGAAACTGATCGGAGTTGTACCGGAGAGCGTGCAGACTGCAAGAATTAACAATTTCAGATATTATATCTTTACAACAATCATGGTTCTTATGATGATGCTTCTGGAAGGAAACAGACTGATTTCCAGAAAAATATCCAAACCGATTCGGAAACTGGATGAATCGGTTAAAACATATGAAGCAGGAGGAAAAACGGATATTTACATAGGAGGTTCTTCAGAAATACGACATTTGGGTTATTCCGTTCAAAGATCATATGAACGGATTGAGACGCTTATGGGGGAAATTATCCGTCAGCAGAATGAACGGAGAAAAAGTGAACTGGATGCATTACAAAGTCAGATTAATCCACATTTTCTGTATAATACACTGGAATCTATTACCTGGATGATCGAAGCACAGAAAAATGAAGAAGCAGTTATTATGATCTCCGAACTGGCAAAGCTTTTAAGAGTCAGTTTATCCCGCGGAAAGACGATCATTCCGGTTAAAGATGAACTTCAGCACAGCAGAAGCTATATGAATATCCAGCTTGTGCGTTATAAAGAACGTTTTCAAATGGAATTTCAGACGGATAAAGAGATAGAAGATTATTGTATTGTAAAATTAGTCATTCAGCCGATTCTCGAAAATGCAATTTATTACGGCGTGGGAAATATGGATGAGGACGATGAAGGAAAAATCACAGTCCGGGGAGAAAAGAAAGAAGACGATATTTACATTATTATAGAAGATAATGGAATGGGAATGCGAAAAGAAGTTCTGGAAAATATCCTGAAAGATAACAATAAAGTTCCAAAACATGGTTCGGGTGTTGGTGTGATCAATGTGCATTCCAGAATTCAGCTGATGTTTGGTGAGCAATATGGCCTGGAGATATATAGTGAACCGGATGAGGGGACCAGGGTTGTTATCCATATACCGGCAATTCCATATACAAAGGAGAATGCGGAACAATTGGAGATGCAGAAATATATACAGGGGAGGGATGTAGATGAAAAAGAATAAAATTACATTCCTGATACTGGAGTGTATTTTCCTGATACTGACATTATTTTTTGCATGGAAGATTTTTGACCGGGATGTGCCGGAAAAACGAGTGGCGGTGATCTTACCGGAATCAGGA
>ENA-OPBL01002777-OPBL01002777.1-human-gut-metagenome-genome-assembly--contig:-NODE-2777-length-12057-cov-2.566739_pt1 | contig 12057 bp, 9 predicted proteins | sample MGYA00241073_ERZ501461 | MGnify/ENA primary metagenome ERZ501461 (study PRJEB25962, sample SAMEA2042630) | human gut metagenome | biome: human gut; feature: human-associated habitat; material: faeces... | reverse complement strand
AGGAACAAACTGTTATAAATTTGCTCCTCCGCTTTGAAATTTTTCTGCCGATTAGTAGTTTCTTGCGAAGATTACTCGGCGCTCAGAAGGCTTGCCTGTGAAAATGCAGGTGCCGGGTGTTGTGTCGCCGTCCAAAGGAATGCATCGGATTGTGGCTTTTGTCTCTTCTTTTACGCGCTCTTCTGTTTCGGTCGTGCCGTCCCAGTGCGCGAGAACGAAGCCTCCCTTTTCGATAAGCTCTTTGAACTCGTCGTAAGAGTTCGCCTCGAAGATGTGGGAGTCGCGGAAGTTGCGAGCCTTGGTGTAGATGTTGTTTTGGATATCTTCAAGGAGGTTTGCAACGTAGTCAACGATTCCGTCGAGCGAAACGGTCTCTTTTCCGAGTGTGTCGCGGCGCATGACTTCTGCCGTGTTTTCCTCCAAGTCCTTCGGTCCGATGACGAGGCGCACAGGCACACCCTTCAGCTCGTAGTCGGCGAATTTGAATCCCGGGCGTTTGTTGTCGGCGTCGTCGTATTTCACGCTGATGCCTTTTGCCTTCAAGCCTTCCACGATGCCTGCCACTTTTTCAGAGACCATGGCGAGTTGTTCCTGCTTTCTGTAAATAGGGACAATAACCACTTGTATAGGAGCCAGATGTGGTGGCAATACAAGACCGTTGTCGTCGGAGTGAGTCATGATAAGAGCGCCCATGAGTCGTGTAGATACGCCCCATGACGTTGCCCAAACGTAGTCGAGTTTGTTTTCCTTGTTGATGAATTTCACGTCGAAAGCCTTTGCAAAGTTCTGTCCGAGGAAGTGCGACGTGCCCGATTGCAGTGCTTTTCCGTCCTGCATCATTGCCTCGATGGTAAATGTCTCGAGAGCTCCTGCGAAACGCTCATGTGCTGTCTTCACGCCTTTGATCACAGGCACGGCCATATATTTTTCAGCGAAGTCGGCATATACGCCGAGCATCTTCTTAGCCTCCACGAGGGCCTCTTCCTTAGTGGCGTGTGCGGTGTGTCCTTCCTGCCATAGGAATTCGGCGGTGCGCAGGAACATGCGTGTGCGCATTTCCCAGCGGAACACGTTTGCCCATTGGTTGCAAAGGATAGGGAGGTCGCGATATGAGTGTATCCAGTTTTTATAAGTGTTCCAAATGATGGTTTCCGAGGTTGGTCGGATGATGAGTTCTTCCTCGAGTTTGGCTGCGGGGTCGACAACCACACCGCTGCCGTCTTCTGCGTTTTTAAGACGGTAGTGTGTCACTACGGCGCATTCCTTTGCGAATCCCTCCACGTGTTCTGCCTCGCGGCTGAGGAATGATTTCGGGATTAGAAGAGGGAAATATGCGTTGACGTGTCCGGTTTCTTTGAACATATCGTCGAGAGTGCGTTGCATTTTCTCCCAGATGGCATAGCCATAGGGTTTGATAACCATGCATCCTCTGACTGCCGATTGCTCGGCGAGGTCTGCTTTAACGACCAGGTCGTTGTACCATTGCGAATAGTTCTCGCTGCGTTTTGTAAGTTGTTTTAGCTCTATTGCCATTTTCTTAAAAATATTTTGTCACAAAAATACGGTATTTTTCTGAATGTTACGGAATGTTGTGCTAAAAAACTGTGCAAACGCGACTTCCCCGGGGCGATGATTGCGCGATATTGCGATTTTTCACAAATAACGTCCGGCGAGTTGGACAAAATTGGTATATTTGTATTGACTGATTCTTGCGTTGCCGCGTTTGTTGTGGCTTGGCGCGGGGTAGCATGATATAATTGCACGATAATGAGATTTGGTGTTAGCAGGAAAAAGTTGATGGTTGTGGCCGGAATTGTGTGGACAGTTGCCGGCGTCAACATCCTGCGTATCGGGATAGACTGCTGGGCGCAGGTGTCGGGCGGGTTTGCGCTGATGTTGCTGGGGGCGGTTGCGGTGTTCGCGGCGTTCCACTATATGGTTTTCAGCAGGATGTTTCATAAGCACAAGCGTAGGATTTCGCAAAAAGGCGACTCCAATTGTCTGATGGGCTTTTTCGACGCTCGTGGTTGGATTATTATGGCGTTTATGATAACGTTGGGTGTGTCGATAAGGCGTTATGAGTTGATGCCGCTGTGGTTTATCGCTCCTTTTTATACTGGGCTGTCGTCGGCATTGGTGCTGACGGGCATCCGTTTTTTGTTCAGCAGCAAGTTTTGGAACAGAAAAAGTGTGGGATGAATTGCTGTCGTGTCCGGCTTTTCAGCCGTGTGTGTGGAGCATGGCGAAAACGACGGTAAAAAAACTTCAGTGCGTAATATAATGTGGAACAAGCGATTGTGATAAATGAGAGCGGAATGCGTGAAAAAAGATGCCTGAAAATTTGGAAGTGGATGAAAAAGTTACTACCTTTGCACACGTAAACGAAACATCGCGGGATGGAGCAGAGGTAGCTCGTTGGGCTCATAACCCAAAGGTCGTAGGTTCGAATCCTGCTCCCGCCACTAAGAGAGGCTCACCATTTGGTGGGTCTCTCATCTTTTATATGCTCGGCATAGGCATGTGCGCTGACTCATCCGTAGTGGCGTATCTCCGGCACGCAGGCTGCTGAGGCATGTCGAGTCCCGGCGCGCTCTGCTGTGCTCGCGCATCGGCTACGTTAGCAGGCATGCGCTCCGATAGTCTGGATGCGCCCTGCGCGATTCCGCGCCAAACAGGTGTGTGCTGCCGTCACACATGCCGCGCCGTTTCTCGGCTTATATGCCGCTTTGCCGCGATGGGGAAGTTTCTCCGTCGGCGCATACGCAAACAGGGCGGAGTCAGCTGCTTTTGCAGCTCTCCGCCCTGTGTTGGGGTTTAAGTTGGCGTTGTCTTATTTCGCCTTTGCTTCCACGTCGGGAGCAATGAGTTTGTAGCCCTTTCCGTGGATGTTGATGATTTCGATTGAAGGATCGTCCTTCAGGTGCTTGCGCAGTTTGGTGATGTATACGTCCATGCTGCGGGCGTTGAAGTAGTTGTCGTCAATCCAGATTGTCTTCAGGGCGAAGTTGCGCTCGAGGATTTCGTTTACGTGAGCGCAGAGCAGGCTCAGCAGTTCCGACTCTTTGGTTGTGAGTTTTGTGATTTTATCCTCGATCATCAACACTTGTTTCTGAGTGTCGAAAGTGAACTTGCCGATCTTGTACATCGTGATTTCCTTGCCTTTCTTGCCTTTCACGCGGCGCAGGATAGCCTCGATTCTAAACACGAGCTCTTCCATGCTGAACGGCTTTGTGATATAGTCGTCGGCACCGATTTTGAAGCCTTCGAGGATGTCCTCCTTCAGTGATTTCGCCGTAAGGAAAATGATAGGCACTTCGCTGTTTACGGTTCTTACTTCCTGTGCGAGCGTGAAGCCGTCTTTCTTAGGCATCATCACGTCGAACACGCACAAGTCATACTTACCCTTCAAGAAAGCCTTGTAGCCGGCTTCACCGTCGGGAAACAAATCGGCGTTGTAGCCTTTCGCTTGAAGATACTCTCTCAGCAGCATGCCGAGGTTTTCGTCATCTTCACATAACAAAATACGCAATCTTTCTTCCATGATTATTCATTTATTAATGGTAATGTAATTATAAATTTCGATCCCTTGTTGAATTCGCTCTCCACGCGGATTTCGCCTTTCAGCTCGGTCACCATCTTGTGCACGTATGCCAGTCCGAGGCCGAATCCTTTCACGTCGTGGCGGTTGCCGGTCGACACGCGGTAGAACTTTTCGAACACCTTTTTCAAGTCGTCGCGTTTTATTCCGATGCCGTTGTCGGCTATCGAGATTTCGATTTTGTCGCCCGGAAGGCTGCGTGTCGCCACGGTGAGCTGCAGCGGGCAGTCGTCGCGTCGGTATTTGACAGCGTTGTCTAGCAGGTTGAAAATCACGTTGGTGAAGTGCATCTCGTCGACTTTCACGTCGGCAATTTCGGCGTCGAGTCGGGCGTCGATGCGTCCGCCGTATTTCTCAACTTTGAGTTTGAAGGTGTTTACGATGTTTTGTATCAATTGGTTGGCGTTTACTTCCTGCAGTTTGAGGGTGGCTTTCTGACGGTCGAACATCGACATCTGGAGCACCTTCTCTACTTGGAAGCGCAGCCGCTTTGTCTCGTCGTTGATTACGGTTGATATGTGCTGCATCATCGTCGGACTTTTGCGCATGGTGTCGTCGTTGAGCATCTGCGCTGCGAGCGAGATGGTTGATATCGGAGTCTTGAATTCGTGGGTCATGTTGTTGATGAAGTCGTTTTTCATTTCCGACAGTTTCTTTTGGCGGAATGCGATTACGATGGTGCACAGGAACACTACAAGCAGCACGAATGTGAATCCGAACGACGGAATCATGAACCGTACGGATGAGAATATGTATTTGTCGCGCTCGGGGAAGTAGACGTATAGATAGTTGCGCCGCGACTCGGTGTCGTTGGGAAACAGCGTCTGTATGAATACGTCTTCTTTGTCTACCGTTTCGTCGTAGCCGTTAGTCTTGTAGACAATGTGGCCTTTGCGGTCGGCTATGGCATATTCCCATGCGAGTGGAATGCCGTTGTTGCCGAGCTCGGTGCGAAGGTAGTTGTTGACCATAGCTGAGTCGGCGCGCTCTGTGATGGGGCGGTTGCTCGACTGGTTGAGTATGGTGAGTATCACTTCGTTGAGCAGGCCTTTCTGATAAAGGAATTGCTTGCGCAGGTTTTCCTGAAATTTGCGCAGCTTGTCCTGCTCTACGGGAGTGCGCCGGTTTGTTGCCGGAAGGTCGGACTCTTGCGAGAGGGATGTGTTCATGAAGTTGTCTGTCTTCAGGAATGAGTTTGAGTCAAATATCCCTGGCTCCAACATCAGCAGCTCTTCCTCGAGATAGTTTTTTGTCTCGTTTTTCTCCAAAGCTGTCGACAAAGAGTAGAGGCTGCGCTTCACGCCTTCCGAGAAGTGCTGTTCGCGCATCTTCACCATCTCCTCCATATATACGAACTGCATATACAACAGGCCGACAAATGTCAGCGCCATTATGATGGTCAATATCCAAATCGTACTTTTCTTCATCGTTTTTACACTTTTTTTGATATTGCAAATATATGAAACATATCTTAAATCCGACCCTTAAATTTATTAATTTTTTAATTTTTAATTAAAATGCACGATTGTAAACTGTTTTTAACTTGAAAATGCGGCGGTTGGACGGAAAAGTGTGATTTTTAATGGAAAACGCTTCCTCCATGTGGAGGAAGCGTTGTGCCAGGTTTCTGAATTGGCAGTTTTAATTGGCAATGAATCCGCCTAACTGGTATGGCATTTGCTGCTGATAGGTGTAGGCTCTTGCAAACTGCTTCAAAAACTCGATTGTTGATTTTCTTGGTTTGACGGAAGATTGTTGTGTTCCGTTGCATTCTTTTGTAATCAAATGAGTAGAGTTTTTCTGCATAGGCAATATTGTTTAAAGTTCATACATATCAGTAACGCATCAGTGTGGCGAATTATTATATAACAGGCAAAAAAATAATGGGTTGCACACATGCGCAACCCATTATTTATGATAAATATCAGACTATTTTTACTTAGTGATGCCGAATTCTTTCGCGATGCGGTTGATTTTCTCGTCTGCGCGTGCCTCTGTTGCTTTATATTCATCGGCGGAAGCGAGAGTGTCGTGAACCTCGATGTAGAATTTGATCTTAGGCTCTGTTCCCGACGGGCGGACAGACACTTTCGTGCGGTCGGCTGTGTAGTATTGGAGCACGTTTGACGTAGCCGGCATGTCGAGTTTCTTTGTCTCGCCTGTCGCCACGTTTGTCTCTACGAGCGATTGGAAGTCTTTTACGGTCACCACTGGCGATCCGGCGATTTCCTTCGGTGGGTTCTCACGGAATTGTTTCATCAAGGCGATGATTTCCTCTGCACCCGATTTGCCTTTGCGCACCAAAGAGATGCCTTTCTCGCGCGAGAAGCCGTACTTCATATAGATGTCGATCAGCATGTCGGTCATGTTCAAGCCCTTGTCTTTTGCCCAAGCTGCGATTTCAGCCATGAGCGAGATTGCCGACACTGAGTCTTTGTCGCGGACGAAATCCTCGGCCAGGAAGCCGTAGCTTTCCTCGCCGCCACCCAGATAGCGGGCTTTGCCTTCGTTTTCGCGCATCACGTTGGCAATCCATTTGAAGCCGGTGAAGCAGTCATACATCTTTATGTGTTGAGCTTCGGCGATTGTGCGGATTGTCTCGGTTGTCACGATTGTCTTCACGATGTATTCATTGCCGGTGAGTGTGCCGAGCTCCGTGTTGCGGGTCATCAGATAGTTGAGGAAAATCATCACAATCTGGTTTCCGTTGATGAGCACATACTCGCCGTTGTTGTCGCGGATCACGAGGCCGATGCGGTCAGCGTCGGGGTCGGAAGCCATCACTACCTCTGCGCCGGTTTCCTTTGCTTTCTCGATGGCCATTGCCATAGCCGACGGCTCTTCTGGGTTTGGCGAAGCGACGGTAGGGAAGTCGCCGCTGAGCACTTCCTGCTCAGGCACGCCGATGATGTTTGTGAAGCCGTAGTTTGCGAGAGAGCGGGGAATCAGTTTCAAGCCGGTTCCGTGGATTGGCGTGTAGACAATCTTCATGTCGTGATGTCTCTTGATTGCCTCTGGACTGAGCGACAGGCTTTTTACTTTTTCAAGGAAAATCTTGTCAACTTCCTCTCCGATGATTTCAATCTTCGACGGGTCGCCTTTGAATTTGATGTCGGCAACGTCGGTCACCTCGTTGACATATTTGATTGTGTTGACGTCGTGAGGGGCAATCATCTGCGCGCCGTCGTCCCAATAGGCTTTGTAGCCGTTGTATTCTTTCGGGTTGTGAGATGCAGTGATGATCACACCGCTCTGACATCCGAAATGGCGGATTGCAAACGACATTTCCGGAGTAGGGCGGCAAGAGTCGAAGAGATACACCTTGATGCCGTTGGCCGAGAAGATGTCGGCAACGATTTCGGCGAATTTGCGGCTGTTGTTGCGCACGTCGTGACCCACCACAACCTTGATTTCCGGAAGGTCCTTGAACGCCACTTTCAGATAGTTTGACAAGCCTTGGGTGGCGGCGCCAACGGTGTATATGTTCATACGGTTTGAGCCGGCGCCCATGATTCCGCGCAAGCCACCAGTGCCGAATTCGAGGTCTTTATAGAACGACTCGATGAGTTCTGTCTTGTCTTCGCTGTCGAGCATAGCCTTTACGGCAGCGCGTGTTTCTTCGTCGTATTCAGGAGAAAGCCATTTCTCGGCTTTTTCCGTAACTTGTTTTAGGAGTTCGTTGTCCATAATATTTTTAGGTTTTATAAGATTTTTCTAAAGTGAACAAATTTAATGATATAAAAGGTAATGACCAAAAATAAACGGGTCATTTTTCTTCGTTGCCTTCTTTTCGGCTCCGTTGCGGCAATTCTTCATCGTTCTCGCGCAGCTTTTTGAGGCGCTCTTTGTGTTTGAGCGTGAAATGCAGCAGCACGATTACGAGCAGCGACACGCCCATCACTCCGAAATATTGCAGATACTTGCCTGCAGCCACCTGTCCGCGGCCTACGTAGGCCATCACCATCAGATAAACAAGCAGCAGCAGCGGCAGCCATGTGGATTTTTTAGTTTTCATTGTCGGTCGATTTTATGACTTTATATTTTGACTCTTCCGGCACAAACGCATCGCTGAGCAGCCGTCGGTAGATGCGTATGCACGCCCATGCGTCGATGGCGGCGTAGGATGTCTGTGCCTCGGTGAGCGTCTCGGCGTCCCAGTTCGACAGCTGTTGCGACTTTGAGATTTTCATGTCAAACAGGATTGCGTAGATTTTCTGTAGGCTTGAACAGCCGAAATTGTAGTCGGGCACAAGTTTCTGCAGGTCGATGAATCCCTGGGGGTGGAAGTCGTAGTTGTGGGCGAGCATCGAGAAGTCGTCGTGGAGCGACAGTCCGATTTTTGGAATGTCGGGGTTGTCCATGATTTCGTGCAGAGGCTCGAGGTCGTCAATCTTGCGCACGCGGAACAGGAAGCACACATCGTCGGCTGAAATCTGAATCAGCGAGACGTGGATAGGCACTCCTTTTCTGAATGTGGGCTTTGATTCGGTGTCGAAGCCGAGGATAGGATATTTTTTCAGTATCGACACCGCTTTGCGTGCCTCGGCGGCGGTGTTTACCACCTTGATTACACCGGGAAACTCCACTCGGGGCAATTCTGCCAGTTGTTCTTTTGTTATGGTGAGAGAATAACTCTTGTCTGTCATCTTTTGAATTTTGGTGCAAAGGTAGGTATAAATAATATATTTATGTCTAATTTTGTGCCCGATTATGGAAAAATTCAGTTGGAAAGGCCACGGCGCGATGCTGCTGGCGAATACGAGTTGGGGCTTGATGTCGCCCCTTGCCAAGGTTGTTATGGCTGGCGGTGTGGTCACGCCGTTTGTGCTCACCGATTTGCGCATTTTCGGCGCGATGGTGCTGTTCTGGGCAGTGTCGCTGTTTCAAAAACCGGAGCACGTGCCGCCGCGCGACATGTTGCGTCTGTTTGCCGCATCGCTTCTTGCCATAGTGTTCAATCAGGGCAGTTTCATCTTTGGGGTCAAACTGTCGTCGCCTGCCGACGCGTCGATAATCACCACGAGTATGCCTTTGTGGGCAATGCTTCTTGCCGCCGTATTCCTTCGTGAGCCGGTCACGGGGAAAAAGGTGGCAGGCATAGCTTTCGGGGCTGGGGGCGCGTTGATGCTCATTCTGGGCAGTGGAGCCACTGCCACGGCAGCCGGTGCACATCCCATACTTGGCGACCTGCTTGTGCTTTTCGCCCAACTGAGTTATGCCACCTATCTTGTCCTGTTCAAGAATTTTATATGCCGCTATTCGCTTGTGACGGTGATGAAGTGGATGTTTACCTATGCTTTTCTCTGCACGCTTCCGTTCTCATATTCGAGTCTTGTGGCAACCGACTGGCTTGCGCTTGGATGGGACGATGTGCTTGCCGTGGCGTTTATCGTGGTGTTTGCCACGTTTGTGAGCTATATGTTTATCATTGTCGGACAGAAGAATCTGCGTCCCACGGTGGCTGGAATGTACAACTACGTGCAGCCCGTAGTGGCGTGTGTCGTGACGGTTTGTCTCGGGCTCGACTCGTTCAACGTGATGAAGGGGCTTGCCGTGGCGATGATTTTTGTGGGCGTGTTTCTCGTCACAACGAGCAAGAGCCGCGCCGACGAGCGCCGCGAGGCACGACGGTGACATGCGCAATGAAATCGGCGCCGTGCCTGTGCAGACACGACGCCGACCATATTGTGAAGCTTTAGATGCTTGCTGTTAGTTATTCTTTAACAACCTTCCAAGCCTGCTTGCCATTGTAGGTGGTCTCTACCGATTTGTAGCCAGGGGCGACATAGTTGGTGTGTGCGCCATCGGCGGTGTTGTCGGCAGGATTGAAGCCTACGAATGTGCCGCCCATAACCTTGACATGGCAACGTTTCTTGTAGTCATCCATACAATTTATTAAGTACGTTGCGTCTCCATCGCTTTCGAATATGCCACCGGTGATATTGAGGTAACAGTCCGTATTATAATAGCCAATCAGAATGCATTCGCTGGAGTTTTCTTTTGGTGAACCACCAACGGTGTGGAAATATCCGCTGTGGATATTGGCAGTACCCTTGAAAATCCTGATGGCATTGTTGGCCTTACTGCCACCTTTTGCATCAAATGTCAAATTGCCGTAGATATCAACAGAGCCGCCATTTCTCACTTCTATGACAGCTGATGTGTGGTTCGGACGGTTTGGTGCTGCTTCCAATGTGCCGTTTCCGGAGATTTTAACGCCAGTTTCGCTTATTGACAGTAAGGTGTTGATGTTGTTTGAATCATCGTTGGTTGATTTGAAAACTGCGCCGTTTTTCATTACCAAGGAAGTGCTTCTGGCTGGAGATATGACTGATGCGTATTCTAAATCTTGTCCCAACGCCACGATTTTGCCTCTTGTGGTGAGTGCGGTTTTGAGACCTTCGGCTGTTGTAGCCTCCACAGCCGGCACAACTTTCCAGATGGTGCGGCCGTCGGCAGCTGTGCCGTTGGGGATTGAAGCATAGCCAGGGGCTACGAAGTTGGTGCCGTTGCCCTCAGCCTTGCAGTCGCCAGGGTTGAATCCAATAAATGTGCCGCCGGTAACGATGATTTTTGCTGTTCCGTTTTTGCGGTTCGCGTCATAGCAGTTGAGCACGAACTCATCGGCTTTCTCTGCGTCAGGATATTTCTGCTGCACCTCGAATGTTCCGCCTTTTATTTCCGCAACACCTTCAAGTACATAGACTGCGTGGATGTTGCCGTTGTAGTGTCCGCCCTCGATAACAAGATGTCCTCCGTCCTGAACATCGACAGCGTAGCAGTCGTTGGCTTTGGCGATGTATGCACCACTGGTAATTGTCAGCGAGCTGTTTTCTCTTACAGAAAGCAGTGACCAATCGGAGTCATTCCAAATATTATTTTTGTTGCTGATTGAGAGGTCTCCGAGATTGAGCGTCTCGCTTTGTCCGCCTGAAAGGACAAGCGTTTTTTCGGCGTCAACGCTCTGGCCGTTGGCAACGGCAGCTTTCAAAGCAGCAAATGTAGACGCACTTACCACTTCGTGTGCGAACTCGCCGCTGAATGCCGGTTCGATGACCACATTGAAGTCAACAGAATTTGTGAGCAGCGAGCCGTAGATGTTTGTACGGTAGTTGCGTTGCAATGGGACATTTGTGAAAGAGCGGAATGTGGACTTGCCGTTGTAACCGAATGTCATATCAACGGTTTCCTTGGTGTCGCTGATGGGAATATATGCCATCAATAGATATTTATAGCCGGCAACAGGGAATGCACCGTCATCTGCTGTAGGTATAGCTTTCATTTTGAATGTGCGTGTTGCCTCAGTGCCTTCCATCTTGCCTGTTGCCAAGTTCAAGATGTCGCCAGCCGTTGCTTTGACTTGTGTCTGAGTAAGATTGAGACCAGCTATGGTCGCAGCGTCAAAGTCGTCGGTTCCTATGTTCACCTGCGCGAACGGACGCGTAAGTTTGACGTCAACATTTTGGTTGCCGCTTACAGTGATTGTTTCTTTCTTGAAGAAAGCGTCGCAGATGTCATTGTTGGAATACACATTTGTATACTTTATTTTGACTGTCTGAGTCAACGGGTCGAATGTGTAAGGCTTCTTTGCGGAGTTGTCTGCGGCCCAGAAAATCACGTCGTAGGATTTGCCGGAAGTCAGTTTCAGGGTTACCGATTTCTTGAGGTTGACCATTTCGGCTTCTCCCACAACAGTTGTCTCGTCGCCGAACACCTTCAGAGGTGTTGATTGCCCAGCCTCATACACTGCATATTGCAGATGTTTCGCCGTCAGTCCGTCGGCAAACGCACGGGTTCCCATCTCCGAAGGCAGTTGCGCTGTGAATGTCACGGTTCCCTCGTCGCCTGTCTTCAGGCCGTTGTCCATCTCATCGTTACACGATGTCACGAGCAGCGCCGCGGCTGCAATCGTGAAAGTGGAAAGTAGATACCTTTTCATTGTTTTGGTTTTGTTTGGTTAAGTCTATAATTTAGTTTTGTTTGGTCAAGTTTGTCGGATGTTTCGGGGCTGTGTCCCAATATTGGCACAAGCACCCGCGCTTAGCGGAACGCCGACAATGCGTCGCGTTGCGAGGTGCTTGTGATTTTTATAATTATTGTTTGGGAATGGAATGTCGTAATGAGAGAAAGGACAGGCACAATGCGTCCTTCAGCCGAAATTGTGCGCTTCTCGGCATTGTTGAAGTTATGAATTGTAGCATTCATTGTCGTTTCTCTGATATTTTTTTGCAAATATAGGGGGGAATCAAAAAACCAAATAAATTCCCAACTTTTTTCACAAAAAAATTACACTAAAATCTGCTGAATAGCTTAAAATGAGCTATTTATGAGTCTTTCACCTCAATAGAGGTAATGATTTGGCAACAGTTCCAATTTCTGCAATATGCATACGTTTGCTGTCAAACAACTCTTCTCCGCTGCAAAGGTGCAATAACTACATGAAATAACAATCGCTATAT
>ENA-OPBL01002763-OPBL01002763.1-human-gut-metagenome-genome-assembly--contig:-NODE-2763-length-12124-cov-4.377496_pt1 | contig 12124 bp, 7 predicted proteins | sample MGYA00241073_ERZ501461 | MGnify/ENA primary metagenome ERZ501461 (study PRJEB25962, sample SAMEA2042630) | human gut metagenome | biome: human gut; feature: human-associated habitat; material: faeces... | reverse complement strand
TGTCAAAAGAGTTTTACACTACAAAACTCATACCTTTTCAGCAATTTTTATTTTCATCTTTGTAAAGAGCAGCCTTTCGACTACCCTTTCGACTCACATATATACCCTCTCTTTCAACACAATTTCTTCCGCACTAACTTTGATATTATTCATCAATCTAACCCACTTCATCTGATCCTGCCTCTTTAAGTTTTCGTTCACGCCCTGTTTTTCTGCCATCTGTTTCATTAACACTTCGACCTGCTCTGTTACTTCCTGGTCAATCTGATTCAGATGTGCTGTCAGCTTGCCAGATAATAACAAGTTTTGATACCGTATTGGTCTATACTCTTTCAAAAACTGTTTCCGTAACATTCCATATTTTCCATATGTCGGTTCTTCTTCATTCAATACCAGATCCGGCAAATAACAATCTCCACACAGAGTATAGCTTAATCCGTTCTTTTCATCATAAACGTGTTTTTCCATGATTTTATCTCTCCATTTCTCTATTTTTTGATTTATTTTTCTTACGCTGCTGATTCTCCATCTCACTCTTTTTTATTCCCCAGGCTAATCTTTCATGAATACTTCCCTTCGGCATTTGTTCCATCCGCTGCTTTTCTTCCAGAGCTTTCTCGTTACGAATATCCTGCTGTACTGCCGCATCTACCGTCTCTATTCCCAGAACTCGTACAACTCGATCATACCTATCAGAAACGCCTTGCATTATATTCTTTTCTTCTGATAATTTATGATTTTCTTTACGCATATCATCCAACTCCTTCTGAATACTGTTATATTTTTGTTTCAGCTTTTGATATTTACTCTTCCAATTTTCCACCTCTTTTGTAAGTTCTTTAACCTGCGCAGCCATTGCCGCAACCTTATTTTTTATCTGAAGAAACAGCGGTTTGATTTTTTTGTCCCGGTAGGTTGCTGCCCGTTCCAACGTTCCTACTTCCAGTAACAACATTTTAACTATTCCATATTCTTTTATTTCCTTACTCACATTATCCATAATCGGCTGTAACTGTTCCCTGCGTTCTTCCAAGCTTTTTAATTGTTTTTCTGCTGTTTCTGCACGCTTTTCTGCTGCTTTTTTATCTCTGACCGCCTGTTCTTTACTTTCCTTCAAAAGCTGTATATCTTCTCTGGATTCTGCGATTTGTACGGCCAATCCTTCGTTCTCTGCTGAGGTGCCCGCAGTCCAAAAGAAAACTATCTGAATGCACTGGCTGATATTTTTGATGTCTCTCCGCATGCACTGGCTGTCCCGGATATTGACAGCTATGTAGGACTTATGCATACCTTATTTACATTAGAAGACCTTTACGGACTTCATATTGGTGAGATTGACGGAGAACTCTGCCTCCGGCTGGACAAATCCAAGGGAACCACCTACCTTTCTATGTTTGATATGTTCCATGCATGGCAGGAACAAGCTGAAAAGCTGAAATCCGGAGAAATCACTCAGGAAGAATATGACCAGTGGCGGTATAATTATCCTAAAAACTACAAATAAAAACCAACGAAAAAAGGCCTTACCAAATTGATTTCACTCAATTCAGTAAGACCTTTTTGTTGGTTTCACACATATTACCTGATAACCACAAGATTCCGGATAAATAATGCCAAAATCTCTCGTGTTATCATTTTGTTATCAAATAGAACTTTCTTTGCTCTGAAATGCCCTGTTTATAAGGGATTCCAGAAAATTTTTATTATTCAAACTCTTGGGCGGAGAGATTTATCTGGCTGTTTCTTGGTACACATTTGTGTATTTTATTCTTCATATTCATCTTATTTTGCATTTTTGTATGAAAGCTATGGGATATTCTTCAAGAATTAGTAATAAATATATAAAGGATTTAGTAAGAGCTATAAATGATAATTCTGAAAAAGAAAAAATAAACCTTATAAATCAAATTGAAAATGACGCTCAAGAGGCATTTAAATTGTATGAATTAGTTCGAAAGTCCAATGTTGGTATTGCCGGTCATGTTTCAGAAATTTATATGTGTATCAATGTTGCTAACGCTATAAAACGGGTATTAGAAGAATCAGGGGAAAGTTTTAGCAATTATCTCCTTCAAAGTGATGGTGATTGGGTGATGAAATATGTAGATCGTGCAACGGATTTATGGGAAGAAGTGAAGAAAATAGCACCCGAAACAAACTCTGAAGAATTAGAACAATTAGAGATAAGGATTAAGCAGTTAACAAGTGATTTGGAAGGTACCATATCATTATGGGAAGATTATGTGAATAGTGATACAACGATTGATAAAACGCAGGCTAGAAGAATTTTGGCACATGCATATATTAAACAGATGGAGAATGGAAGCAAAAAAGATGAGCAAGATGTTTTGAAAAAAATTATTAAATTAATGGAAGATAATATGGTTGTAGAGAGTCAGCATACAGGTAATATAAGATTGTGGTTTGATGCTATATGTAAATATAAAGTAGAAAATCAAGAAACGCTTATTATGGATGCGATTAATAAACTCAATAGATGGATTTCATTAACAGATTCAGTAGAGGCACATTATTATAGATTTGTGCTAAAATTTATTCAAGCAATAAATGGTAGTATTCTAGCTGAGTCAGAATTACCCAAGTTGTTAAGAGAACTAAAACAAAAATCCATGAATTTGTATAATAGAACGGTGCCTCAACATTGGCTTGTTAATGAGGGTACTGGCTTGTCAATGCTATATTCAAACTCAAGGAGCAAGAAGAATGCAATTTCAGAAGAAGAAATGGCAAAAAAAATGCGATTGATTGTCGGAAGAATAAGTAACAATTATGTCAATGAAAGCCATGCATATATAAATTATCATGGTACAGAAATATATTTTAATCCATCTGCAACAAAGGGAGAAATAGACAAAAGTAAAATTAATCAGAGAGTTAAATTCGGAATTGGTTTTAGTTACGATGGTCCGCGAGCATATAATAGTTCAATTCAATTGATGGGAAAGGAAGATGTTGAGGAAGTGCGAAATATTGAGACAGGGATGATTATAAAATGTGAAGTGATAAAGAATGTTGCTTTTTTTACGCAAGTGCGACTTGTAGGTTATTCAGAAGAGGTTGGAAGTATACACATAGATGAATTAAGTAATCCTTTTAATAGAAATCATAGACCATCAATAGGAAGTGTTTTTGAGGTGAAGGTACTTAATCAAAAATTTGATAATAAAACCCAAAGAAACATATGGATGTTGACGATGAATGTTTCAGGAAGTAGTGATGAGGAACGAGAAGAAACAGCGATGGCAAAGGCACTAAAAAATATAAAATTGTAAATACATTAAATGAGGAAACCCTAATTCCACTAATGTCATTAACTTAAGAAAATTTATAACAGCCAGCTAACCATTTTGGCTTCTCGTTGAAGCGAGTATTCGGGTAAAAATATGGTGTGGTATGTAGTTTGAATATTACGGTGCGGCAGAGCCGCCAGTCCGGTGTGGCGAGAGCCACCTGTCCGGACTAACGGAGCCACCTCAGTTTGTTTATTAAGTTACTTTGCCATTGCTGGATCCAGTCCATATACTTCTCTCATAGAGAGGTCTTTAGCTGGGTCAACACTTTCAATATCGATTTTATAGGAATCATACGAAATACGATCCATGATAGCATCGGCAAGAGTACTTTCACCATCACAGATTTGCTGGTACCATTCACTTTCACGGAACTGAGAACAAAAGATTGTTGAAGATTTTTTACGTCTTTTATGTATCAGTTCAAAAAGATTTCTGGCTTCAGCTTCGGTCAGTTTAAGAAGCAGCCACTCATCAAGGATCAGTACTATTGGCTTGGTATATTTCTTCAGGACATTCGAGAAAGTTCCATTGTCCCTGGCAGCCTGTAAGTCCAATAATAGATCAGGAAGCCGTACATACCGTACTGAGTAATAGTGCTTGCATGCTTCCATGCCAAAGGCACAGGCCATATAAGTTTTACCACTTCCGGTTGCTCCAGTAATAAAGATGTTCCGGTATTCTGTAATGTATTCACAGGTTGCCAGACGGTTGATTAGTGCTTTGTTCAGCTTTCGTCCAGAATGGTAATCGATCGCTGCGATGCTGGCATCTGGCTGTTCAAACTCAGCCTGGCGGATCAGCCTTTTCAGACGATTGTTTTTACGGTTGCTATACTCGACATCAACAAGCATACCGAAGCGATCTTCGAATGGAACTTCCTTCATTGCAGGATCATCCATCTGGATGCGGAATGCATCTGCCATAGCAGTCAGACGCATTTCAATAAGTTTATCGATTGTACTTTGATTTGTCATGATTGTTTACCTCCATAGTATTTGGCTCCTCTGGTTATGCCGTGTGGTTTTTCTACTTGAGATGATTCTGATTCGGTATCAGGTGCATCCTTTGTTGCAACCAATAGATTTTTGATACTTTTATAGCTGGGTTTACCGGAATAAGAGAGCGCCTTAGCGCAGACCTGTTCCAGCTTTTCTGGCGAATATTTTTCTGCCAGTTTCAGTAATCCCATGCAGCTTCTGTAGGATTGCTGTTCAATCCTGCCGGAGGTAAGTATTGCATCGACAACCTTACTTGTGTTAATTCCAATCGAATCAGCCCACTTACGGAACCGGTCACCGTTCCATTCCAGATATTTCTGGTGTTCCTGCGGCATATGTTCTGTCACTGTAGAATACTGACTGCTTCTTCCATAGAGTCGTCTGTGAGAGGCAATACGATTGTGATTATAAAATATTTCAACCGTTGTATCTGTTATACGCACATCAACTTTATTTTTGATATACTGATAAGGCACGGAGTAGAACATTCTGTCTACTGCGATGTGATAGTTAAACTGGACGGTGGCTTGTTTCCACTCAGCCAGTTCAAAAGGTGTAGCAGGCAACGGAGCCAGTAATGGCATTTCTTCCCCAAGAAATAAACTGAGTCTGCTACATTCCTTTTTCTGGAATTTACGGGCGTTGTAGGCATCCAGTTTTTCACGGATTGAAGCATTCAATTCTGCAAGAGAGAAAAACTGTTCATTGCGAAGGGCTGCTGTTATCCATGTGGATATCTTTCCTACCGATCCCTCTACATTCGGTTTATCTTTGGGTTTCCGGACTCTGGCCGGAAGGATGGCAAGATTGTAATGTTCTGCCATCTCATGATAAGTTGTGTTTAAGGCAGTGTTGTACCAGTCACTCTTTTTATGATTCACTGCGGTTGTGCAGTTATCAGAAACGAGCATAGGTGTGACACCGCCAAAGAAATCAAACATCTGGATATGAGCTTTGATCCAGTTGTCAGTTTTCTCATTCATATATGCTTTTACAAAAGCATACTGACTGTAAGTTAATACACCTACAAATATCCATGCATCTGTTATTTCTCCGGTGTCCGGATCAATGATGTGAGCAGGGTCACCTGCCCAGTCAACTTCAATCTGTTCACCTGGTTTTCTAGGGATATGCATGGTAGCCCTGCGTTTTTCTTCATCCTTCTGGATGTAGTAGCAGAACTGAGAATACATTAGAGGCTCTTCGTTGCTCATGCGACACTCCTCACAGTATTCTACCCAGAGAAGCTTTTTGTTTACGCCGTTCCGAGTCCATTTTCCTGGTGCCAATTCCACATAGAAAAGTTGTGAAATCATCAATCTCAGCATATAAAAAATAGACTTTAACCTAAGTTTGAGATAAAGGCTCCAAATCATCCATTTTTAAGCTGCCGAAAAGGCTTAAGGGCTTGCTATCTGCAATACACAGATAGCAAGCCCTTTTCGCCCCTAAAATAATTTACATTAAATATATTTTTCTCACTTTTTGGGATACTTCATTTTGCTTTCTTTTTCCCAAGCATAGTTATCTTGCAATCGCAACTGTCTTTGTGGAAGGAACCCAAATCACATTTGCGCCCAATTCCTTGGAAATATAGCTGATGGGAACCATCGTGCGTCCGCTGCTGATAATAGGTGCTGCGCCAAAGCCTTCCAAATCCTGATTGATTCTCATGGTCAAAACCTTGCCGTCAATCACGATGGTAACTGTCTTTGTATCCTGCGCCCAGCTTACATCTGCACCGAACGCCTCTGCAATAAATCTCAGCGGAACCATTGTTCTGTTCTGAGAAATCAAGGGTGCCGCATCCAGAATCTTGTTTTCATTATTCAGTGCAACGTGTTTGTTGCCAATCTGCATGCTAATTGTTGTTAAGCCTTCCTTTTCCACAACGAAATAGCTGCCTTCCTCTGCCACATAGCCAACAACCGCATTCGCCTTTGCATCATAGCTGCCGCCAACGATTTCCAGCTTACCTGTTTCAGCATTCAGCTTTGCCAAGGTCAGATTTTTTACATTCTTCACATCCTTGGTGTCCGCAGGAATTTTCAAAACCGCAGGATTCGTAAAATCCTTACCGGAAACACTTGTACCCTCCGTTACCAGTGTTACCTTATCATCCGCCTTCGCTGCATTTGCCGCCGCCGCATTTGCTTCTGCTGTGGTTTCTGCTATTTTTACGGTATCATTCTTGCCATCTACGGTAGGAGATACAGCAGGCTTTTCTGCGGGTTTTTCTGTGGGTTTTTCCGCAGGCTTACTGCCGCCGCCACCGCCGCCTCCGCCACCGGAATGTCGATTGGAAACGGTCAGTGTTCCATTGGCATAAATAATATCATAATTATCATTTGACAGCGTACCGGTAATGTTGATTGTGGTTTTGCCGGCTTTGCTCATATTCGGTGTCTGCGCATAGGTCAATGTTACAGTGCCGTTCAGGCTCTCTGTACCGACCAAGCCCTCTACCTTGTAATCCTTACCTGCTTCCGGATTGCTCAGATCCGGCACATTGCTGCCGATGTAGGCGTTCTTGTCCAGTGCCGTAACGGTAACCGCTTTTTTCGCCACCTTCACTGTAAGGTTTTTCTGTACCGTGTTGTAGTTGCCGCTGTTGTCCTCGGTGTAAGTAGCAGCAAAGGTTTTCTCTCCCACATTGCCAACAGAGCTGTCAGGAGTATCCCAAGCCCATCCCTTCGGCAGAGGTACATCCTTCAGCGTGTCGCCATAAGTGGCGGTCAGACCGGTAGGCAGGTCTGGGGTCGGCGTTGCTTTGTCGATAGTAAAGGTTCCGCTTGCTGTGCCGGTATAGTTGCCTTTGCCGGTGACGGTCACGATTGCCTGTCCGGCGTTCGTATTATCACTGGCAGAAATTGTGTACTGGTCATTAGGAATTGTTTTACCGTCTAACTGAACCGTTACCGCATCAGCAACCGGAATTTGAGCCTGACCGGTATATGTATAGCTGCCGGATACCGTCACACGGGCACCGGTCAAGCTTTTTGCATTGACGGTTAGGGAAACATCCTTCTCCGTTGTGGTAATCGTTTCATAGTTGTTTTTTGTAGCTTCACTGGGAGTAAACACCACTTTGTACGAGGAAGTTCCCACTGTGGGAATCGTATCCTTTACATCATTCGACCAAGCGAATGTACCGTATTGGGTACTGCCTCCGCTCAAGCGGCTGTCCGACACCTTTTCCCCGCAGGTAATTGCGCTTGCCGTTGGCCAACTGATTTCAGGGGCCGCTGCCTTGCTGATGACAAAGGTTTTTTTTGCTGTACCGATATAGTTGCCTATGCCGGTAACGGTCACGGTTGCTGTGCCCGCATTGGTGTGATTCGTATAGGCAAGCGTATAATCGCGATCCTTCATGAGCTGTGTCCCATTTTTTAATGTTACGCTTACAGCAGGGGTAATCGGAGAGCCTGTATAGGTAAACGATTCGCCCGCTACCGCAACATCCGCTCTTGCAATCGCGGCCTGCCGAATATATACTTGCACCGTTTCTGCCTGCGCTGCCATATTTTGCGATCCTACAAATTTTGCGGTGAGCGTGTGCCGTCCCTTTCCGAGATTCGCTTTTGCGGTGTCGATGGTAAAGGTCAGCTCTTTGCCGGAGGTAACCGTTTGTGCATCAGTAAGCTGTCTGTCTCCTTCGTAAATTGCCATCTGCCCCGCCTGAGGTGTACTAAGTGCTCGCACCTTTCTAATAGGAGCCTTGCCGGTTGCCTTAGGCGTAACAGTGACGCGGATAGGATCGCCGTAGACATAGGCACTCACTTTCACTCCGCCGCTAAACTCAGTCCCGGACTGCGCAATGGTGTACTGCACTGTTGCCGTCTCTTCGCCCACAGTAACAGCGGCGGTATAGGTGCCCGCATCGGTGGGCGTTCCGGTAATAGCAGTGCCATCCTTGGTATAGGTAATTTCCGATACAGGCACCTTGGAGATAAGGGTGTTTTCCAGAACTGCGGCCTTTTCTTGTCCGTCATAGATCAAATTGCCCACAGGAGCCTTGATAATCACACTGCCACCGTTGCCTTCGGGCAGTCCGCAGTTTTCTGCCGTACAATGTTCCGTAATAGTTGTACCGTCCTCACTGACGATGTACTCCCAGCTATGCCGGTGTGTCTGAAGCTGCACGGTTTTGCCGCCATCCGATAGGGCGATACCATAGTCGGGAATGTCAGAGGTGAAGTTTCCTTTCTTGATCCAGCCTCCATCAGTTGCCTTGGCGATGGTGATCGGGTTTCCATCTGTAGGATTATGAAAGGATCTCACGCCGATGCGGGTATCATCATGCAGTTTACCGGTCACCTGAATGGTTTTCCCATCAAACAAAACCACATTTTTTCCGCCATTTCCAGTGTTGTCGGTAATTGTTACTTTGCCTTTGCCGGTGACCTGAAAGGCTTTGTCCTTGAAGTACACGCCGCCGCCATAAGTAGCGGTGTTGCCGGTAATCTCGCCGCCGTACATTTCAAATGTACTGTACTCTCTCAGAAATACGCCTCCGCCTGACGGGTTTACGTTGGTATCTGAACCTGAATAGGTTGCATTGTTATTTGTGATTTTTCCGCCGTACATGATGAATGTTGAGGGATTGCTACTACTGCCCCAGCAAAACACGCCGGCACCGTGGACAGTCTCATTTCCGGTAATCGTCCCTCCGTACAGATGGATTGTTCCACCCACTTGGTCGGTGGATACACCGTGCTGAAAGCCGGTAATCGTGCCACCGTACATGTCAAAGGTGCTTCCTGTTGAGAGGGAAATGCCACCTTTCTTGTATACTTCATTGCCTTCCCTGCAAAGCTTGCCGGTTGTCCCGCAGTCGGTCAGCGTCAACTTTCCGTTTCCAGGAATCTCCACGAAACCCTTGCCGGAGAAGGTCATCTTATGTCCATTCAAACAAAGCACCACATTCGACGGACTCCAAGTGCTATTCAGCGTGACATCCTGTGTCAGGTAGTAGCCGTCCACACCTGCAGGCATAGAGGTCGGCATCTGAGGCTTTGTGGGATCTTTCGCATAGGGATTCCACGGCTGAAAATTCAACTTATTTTCTTCCGTATGATTGCCAATGGCAGTGTGTGTACCACCACAGACACAGTGCGCTTTATGCCCCTGTGTGCGAAGCAACACCACACCGTTCTCCTGATACAGCTCGTTTGCGAGCGCATCATCCGGGAAGAGGTTGTTGAAATATTTCCCGCCGGTTGCATCAGTAACGGGGATGGATGCCTCGGGGGAATCCGAATTCTCTACAGAAATGCCAAAGCGTGCATCGGCATTCAGCCTCCCGAAGGAGAGCCTTTTCCCTGTGTGAAGCAGAATATTTTTCGTCTGATTCTCAATTACCTTTGCTCCGCCGCTGAGGGTAAGCGTGCCATTCAGATAATCCACACCTGTGCTGGTGTTTTGGGTAATAGAACCGCCGTTCAGCGTACATGTCCCGCTATTGAGCAATACGCCGATAGTATTGCCACTGATTACGCCGCTGTGCAGGTTGAACGTGCCGCCTTCTACCGCAATGCCGGAGGAACCACCGCTGATTTTGCCTTTCCCACAGTCCATCAGAGTGAAGGTGCTGTCGGTGCCTACGGTAATTGCAGGAGCATCGCTCTGGGCTGTGATGCTCTTTCCGTTCAGGCAAAGCGAAATGTCCCGATTTGGAGCTGCCCATACTGTGCTCAGTACGACATCTTTGCTCAGACAGTAGTATTTTGTGTTTGAAGTGTCTTTTGTGATTTCATCCAAAGAGTTAACCTCCTTGAATTCTGTCTGCGTGCCGTTATCCAGTCGGTGTATATGAGGAGTTACAATGGAATACGTCCCATCATTATTTTGCTCGACCCTGCCGTAGCTTTTATCCAGAGAAATGTCCGCAGAGCCGATTTTTCTTTGCCGCCAGATGTCATTCTTCCCATTTTCATTTAACAGCCAGGTCACTTCGCCGGTGCCCATCTCCTCCTGCGTCTTGGATATTACAGTAGAGTTGTCTCCGTCCTTGTATAGTTTACCGCTGACGGATGAGTTAGAGTGGTAATAGTAGCAGTTTGTGATTGTACCACCTTTTGCAATGGCATAGTCTTTCGGCACATAGGAATTGCCTATGAACCCATCCGTTCGGAGTTTACCATCAAACAGGCAGTTTTTAATTGTGCCTGAATTTTCATAGGCAATGCCCGCAGCAGAGGCTTCATCCGGAATACGACCCGGAAATTTTGGATTTCCCGTTCCCGTCCCCACCGCACTCAGGCAGTTTTCGATTATGCCGTTATTCCGATAGGCGATGATGCCGATCTCCCCCGCAACATAGAGCGTATAATTAACCATAACACTGCAGCGCCGGATAGTGCCTGCGTTATACGCCGCAATCAGTCCACATTTGGTAATATTGAAATTGTTGGGGTTCGTCGCAGAACCGATGCTTTCAACCTTCACAACCACATCCTGTATTGTACCGCCTGATCCAATCCAGCCGAAAAGGCCCTTTTCAGAAATTTGGTCTGGCTTAGTGTGGTCCCCCAGCCGAAAATTCTTTATGGTATAGGCGTTTCCGTCAAAGGTGCCATTGTAGGGCTTTTTCTGGGTTCCAATGGGCTCCCAACTGACGTTCTTCAGGTCAATGTCATGCAGCAGTCTGGCGTGAATATCGGTTGTTCCGCTATTCACCGTATCCCGAAACCATTTCAACTCCTCTGCGTTGGTAATCTGGTAGGGGGATTGTTCTGTGCCTTCTCCCTCTGTCGGCTTGTTCGCAGGATCTGCCGCAACAGCCTGCAGAACTGCAATTTCTTCGGCATTTTCTCTGGGGCTATCCTCTACGTTCGGCAGTGCATTGATTTGCTCCTGTCCTGAGCAGGCCTCACATTCATAGGTGCAGGGCGTTCCCTCGGTAGCGGGGGAATAGCCGCAGTCCGCATTATGCTCATGTCGGCAGTCTAATTTTTCTGTGATACAGCCGCTTTCCTCACTGCATTCATGGGTACATGTATGCGGCTCTCCTTCCGCCACATTCTCTGATGCACCGTCCTCCGCAACAGGATAACAGCTCTCCCCATGCTCATGCACACACTGTTTTATCGGTACATAGCAATCCTCTGTATGCGCATGCCCGCAGGGTGTTTCCTTCTCTCCTTCCGTATACCCACAATCCTCTGTATGCTGCGTGTGGTGTATACATAAGCCTACATCAGCAGGGGATTCAACCTCTGCCGCCGCTATCTGCATTTGCGGCATGGTCAAAATCATTACCGCTGTCAATAAAAATGCGGTCAATCTCTTTCGATTTCCCATTTATACTCTCTCCCTTCTTTTTCCTCATTTTCTGTCGGATATACTCAATACCTCCTCTTTTTTCCTGTATTTGATTCTGCACCCTGTTCGGTGCATTTTTTCAATAACACTTTCATAAGCATTCTCTCCGATACAAAACCTGTCCAAAGGCTTTCCGCAGGCTATGAATATCCACTGGCTTTTTCCCAAACCAGTCCGCATTGTACCGATAGGCACGCAGGGCAAAATCCAAATCCGAAAACCAAAAAATATGCGCATGCGGTCTTTTCTCCCACAGCAGCTCCACAATCTCCAGACTAAAGGTGCCATCCTGCGCCACCACAAATAAATCAATCTCAGGTCCATCCCGCACCAAGCTGCAAAAATCCTCCTGTCTCACATTTCAAGAAGAGAGCCTGACAGAATCCACTGCCACGCTCTCTTCCTTTTCTTTGTATGTATCGTATCACAGAATTCTTTTTCTGTAAATCAAATCGTGTTTTTCTGCAGCAATTTATGCCGTAATGATCT